>Ga0214919_10000070_pt1 | contig 156465 bp, 138 predicted proteins | sample LL1503_MetaG_FD_177994 | JGI IMG/M metagenome (GOLD analysis project Ga0214919, IMG submission 177994) | Freshwater microbial communities from Lake Lanier, Atlanta, Georgia, United States - LL-1503 | ecosystem: Environmental > Aquatic > Freshwater > Lake | place: USA: Georgia | collected...
ATAAAAGGCAACACCTCCAAATAAAATGTCAATCATTACCTTGGCGATAATGCTGACCGCATTTTTAGACCGGACAAATCCCGCTTCTAAAAGAGCAAATCCACCTTCCATCTGGAAGATTAATGCTGCGCAAATGGCGACCCAAACTGTATCAATAGCGTGTGTTAATTCTACTTGCTGAGCAGCAAGCGTGGCAGTTTCATTCATGATTTTGTTTCGTATATAATGCTTATTGTTACAAAAATAAAAAAGGATTTGGATTTACATACATTTTCTGTCAACTTTAAGGAAACTAAACCATAAAATTATGAAAACAAGTCGTCGTGATTTCATTCAATCGTTGGGCCTTGGCTCAGCAAGTTTAAGCCTAGGGAATTATAAAAGTAATTCAATAGACTCTAAAGCCTTTTCTTTAGATGATCAACAATTATTTGTTGGCGATAATATTGCAGTCGCTAACACGCAATACGGAAAAGTCCGCGGCTTTATACTTCGCGGAATTCATACTTTTTTAGGCATACCTTATGGAGCGGATACGTCTGGAAGCAATCGGTTTATGCCTCCCCAAAAACCTACTCCTTGGACTGAAACTCGTCCTGCTGTTTGGTGGGGAAATACGGCTCCTCAAATCATGGACAATCGATATGCCAATCAATATGCATCTTTTGTAGATCATTGGAATTATGATGATGTTTCTGAAGATTGTTTACGCATCAATGTATGGACTCCTACATTAGATCAGAAAAAAAGACCTGTTATTTTGTGGTTGCACGGGGGTGGATATACGAATGGGAATGCCATAGAGCAGGATGGATATCATGGGGAGAATCTTTCTAGGTTTGGAGATGTGGTTTTTTGTTCAATTAATCATCGCTTAGGCGCTTTAGGTTATAGTCAGCTTTCTGCGGCTGGAGGTCACCCTGCCTCTGGAAATGTAGGTAATTTAGACATGGTCGCTTCTTTGGAATGGATCCGGGATAATATTGCCAATTTTGGTGGAGATCCAGGTAATGTGACCATTATTGGTCAATCCGGTGGAGGTTCAAAAGTGACTACTTTGATGAATATGCCTTCTGCTAAAGGATTGTTTCACAAGGCGGTTGCTTTGAGTGGTAGTTCATTGAGTGGGACCAACAAAGAATTTGCTGAGAAAGTTGGACTTAAAATTATGGAGGAAGCGGGTTTGAAACCTGGCGATATCAAAGGTTTGCAGAAACTTTCTTGGCGTGAATACATTGATGTGGCCAACAAAGCAGCCGCTAAAATGGGGGATGAAGCCAAGCGTATGAATATTGCCCGCGCTGGGTTTTCACCTGTAGGAGATGGTCAATATCTAGCTTCGGGTGATTTCTTTAAAGATCCGTCTCACTTTTCAGCCGATATTCCTTTATTAATAAATACAACTTTTCATGAGCAATCTCCGTCTAGAACAGATGCTCTTTTGGAAACAATAACTTTATCCGGAGTTAAAGAAAAGTTAAAATCAAGGTTCGCTGATCAAACTAATAATATCGTGGATGCTTATGCTAAAAATTTCCCTGAGGCCAAGCCGATTGAAATTTGGGCTTTAATTAATTCCAATCGTAAAAATGCTATCGCTACGGCCAACGTGAAGGCAGGTCAGAAAAAAGCTCCTGTGTATGTTTCTTGGTTTGGCTGGCAACCACCATTATTTGATGGCAGAATGCGTGCTTTTCATTGCGATGACATTTGTTTTTGGTTTTATAATACAGACTTAATGCTAACTCATACCGGAGGAGGTAAACGTCCAAGAGCTTTGTCGGATAAAATGGCTAAAAGCTTTTTGAATTTTGCTAGAACAGGAAATCCAAATGGAGGTGGTTTACCTAATTGGAAGCCTTATACGGCAGAAAAAGGGGAGACCATGATATTAAATGACCAATCAATGCTTGCTTTAGATCCTGATCGTGAAGCAAGAAAATCTTTAGTTTAAGTAATTTATGAAGTATATATTTTTAGCTTTTTTGTGCTTGACATCCTTTAATTTTAGGGGTCAAACACCTTCCATTATCCCCATTCCTTTAAAAGCTGAATACCAAAAAGGATTTTATTCTTTGCCTTCCACCTTGACTTTGTCGGGACCTAATGTACCTACCTTACAAGTGGCATTCAAGGTATTTTCTGAGAAACTTAAAAAGGCATCGAGATATAAATTGTCTTGGATTGAAGGGGATAAGGCGAAAGCTAATATTCGATTTGTTTTAAATAAATCGTTTGATTCATCTCTAGGAAAAGAAGGCTATCGCCTTCAAGTAAATCAGAACGGAGTGCAGATTTCCGCGAATATGCCAGTTGGATTGTTTTATGGAATTCAAACGTTAGGCCAATTATTACCCAAGGAAATCGAGTCAAAAACGTTTGTTAGTGGTGTCTCTTGGAAAATTCCTTTTGCGAATATTCAAGACACTCCAAGATTCGCATGGCGCGGAATGATGTTTGACGTAGCGAGGCATTTCTTTACTAAAGATCAAGTCAAGCAATTTATTGATGAGATGGTCGCTTATAAATACAACCTATTGCATTTGCATTTGACCGATGATGAAGGTTGGCGCATTGAAATAAAATCATTCCCCAATTTGACTAAAAAGGGCGCTTTTAATGTGAAGAAAATAGGCCGATTTACGGAGTTTTCTAAACCTGAGCCCAATGAACCCCGTGATTTTGGTGGATTTTTTACACAAGATGACATCCGGGAATTAGTCAAATATGCCAAAGATCGGTTTGTCGATATCATGCCTGAAATTGATGTTCCCGGACATTCAATGGCTGCTGTGGCTTCTTATCCAGAACTTTCATGTACTCCCGAAGCTATAAATTACCAAGTTATTTCTGGCGAACCTTTTATTGATTGGTCTACCGATCATGCCATTGCGTTGCAGGATAACACGTTATGCCCGGCCAATGAAAAGGTGTATACTTTTTTGGATAAGGTTTTTGGTGAAGTATCTGAATTATTTCCCTTTGAATATATCCATATGGGAGGGGATGAATGTCCCAAAAATTATTGGGATAAAAATCCTCAAATTCAAGCGCTACGAATCAAGGAAGGTTTGAAAAATTCTCAAGAAGTGCAAGCGTATTTTACGCGCCGATTGGAAAAAATCATAACTTCAAAAGGGAAAAAAATGATGGGCTGGGATGAGATTTTAGAAGGGGGTGGATTGCCTAAAAATACAGCTGTCATGTCCTGGAGAGGAATTAAAGGAGGTATACAGGCGGCAAATGATGGACACCAAGTGGTCATGACGCCTAATTCAAATGTATATCTAGATTTAATGCAGGGCGATGGAATTATTGAGCCTCCTGTCTATGAAACCGTTCGGCTGAAAAATTCTTACGATTTCAATCCGTTGCCTGAAGGCGTCAATGCTAAATTAATTAAAGGTGGCCAAGCAAATTTATGGTCTGAGCAATTATTTAATTACCGACATCTGCAATATATGTTATATCCACGGGCATGGGCTGTGGCTGAAGATTTATGGTCAAGCGATGAGAATAAAAATTGGAATAATTTTATTGCCCGAGTAGAAAACCATTTTGAGCGTTCTGATGTAGCGGAGATTAAATACGCTCGAAGCATGTATGATCCTATCTTTAAATTTTATAAAACGGCTAAGGGAGAAATACAGGTAGATATGAAGGCAGAAGTGGATAACATTTCATTCCACTATAGTTTTGATCATTCATTGCCTGACAATTTTTATCCTGCTGCATTAGGGATTATCACAGTGCCCAAGGATGCTGTCGAAATGCGCGTGATTAGTTATCGGGATAAAAAACCCATGGGTCAAGCGATTCGATTTCCTATTTCTGACATGTTAAAACGAATAAAATAATGGTTATTTATGGAGTTTCATTTTTAGGTGCCTGTTATATTTTGGGCCAATTGCTTGGCGAATTTTTAGCCAAATGGATTGGTGTCAAAGCCAATGTTGGGGGAGTTGGATTTGCCATGTTATTTTTGATTTTAGCGCATGACTATTTTAAAAAGAGAAAATTATTTTCAGAAGAAGCGGAAAAAGGAATTTTGTTTTGGAGCCAAATGTACATTCCGGTTATTGTGGCCATGTCAGCTACTCAAAACGTGGTGGTGGCACTTGATTCTGGTTTATTAGCCATTCTCGCTGGTGTCATTCCTGTTTTTATGTGTTTTGCCTGCATTCCATTGTTAGTTAAATTAACTAAATCACCATTAAACAACTAGGATGGAAATTATTATCAACTTTTTCGAAAAGAATGGCTTGATTGTAGCGTTTGTGGCGGTTGGCATCATTAGCTATTTGGGCTTTTTAATCTCAAAGCATGTCTTGAAAAATAAGATACCTGGAGCGGCTGTTTCCATTTTATTAGGTTTAATCGTCGCCTATTTCGCTGGATTGCATACGGGTGGCTCAAAAGGAATTGCTGACATTTCTATTTTCTCAGGAATGTCATTATTAGGAGGTTCCATGTTTAGGGATTTCGCTATTGTATCTACTGCGATGGGTGCCAGTTTTATGTTGATTCGCCAAACAGGTTTAGCCGGAGCCATTGCTTTAGTTTTAGGAACAACGGTTTCATTTGTTGGCGGTGCCATTATTGCGATGTTTTTTGGCTATCATGATGCTAAAAGTATAGCCACTATTGGAGCAGGTGCTTGTACTTTTATCGTAGGTCCAGTGACTGGGGCTGCTTTACAAGCTAGTTCAGAGGTAATTGCGTTAAGCATTGCTACAGGAGTTGTTAAATCTATTTTTGTCACGATTTCTACCCCATTTATAGCCCCTTATATTGGCTTAAATAATGCGCATAGCGCGATGATTTATGGGGGAATGATGAGTACCACATCAGGTGTTTCAGCTGGTCTAGCGGCTACAGATACTAAATTAGTTCCCTATGGAGCATTGACTGCTACTTTTGCAACCGGAATGGGTTGCCTTTTATGCCCATCTGTATTTTATTTAATTTTAGAAAAAATCCTATGAAAAAATTATTCTTTGCCTTCGCCCTTCTTTTTTTAAGTGTTCAAATTTTTGCTCAAGGTGTTTTTGAAAAGAAATCCTATGTGAATGAGTCAGGTCAAAGTTTGTCCTATCAGATTTTATACCCGGCCAATTATAATCCGTCTACTAAATATCCAGTAGTTTTAGTTTTACATGGTGCGGGTGAACGCGGGGATGATAACGTGGCACAAATGAAATATGGGACACAAGTTTTTTTGAATCCCGAAAACCAAGCCAAATTCCCTGCGATTGTTATTTTTCCTCAATGTCCCAAAGATTCCTATTGGTCTTCAGTGAAGATTGATCGAACACAAAAGCCAACGTTATTTGTTTTCGACTATTCCCAAAATATCAATTGGCCTTTACAATCGGCTATAGATTTGGTCAAAAGTTTGGTTAAGTCTAAAGTTGCCGATAAAAAACGTTTATATATCATGGGCTTATCGATGGGAGGTATGGGGACCATGGAAGCGGTTTCAAGAAATCCAAAAATGTTTGCAGCAGCGATCCCAATTTGTGGAGGGGCGGATTTGACCTATGTGAAAAAATATGCTAAAAAATTGCCTTTATGGGTGAATCATGGAGATGCCGATGCGGTAGTTCCAGTTAGACACTCTAGGGAATTAGTTGCTGCCTTACAAGAGGCTGGAGCTAATGTGACATACACGGAATATCCAGGGGTAAATCACAATTCATGGGATAATACCTTTGCTCAGCCAACTTTATTATCTTGGTTATTCTCGTTTAAAAGATGATTTTAAATCTTATTGTTTCATTTTTCCTACAGGTGTTGCCTGTAGGAATTGTGAATATTTCTGGGGCAAATACTGCATCCACATCCAATTATTTATCTGTAAAATCGAGTTACGTCATGTCCTATGATGGAGTTTCAGGCCGGGCAAACTGGGTAGCTTGGACGCTCGAAGACGCTGATGTGGGTGCTGTTGCTCGCTCTAATAAATTTATTCAAGACGATAGCTTTCCTAGATCATTTTACGTGATTGACGAGTCTGATTATAAGTATACTGGATACGACCGCGGACATTTATGTAATTCAGAAGATCGAACGTCTACTGTATTTTTAAATAGAGAAACATTTTTAATGTCCAATATGCTGCCCCAAACGCCAGATTTGAATCGAGGACCATGGGAACGATTAGAAGCATATTGCCGCAAATTGGCCCATAGAGGACAAAAATTAGTTATTTATGCAGGTGCCATTGGGGCTAAAGATGCTCTCGGGTCAACCAAGATGCCCGTCCCAAAATATTGTTGGAAAGTCGTTTACACCCCAGATAAAGTTTGGTGTATTTTATTTCCGAATGAAAAGACCTTGAATCCCAATTGGCAAAAGTATTCAATTCCTTTAGCTCAGCTAAAAAAAATGACGGGGTATAAGTTTCCTTAGTGAATGACAATTTGTAAAACAGAGCTTCAGTAACCAGCTTCACTAAATTTGAAAATTTAGTGAAGCTAAAGTAAATAAGTCAAATGACCATCAAAAAAACTGATAGTCTTATTTTAATAAATATTCGATCAGTTTTTTGGCTGCTTTAAAGTTCTCAAATTCCAACGGAGTTCTTCGATTATTCAGATATTCATTGTAAATCCAAGGATCTCCCAAGGCGACAACCTTCCCCTTCCCAACTTGCGCTACGGCCATCACGACGGCATCTTTAATGTTCAATACTGATTTTGCCGTTTTACTGAGTTTCAGCTGAGTTATTTCCTTGACATAAATCTTTTTCAATGGTGCAAATATGGGATGAGCCTCAGGAATGTACACCGCTCCTTGTTCCCATTGTGTTCCCTGAACAAAATTTAAATTAGGTCCTACAAACTCAATTCCAAATCTTTTAGCCAATTCATTGAATTTAGGGATTTCACAATTGGTCGTATCATTGGCCAATAAAATCAAATTGCCTCCTTGCTTCACCCATTTCTCAATCTCATAGATATCCTTGGCTTGAACATAGTTCGGGGTAGGAGACTCCTTCAAATTATCAGGATCCACAATGATGTAGATATTTGTATTTTTTAAATTTTCAAAAGTAGGAGCCACAGATAATGAATCCGTCTTAAGTCCCATTTGCTCTAATTGAGTTGCAAATAAACTGTATCCGCGATCTTTCCGCTCTTCCCACGTATAAAACTTATTAAATTCCTTTTTGCCTGATTTTGAAACCTTATATTCATGGTTGAAGTAATAATCGAGGACAACTTTTTTGCCTTGGCCAATCGCCAATTCTTTCGCAATTTCCATCTCCAAGGAAGCCATAATAAATGGCCCCGCACCTTTTAAATCATCTGTTTTTAAGGGCTCACTTAAATAATATTCATACGAACCATCTCGATAGGGTTGTCCACCCAATCCACCCACACTAACCGTTTTTTCAATGTGAATATATCCTTGCGCATCTTTTGTGATGAAATTTTTCAATATGCCATCATAGGCTTTTGAAACTTTACCGGCATAATTTTGTGGTAAATACCCTTTTCGTATTCCTTTCGCCATCGCGTAAACAAACATGTTCGCACTCGATGCTTCGAAGTAATTCCCTTTTCTTCCTGGAAAATTTGGTACCTGATACCAAAGACCCGTTTTTGCATCTTGAATTTTCAATAAGGCAGCTGATAATCTAGCTAATTGATTTACCAAAATAGATCTTTTTGGATGGTTGGTTGGCATATAATCCAGCACATCTACGAGCGCCATCATGTACCAACCCATCGATCTGCCCCAGAAATTGGGTGACTGACCTGTTGACTTATTTGCCCAAGGTTGTTTCCTTTCATGGTCATAGGCATGATACAATAAACCCGTTTTAGGGTCTAATGCACCTTTTTCCATTAATTGAAACTGCATGATTATATCTGACCAATAGTCTTGACCCGTGATTTTTCCGTATTCGGCATAAAATGGTTCAAGCATATAAAGTCCATCGAGCCACATTTGATCTGGATACCGATCTTTATGCCAAAAACCACCTTGCTTTGTTCTAGGCTGCGTAGAAATTTGCTTCATTAATAAGTCAGCAGCATTCTTGTATTTTTCTGTATTGAGTTCTTGGTATAAGAATAATAAGGCTCTACCCGTTGTGATATTGTCCGAGTTGAATTCTGCTGGTTTATAAGTTCTTATATCACCCGATGGACTAACAAAACTGTTGATATTTTTCTGAATGTAAGTAAAGTATTTGGCGTCTCCAGTTCGTTGATAAACCCATTCTAAAGCCTTTAAAAATACACCTTGTTCATAATCCCAGTTCGCGGGTTTTCCCAATTTTACTTGAATGGAATCTTGATGCGTATGCATTAATGACTCAGCCATTTGAACTGAATAGGGTGTTTTTTGGCTTAGGCCAAGAAACGACACCAATAAAAACGAGCAAATTAATCCTATATTTTTCATTACCGTAGTTCCTTAATTGGAGAAAAATCCATGTCTGTATAATCTTTGTTTTCACCAGCCATTCCCCAAATGAATGAATAGTTTTTCGTCCCTGAACCACTGTGAATCGACCAAGGCGGCGAAATGATTGCTTGATGGTTGTGAACCCACATGTGTTTCGTTTCTGTTGGTTCACCTAATAAATGCAATACAGCATGATCTGGGTCCACATCAAAATATAAATAAGCTTCCATTCTACGATCATGCACATGCGATGGCATGGTATTCCATACAGATCCTGGTTCTAATATGGTTAATCCCATGACCAACTGGCATGATTGAATACCTTCTTGGTGGATGTATTTATAAATCGTCCGGTGGTTTGAAGTTTCCAAAGCCCCCATATTGACTGTGATTACATTTTCTTTTTCCAACTTCACATTCGGATAAGTCGCGTGGGCAGGACATGATAAAATATAAAATAGCGCAGGGTTGTTTTTTGATTTTGAGCTGAATGAGACATTTTGCGTCCCTTTACCTAAATACACTGCACTTAATTTCCCAATCTCAAATTCCACTCCATCTGCCGCAATGGTACCCTCACCTCCCACATTAATAATTCCCATCTCTCGTCGCTCTAAAAAGTAAGTGGCTTTTAATTTATCAGGATTACCCAAAGTAAGGGTTTTGTTTATTGGCATTGCCCCTCCAATAATCATTCGATCATAGATGGAATAGGTTAGTTCAATTTGATCTTCCGAAAAAATATTTTCGATCAAAAAATTATCTCTGATTTGTTGGGTTGTGAACGTTGACACCTCATTTCTACTCGACTCAAATCTAAATTGCATAATGTATATTTTAAATTTACAAAGCGTTTATTAACCACTTTCTACTCAATTTCACTGTATCTTTGAACCATTATTTGAATTGAATGATTCCCAAAAAATCAAATTTTTATCTTGAATTAGGTGATCATCTTACCCCAATAGGGTTTGAGAGACAAACATCTATGCAAGATAGTTTTCCAATTTGGAAATCGAAAGAAAATTCAATCATCATTCAGGGGATTTGTTTAGCTGAATTTAAAAGGTTGGATTCAGGTGAATTAGCTGCTTTCCAACAAGTAATTATAAACCTTAGACGTGATGGTTCTTCTGCTTTTCGAATTTGGGAAGATGTTTGGAATGACAAAAAGAATTGGATTTTAAATTTTCTGACATTTCGAATCAATAAACCCATTTCTATTTTTGCTCGAGACACTAAAGTTGTGAGGTTAGCGGAAAATGATGCTCGGGATTTTGCGAATAAAAATCATCTATTAGGCTTTTTAAAAGGTAAAACCTATTTGGCCTGCATTGTTCCGCCACACCGACAATTTCGTAACATTGCATCTGAATTTGAGATTGATGGAAATCCGCTGATCGCTATAGCCGTTTTTGGCAAGGAACGAGTATTTAAAACGGAGAATGGAAATGCTCAAATTTCGGCCGAATTGATTCAAATATGCACGGATCCATCCGTCAGGCTTGTGGGTGGACTCACAAAACTAATTTCGTTTTATACCACCCTGCATCAAGTTGATGATGTAATGACCTATTCGGATTTAGAATGGAGTGGTGGAATGGCTTTTCAGAAAATTGGTTTTATAAACGAACTCATTACTGTTCCTTTGTACTTTAATGTTTTAGAAAATGGAAAAAGGGTTCTTGCCAAAGATTTTCAATCAGCAGACGCCTGCAATTCAGGAAACATTAAATCTAGGCTCTTGATTCATGGAAAAAAATAAGCGAATCATCGTTATTTTAGGACCTACGGCATCAGGTAAAACGGAGCTTGCTGTTGCTTTGGCGCGATTCATTAAAGGTGAAATAATTTCAGCGGATTCTAGGCAAATTTATCGAGGTCTTACGATTGGTACGGGGAAAGATTTGGATGTGTATCAAAATGGGGGAGTGCCTGTCAAATATCATTTAATTGATATTCTTGATGTTGGTGAACCTTATTCAGTGGCTCATTTCCAATTTGATGCTTTAAAAGCCATTGATAAAATTGAGGAGATAGGCCAACAAGTTATTATTTGTGGCGGTACGGGACTTTATTTAGACGCGCTATTACAAGATTACGAATTTTCCCGCGTGACCGACTTTTCAAAAGAGTCTCTTAAGTTGAATCGTGACTTTATTGTTTTTGGCCTAAATCCTATCGCTGAAATTCGAAGAATGCGATGTGCCAATCGATTAAAGAATCGATTAAATAATGGTTTGATCGAAGAAGTAACGCAATTAATTTCTGATGGAGTGGATCCAAATGATTTGATCAGGTTAGGTTTAGAATATAAATGGCTGGTACATTTAGTTCAAGGTGAAATCAACCGAGCTGAATTTGAACAAGGTTTAACCATTGCTATTCAGCAATTTTCTAAACGTCAAATGACATTTTTCCGAAAAATGGAACGCTCAGGTATTCCTATTCAATGGATTCCGGATGAACTTTCTTTGGAAAGCAAGTTGGCCTTCATCCAATCAAGAATTTAATTTTAACAATTTTAAGGCTTTAGGGTTGCATAAAAAGTATTTTTTGATTTAATTTGCATCCTGATTAGGAAATAGAGAGTTGTCAGAGTGGTCGATCGAGGCAGTCTTGAAAACTGTTGGCTGTTACAGGCCCGGGGGTTCGAATCCCTCACTCTCTACGTTTAGGGCTTGCATTTATGCAGGCCCTTTTTTGTTTTTATCCTTTATTCTTCGATTATCATTTCTGCTACCGCTTTTAAAAAGCTTTTGTTGGTGATGAAATAATTTCAATCATTTTTGGTTAAATTTCGAATATGAAATTATATTTGATTCCCACTCCCATAGGCAACTTAGAAGATATGACTTTGCGGTCTATCCGAGTTTTAAAAGAGGTGGATGTTATTTTTGCTGAGGATACGCGGACTTCGGGTCAACTCCTTAAACATTTAGATATTTCCAAACCTCTTTTCGCTCACCATGCGCACAATGAACATGTGGGTGTAGCTGGAGTCATTAAGTTGTTAAAAGAAGGTAAAGTGGTGGGTTTAATTTCAGATGCCGGTACTCCCGGAATTTCAGATCCTGGTTTTTTATTAGTCAAAACATGTATTGAGCAGGGTATCGATGTAGAAACGTTACCTGGTGCCACGGCGCTAATCCCCGCTTTAGTGAATTCAGGATTCCCTTTAGATCGTTTTGTTTTTGAAGGTTTCTTGCCTCATAAAAAAGGCCGACAAACCCGTTGGAAAGCCATAGCAGATGAAGAAAGAACAACTGTTTTATACGAGTCTCCCCATCGTTTGCATAAAGCATTAGAGCAGATTATTGAGTTTATTGGACCCGATAGGCCAATAATGGTGGCGCGTGAATTAAGTAAAATGCATGAACAAATGGTGCGAGGGAGCGCTGCTGAAGTTTTATTATATTTTGATCAAAACCCTGATAAAATTCGAGGGGAAATTGTTATTGTTATTGCCGGAAAATAATGAGGAAATTTTATTTATACCTTTTTCTGTTTTTACCATTCATTGTAACAGGTGTTATTCCCACATTAAGCCCCCGTGCGCAGGTTTCTTTGGTTACTTTTGCCCCTGGAAAAGAGTTGCATGCGGCTTTTGGTCATGCTGTTATTTGGGTGAATGATCCAGATCAAGGGATCGATCGAGCGTACAGTTATGGAACTTTCGATTTTAATACGGACAATTTTTATTTCAAATTTTTAAAAGGAACTCTGCCTTATTCGATTTCATTTAATTCCATGAATGATTTAGTATACTATTATTCTGAAATTGAAAAAAGAGGCATCCAAATTCAAAATTTAAAATTGACCGATCCACAGAAAATGCAGATTTTCACAGCCTTAGAAACCAATTTATTACCGGAAAATAAAAACTATCAGTACAAATTTTTTTACGATAATTGTTCCTCTAGGCTTCGGGATATGATTGAAAAGGCTGCTCCTGGTGCATTTAAATGGAAGAATTACACGAGTCTGGAAGGTAAATCATATCGAGATTGGATGAACGACTATTTGAAAACGAATTCCTGGGTAACATTTGGAATGAATTTAGCTTTAGGAGTTCCCGCTAATCACCTTGCCAATGCTTCAGAGTCATGTTATTTGCCTGATAATTTAAATCTTTCGGTCCAACAAGCTGAGTTGAATGGACAAAAATTAGCGGATGCTCCGTTTGATGTGTTTGTGTCAAAACCATCAGAGCCAGAAAATTATGATTGGATTGGACCCATTCCTTTATTGGTATTGATTAATTTGTTGATTGCTTTCATCTCAATCAAAAAACGAAAAGTTGAAATCTTTATTTTTGATATTATTTTATTTTCGCTTTTAGGAATTTTAGCCTGGTTTATATTCTTTTTGGCCGTTGGCACAGATCACGAAGTTATGGCATATAATCCTAGTTCCTTGTTGTTGTTTCCTTTGAATTTTCCCGCAGTTATTTGGTTTGCGAGAAAAAATAAATCAGAGTGGTGGATCAACTATTGCCGGATTGCATTTATATTAACCGCAATTGGGGCAATCTGGACATTGTTTTACTTTCCATGGATTGCTTTGGTAGGATTGATGCCATTGATTCGATTATTTTTCTTATCTCATTTTATTAAATATTCCCATGATTGAACTGAGGAGTGATACATTTACTTTACCTACTGCCGGAATGCGCGATGCGATGTTTTCTGCACCTTTAGGGGATGATGTTTTTGGGGAGGATCCGACGGTAAATAAATTGCAAGTTAAAGTAGCTGAATTGTTTGGAATGGAAAATGCATTATTCTGCCCATCTGGTACCATGACGAATCAAATTGCAATTTCTGCACATGTTTCTAAAGGCCAAGAGGTTATCTGTGATGAGTTGTCGCATATCTATTTATATGAAGGAGGAGGAATTATGGCGAATGCAGGTGCTTCGGTTAAATTATTAAAGGGTGATTTGGGCCGACTGTCTAAAGATCAAATTGCAAATGCTATTTCTCCTGATGACATTCATGCCTGTGAAAGTAAGTTAGTCAGTTTAGAAAATACGGTGAATAAGGGCGGAGGAAGTATTTATACCTCAGAATCGCTTCAGGAAATAGCAGATTTTTGTAAACATGCTTCGGTTCCTTTGCACTTGGACGGTGCTCGTATTTTTAATGCCATGACAGCGAGCGGACAAAGCCCGAAGCAATTTGGCCAATGGTTTGATTCCATTTCTGTTTGTCTTTCCAAAGGTTTGGGCGCTCCTATCGGTTCTGTGTTGTTGGGCTCCACCGATTTTATCAAAAAAGCGCGACGAATTAGAAAGAGATTGGGAGGCGGTTGGCGTCAAGCGGGATTGTTGGCCGCTGCGGGAATATATGCATTAGATAATCAGGTTGAAAGATTAAAGGATGATCACGCCCGCGCTAAGCAAATAGGATTAGCCTGTGAAAATTTAACTTGGGTCGCTGAGGTATTGCCTGTGACCACGAACATTGTGATTGTAAAATTAAAGGATGACCTAAAGGCGTCCACCAAAGTGGCCGAATTAGATTCCTTGGGCATCAAATGTGCTCCATTTGGTCCTCAATACATTCGATTTGTCACTCATTTAAATTTTGATGATGAAGCTTTGTCCAAATTCATTGAAATTATAAATCAATAATATGCATATGGAACGGAAAGCATTTAAAATGTTTTTATTGCCTGGTTTTGAGGCGGAATACAAAAAACGCCATGATGAAATTTGGCCAGAATTGAGCGAACTTTTGAAGGAAGTAGGTATCCAAAACTATTCTATTTTTTTGGATGAAGAGACGCTCACCTTATTTGCTTATCTAGAAGCTGAAGATCTACGTTTATTGGACGGATTACCTGCAAGGTCAATCATGCAAAAATGGTGGGCATTTATGGGTGACATTATGAAAGCCAATCCAGATAACTCCCCAGTATCAGTTAATTTGCGTCCTGTTTTTTATCTAGCTTAAAAATGAAAAGAAATATACTTTTTATTTTAATAGCCCTTAGTTTTAATGGATTTGCTAAGCCAAAAACCACAGAAGTTTTGGCGAAATTACATGTAGCTAAAGCCTATTTCCAACAAAAGTGGCCTGATGTTTCAGCTCCTATTCCTCGGCCAGATCGTATTCGGCCCTCTAATATTTGGACGCGTGCTGTTTTTTATGAAGGGCTGATGGATTTATATAAGATTGATCCTAAAGCCTCTGACATGAAATATATGTTGGACTGGGCGAATTTTCACCAATGGAATCTGCGGGATGGGATCAAAACACGTAATGCCGACAATCAAGCTTGCGGACAGATTTACCTCGACTTATTTGATTTCCAAGCAGATTCCATGCGAATTTTGCCAATTAAGGCCAATGTGGATCTAATGGTGAATTCCGTCAAAGCGGATGATTGGTCCTGGGTAGATTGTTTGCAAATGAGTATGCCCGTTTTTACTCGATTAGGTGTTCGATTTTCTGATAACCGATATTTTGAAAAAATGTATGATTTATATGCCTTTACGAAAAACAAACATGGGGGTTCGGGTTTGTATGATAAAAATGTAGGCTTATGGTGGCGCGATAAGGATTTTGTACCTCCCTATAAAGAACCCAATGGAGAGAATTGTTATTGGTCTCGCGGGAATGGTTGGGTCTTTGCGGCCTTAGTAAGAACGTTGGAGTTAATGCCCAAAAACGCTCCCCATCGGGCTGAATACGAACAAGATTTTATTGCCTTAGCGAATGCGCTTTTGCCTTTGCAGCGAAAAGATGGGTTTTGGAATGTAAGCTTAAAAGACCCTACCCATTTTGGTGGTCCTGAAGCTACGGGAACTTCCTTGTTTGTGTATGGGATGTCTTGGGGCGTTCGAAATAAATTATTACCAAAAAAGAAATTTGACCAAGCTATTTTATCAGGTTGGGATGCCTTATCTACTTGCGTTCATCCCAATGGTTTTTTAGGCAATATACAAGGAACAGGAAAAGAGCCCAAAGATTCACAGCCCGTGTCATATACTCATGTACCCGACTTTGAAGATTTTGGGACGGGTTGTTTTTTATTGGCCGGAGTTGAAATGATTAAATATTTGAAACGATAAAATAATGCTTATGAAGTCTTTATCCTGTGTCCAATGGCTCTTTTTCGTATGTATTTCGTTTTTCTCGTTGGGACAAAAGCCCAATGTAATCGTTATTTATGTAGACGATTTAGGCTTTGGTGATCTTGGTTGCTATGGCTCAAAAACCATTAAAACGCCCAACATAGACCAGTTGGCTAAAAAAGGTTTGCTATTTACCCAAGCGCATACAACCTCTGCAACGTGTACTCCCTCTCGATATTCTATACTGAAGGGTGAATATGCTTTTCGCAGAAAAGATACAGGAGTGGCGACTGGAGATGCGTCGGCGTTAATTCCCGCGGGCCAACAAACCGTTGCGACTATTTTTTCAAAAGCGGGATACAATACAGCGGTTATCGGCAAATGGCATTTAGGTTTAGGGCCATTAGGTGGTCCAAATTGGAACGGAAAAATCGAACATGGTCCCTTAGATATCGGATTTAAAGAAGCATTTATCTTGCCAGCTACGGGTGACCGAGTTCCCTGTGTATATATTGAAAATGACCATGTTCGAAATCTGGATACACAAGATCCTATTGAGGTGAATTACCTTAAAAAAATTGGTAGTACGCCAACAGGTAAGGAAAATCCGGAGCTTTTAACAATGAAGCATTCCCATGGACATGATAATACAATTGTCAATGGAGTGGGAAGAATTGGATTTATGGTGGGAGGAAAGCAGGCTTTATGGGATGATGAAGATATGGCCCAAACCTTGGCCAATAAGGCGAAGTCCTTTATGGTTCGTAATCAGAAGAGTCCCTTCTTTTTGTACTTTGCTACACATGATATTCATGTTCCCAGAATTCCTCATTCGCGGTTTTTAGGAAAAAGTGGTTTTGGTAATAGGGGAGATGCTTTATTGCAATTGGACGACTCGGTGGGCCAATTGATGAAAACGCTTGATTCTTTACATTTAACTTCGAATACATTAGTTATTTTGACCAGTGATAATGGCCCTGTGGTGGATGATGGATATATTGACGGTTCCAAGGAGCAATTAGGAATGCACCAGCCAGCAGGTATTTTAAGAGGAGGGAAATATAGTTCTTTTGAAGCTGGCACTAGGGTTCCTTTCATTGTTAAATGGCCTAAGCATGTCCCAGTGGGCAGGTCAAGTGCCTTGATTTCCCAGATTGATTTTTTGGCTACGATGAGCCAAATGTTGGGCAGCACTTTTGATGGGAATTCGGCTAAAGATTCCAAGGCTAATTTAAATGCGTGGTTAGGAAAAGATAAGATCGGACGCGAATATATTATTGAACAAGCGGGTACTTTAGCGATTAAAAAAGGAGACTGGAAATTTATTAAAAGTGGGAAAGGTGCTAGATTTAATCCACAGGTTAATATTGAACTTGGGAATGATTCAGAAGACCAGCTATACAATCTGAAAACTGATCCTAATGAAAAAAATAATGTATCGACTGCACAAAAAGAAAAGTTAACGGAACTTAAATCTCTTTTAGAACAAGAATTGAATAAATAAAAAATGGCCTAATCAAAGGCCATTTTTTATATGAGTAGGTTATATTAATTGATAGCTCCTTTCTGTTTAGCCATCTTCTCGATATCGGCCACTTTTCTAGGAGTGCCTGCCGATATATTTTCCGGGCCTTTTTCTGTAATCAAAATATCGTCCTCAATTCGAATACCAATGTTCCACCATTTTTTATCACATTTACTGCCTGCTGGAATATAAATTCCTGGCTCAACGGTAATGACAACACCTGGTAGGAGTGTGCGCGGTCCTAAGTCGTGAACATCTAATCCTAAATGATGCGAAGTTCCATGGGGAAAATAAGTTCTTGCCTCCATATCGTTTTTGGCGATCCCTAATTTGATTAATCCTGCATTGACAACTGCGCGAGCAGCTGCGTCCACATTTGCCATCGGAGCACCTGCTTGGCAAGCGGCAATCCCTGCATCTTGAGCAGCTAATACGATTTCATAAAGCGTTTTCTGAGCTTCGGTGAATTTTCCATTGGCTGGAATAGTTCGTGTTACATCTGCTGTATACCCGTGGTATTCGGCGGCACAATCACTTAAAAGCAAATCGCCATTTTTGATTGTTTTTAAATTCGTCACATAATGGAGTACACAGGCGTTTTCGGCTGATCCATTTATACTGCCATAGCCTGGGAATTCAGAACCACTATTTTTAAAATGATATTCCATAATGGCCTGTGCTTGGAATTCCTTCATGCCAGGTTTAATGGAACGCATGACATCATTATGTCCTAATGCGCTGATTGAAGCTGCTTTTTTGATTAATGTGATTTCCTCAGCTGTTTTGATTCCCCTTAAGTTTCGCATAATGTTTAAGGTAGAACGCATTGCGACAGGTTTTTTAGAGGTTGTGATTAAACTGTCAACGGTTCCAGCCATGCGTGTCAGCGCATCTTCTTTTGCTTTGTATTTATTGAAAATTCCTTCTGTGCGGAATAGACTAAATACGGAGTCTATACTAGCCATTGGAATTGTGCTAGCTTTAAAATCCTCGTTGATGAATATGTTTTCCATCTTACTTTTCGCTCTGTATCCATCAATACCCAAAATTTTACCGGTCCATAATTCTTTAAACGGATCACGGTTTTGGACAAATATAAATTCAGTTCCTGTTTTACCTAAAAGGCTTACAGGTTGTTTGAATAATAATAAAACAGCATTTGGCTCATCTAAGCCGGTTAAATAGTAGAAGTTTTTGTTTTGTGCATATGGAAAATCGGTATCGTTGCTTCTTTGACGTGTTTGTCCCGCAAAAAAGATACCCACGCCCTTGTCCGACAACTGTTTTTTTACAGCGGCTCTACGATCTGCATGAAAAGATGCGCTTAAATAATCAGTTGGATAATCTTGTGCGATGCTAAAAAAGCTTAATAAGATTCCAAAAAGAAATAAAGAGGTTGATTTGATTGTCATAGTGTAATGTTTAAGTTTCAATTTAGATAAAAAATACGAATTTGGGGAGAAATTCTATAGATATGTGTTGAATAATTCGGATTCAACGTCATATAAATCTTTGAGAAATTGTTTTTGATATTTCTTTAGGTTTTCCTAAAAAACTCGCCCTACATTTAGCAGGGCGAGCAATTTAATTCGCAAAAATTAAATTTGTGGAGTCGGAGGGATTCGAACCCTCGTCCAAACCTAGAGTAAAATTGCCTTCTACACGTTTAGATTTGATTTATTTTCGATGTTAAATAGGTTCAAATCAGACCTTACCTAACACTTATTTACTGGGTACTAATCATTAATTAGTAAAATCTTAATGATCGACTCTGCATGTCGACGCCCAGAAATCCTCCTCGGCAGAGTTTGGAAGAGGCCGGACGATGGCAAATTGTCTAATCTATCAGATTAGGCAGCCATGGCATACTGTGTATTGCCAGCTATAATTCGAAGGTTTTTTTAACAGGAAATGCCTACAACTCCCGACGTGCTTACAACCAGACTGCTAAAGCTGTCAAAACCGGTCGACCCCATAAAAGGTGGACAAAGATACGAAATATTTACAAGGGAAGTGATGTCGTTGTTTTAATTTCATCCATCACAAATAATGAACTAATATGGGCCACAGAGGGTAGAACTGCTAGTTTTTCTTGATAAAAGCGGTTGTAACTCTCCACATCTTCACTGATGACATTCAAATAGTAATCAAAGTTTCCTGAAACCAAATGACATGATATTACCTCAGGAAACTCTTTGATGGATTGCTCAAATTCAGAAAAATTACTTCTATTTTGCTTTTCTAGGGTTACTTGGCAATGCACCATTAATCCCAAATTCAACTTTTTGCGATTCAAGATTCCGACATATCCTTTGATATACCCATCCATTTCCAATCGCTTTATTCGGTCATGTGTTGGGCTCAGCGATAAATTAACCTGTTCTGCTATATCTTTAAGGGTATGTTGGCTATTATTCTGTAAAATTTTTAAAATTTTAATATCCAAAGCATCTAAAGCGGATTTTATGGCCATAATCTTTTCTGTTTTTTGAAATAAATAATCCTAATATTAGTATTATTTTCTGATATTTTTAATAAATCATTAATTATTTACTTATTAAACGAAAATATGCAAAATATTTTATTGTATATGATATATTTGCATTCTATTATTCTTCATCAATGGAAAAGGCCAGCGAATTTATTTCGTTGGCTTTTCTATTTTACCTTACTATTATGAATATTGGCATCCCTAAGGAGATTAAAAATCAAGAATTCCGTGTTGGCCTAAGCCCGGCAGGAGTTCATGCATTGCAAAAAGATGGTCATCAAACCTGGATTGAAACGAATGCGGGTTTAGGTTCTGGATTCACAGATGAAATGTATCTTCAGGAAGGTGCCCATATATTACCCAATGCGGAAGAAGTTTATGGTGCTGCAGATCTAATCATAAAAGTTAAAGAGCCTCTTGCCGCTGAATATGATTTAATCAAAAAGGGTCAAATCATTTTCACGTATTTTCATTTTGCCGCTTCGCGTGAATTAACTGAGGCGATGCTAAGGTCAAAGGCCATTTGTTTTGCTTATGAATCTGTGGAATTATCGGATCGATCATTGCCCCTTTTAATCCCAATGTCTGAGGTAGCTGGGCGTATGGCTGTTCAAGTGGGATCTTATTACTTAGGAAAGCCACAGGGTGGAAAGGGAAAGATGTTGGGCGGTGTCCCAGGAGTCCAACCTGCCCATGTTTTGATTTTAGGTGGGGGAGTTGTGGGCACGCAAGCGGCAAAAATGGCTGCTGGTTTAGGAGCCAATGTAACCATCATGGATACTAATTTATCCCGTTTAAGGTATTTAGATGAGATTTTACCAGCGAATGTTCATACACAATTTGCTACTTCTCATGCTATTCAGAGTCATTTGCCCCAAGTAGACTTGCTGATTGGAGCTGTTTTATTGCATGGGACAAAAGCACCCCAATTAATAAAAAAGGAAGATTTAAGGAAAATGGAATTAGGGACAGTATTGGTGGATGTGGCGGTGGATCAAGGAGGTTGTATCGAAACGTGTAAACCTACCACGCACGAAAATCCAGTGTATGAAATCGATGGAATCTTACATTATTGTGTAGCGAATATGCCAGGTGCAGTGCCCCAAACGTCTACTTTGGCCTTAACTCAGGCCACTTTGCCTTATATCCAACTACTAGCAAATTTAGGTTGGAAAGAAGCGAGTACGTCCAATGAAGCATTAAATAAAGGATTGACTATCTATGAGGGAAAATTATTCCATCCTGGTTTGGCCGCTTCGTTTAATTTATAATTCCCAAAATTTCAACCCTTTGATTTTCAAGAGTTCTAATTGTTGCAAGCTGATTTGTAAGTAAATGTTTTCTTTTTGCAATTGAGCTTCCTCTAATGTATTTTGAAACGCATCTAATTCAATTTGCTTAATAGTTCCTTTTGTAAACCTCGCTTCGGCTAATTTATAGGCATAAACTGCTTGCTCAATCACTTGGTTTTGAATGGCAGATTTATTCACTAATTGCACTAAATTGGCTTCTCCTTGCCTTAACTCAAAGGAAAGTTTGGCTCCCGTTTCATCTCTTTGCAGTTGGACCCGGTCTTTTTGAAACTTTAAAATGTTTTCCTGAAGGAATGACCTCTTGCCTGAATAAATCGGAATCGTCAGTTTAAGACCTAAGGCTGTATTTAATTTAAAATCATCTGAAATTGGTGGAACTTCGCCATTAATTCTAGGCAAATAACCATTGCGAACTCCTATGCTGGCAATTCCAGCAATCGTGGGGGAACTTGATTTCTCTTGCACATTAATTTCTTTCTGTAAAATAGCGTCCTCTGCATTTAACTGTAATAACAAGGGATTTTCTTCAATACTGCCTTTTGAATCTTGTTTGTTTAATTGGTTATTTTTTAACCATGGACTTATATCTTTTCCTGCTTGGGTATTTAGGAAATCAATCATTTTATTTAATTGAAGCTCTGTTTCACTGATTTTTATTTCTTGATTTTTCAACCGGATATTGATTCCCAATTGATCTAATTCCAACAATTCACCTAACTTAACTTGCGTTTCTACTACTTCTGCGTGCGATTTTATTCGGCTTAATTCTGACTGCTGAATTTTAATTACATTTTGTAAATACTTTATTTGATGGTAAATGGTGGAAATTTGATACGCCATTTGGGTTGTAGCTACGTCGATTTGCACTTGGGTCAACTTATTTTCTAGTCGGCTTTTTTCTAAAGCTAATGCATTTTTACCCCAGTCGAAGATCACTTGATTCGCCACAAAATTAGTATTGTAATTCATATTGGGCTGAAATTGTAATATGGAAGGAACACCTCCTGTATTGAACGTAACTTTAGAAACAGGGTCTAATCGAGTGATACCCGCTTCATACGAAATGATTGGATTGCTGTAAGATTGTTGAATTTGAGTTTTTACATCGCCAATTTTTAATCCCGTTTTTTGGCTTTTAAGCGCTGGTGAATGATCCAATACTTGCTTAACAATTTCGGTTAAATCTTTATTTGTTTGCGCTGATGTGGCAAAACAGATGAATAAGAATAGAATGCTTTTTTTCATAATTTTAATGCGCCTCCTCACTGGCTTTTGTTAATATTTCTAAATCTTTGGATGTTTTCTTGGGTGTCCGAATCAAAAAAACAAATGGGAAAATGACCACAAAAAAGATGGAAACTAGCCTGAATGTATCTAGATAGGCTAAATAATAGGCCTGTTTTGTAATCAGTAAGTCCAATTGTTTATAGGCCATTAATGCCGAATTGTGGATATCACCCGTTTTTTGAATCATATTTTGTGTCATCCCCTGTATTCTTTGTTGGAACAATGGATTCTCCGCTTGAATATTGGCTAATAAATCTGTTCGATGTTGGGCTGCTTTGCTAGTCGCATAATTATTGGCAATGGCTATTCCAAACGCACCTCCTAATTGGCGAATCATGTTCGTCAATGCAATACCTGCTGCAAATTCTTGAGGCTTTAAACCAGCAACTGCTTGATTGATCAATGGCATTTGCAAACAAGCCACCCCTAAAACACGTAACACTTGCATCGGAAAGAAATCCCAGCGTCCCATATCGGTGGTAGATTCACCGCCCACAAATCCGAATACAATGAAAATGGCGATACCGAAAATCATAAATGGAAGTGGTTTGCCTCCTTTTGATAAATATTTTCCAATAAAAGGAAACAAGAATACCCCTAAAAATGTGGGAATCATGAGTGATAATCCAGTTTCAGTAGGAGTAAGGCCATTAATTCGTTGTACCATTAATGGATATACAAATACTGAAGTAAATAAACCGAAACCACCCACTAAGGTAAATATAGAACTCGTTGTGAATGTGCGATTTTGGAAGATTCTTAGGTTCACCACGGGTGATTTGGTGTTTAGCTCACGAAAAATAAACCCAATAAAACTGATAACGAATATGGTAAAGGAGATGTTGATAATTTTGGAATCAAACCATCCTTCTGCTTCTCCCTTTTCTAAAATAAACTGGAGTGATCCCACAGTTGCGGTCAATAAGGCTATGCCTATATAATCGATTTCCATGGATTTTCGCTGGGAGCCTTCCCCTTCCTTTCGATCAATGTACACAACGGTTAAAATGACGGCTGCAATGCAAATAGGAATATTAACTAGGAAAATATTGCCCCAGAAAAAATTGTCAATGATATATCCTCCTAAAACTGGGCCTAAAGAAGGTCCTAAGATAATACCCATCCCAAAAAATCCAGATGCCATAGCCCTGTCTTCTGGTTCAAATGCATCAAATAAAATGGCTTGGGATGTGGATAAAAGTGCGCCACCGCCTATCCCTTGAATAAATCGCCAAAAAACCAATTCCCATAAACTTTCACTTAAACCGCAATAATAGGACGCGATTCCAAATATGATCATGGAACCTAAATAATAATTTTTACGACCAAAATATTCCCCTAGGAACCCTGTCATGGGTATGATGATCACGTTCGCAATGGCATAACTTGTAATGACCCAAGCGATATCCTCAATGGTTGCACCTAATGATCCTGAAATTTGATTTAGGGCTACATTGACAATAGTTGTATCTAACAGCTCCATGACGGCAGCCGTTATTGTTGTGATGACAATGATAAATTTGGCAAATCCTTGCGGGCGCTCCATGTAATTATTTCAAGGGAATGGATACTTCTAGTGACATTCCTGCACGAAGCATGGATTTGTATTTTGCAATCTCTAGGATTTCAATTTTAACAGGAATCCGTTGAGTGACTTTAACGAAATTTCCTGAGGCATTGTCAGGGGGCAATAAAGAAGTTTTGGCTCCTGTAGATTCGGCAATGGATAAAATTTTGCCTTTGATTTTTTCATTAGGGAAAGCATCAATCGTGATATCGGCTTCCATGCCAGCGACAAGTTTCCTTACTTGGGTTTCCTTAAAATTAGCAACTACCCAAAAACTTGATGCGTCTACGATCGTCATTAAGGGTTGAGATATTTGAATGAACTGACCTGGTTCGATTGATTTTTTACCAATTTTCCCGTCCACTGGTGCCGCTATGGTATAATAACTTAATTTTAGTTTTTGTTGGGCTATTTTTACTTCTTTATTCTTTACTAAATTTTCTGATCGATTAACCGCTGAAACTTGAATGGCTAATTTTGATTTCGAACTATTTAATTCGTCGATGCTTCCGAAATATTTAATGTTCGATAATTCTACTTGGTCCTTTGAATCAAGCCATTGCTGGTGCGTAATGGCTTTTGCTTTCTCTAATTCCGTATTGCGGGTATGGTCTCTTTCGGATTTAGTTTTTAAGTATTCAGCTGTTTTTACTTGAGCTTCTTGCGCTTGAATGCTTTTTTGTAAACTGTTTAAATTCGCCTTGGCGGAGCTAACATCTATTTTCGCCTGTTCTAGGTCCACTTCCAACTCTTTAAGACTTAAATTAGCTTCTTCTGAATCGATTTCAATCAATAGATCACCTTTTTTGATTTGTTCATAATCATGTACATGTACACTTTTGACAAATCCTGAGACTCTAGGTAAAATAGGAACAAAATAACTTTCTATTTGTGCATTATCCGTTTCTTCATGTGATGTGGCAAAGCGGTATTTGGTAAACCCAATATATCCACCAATGATGAGAACTAAGGCTAAAATAATTTTAGGAAGAATTTTTTTAGGAGTAGGAGCTTGAGTCATTCGATTTTTTTGATGCAATTTACTCAATAAAAAAATAAAAGTCAATTTGGTTGACTATATTTATTGATTAAATTTGTGTTATGGAATTAACTGATAATCCCACTCATTTGTTTTTATCACGCTTGTTAGTGAGGTCCTACCGGATTGTCAAAACAATGAATGCTTCCTTTTTGGAATCATTAGGCTATCATCAGGTGAAGATTGGTCATGTTATGTTGATGATGAATTTGTCTGAAAACGGTTCTACTTCCATGGAATTAGCTAGAAGGGTTCAGATTTCAAAGCAAGCGATGAGCAAATTAGTGAATGAGTTGGCTCAGCAGGGATTTTTAGAAGTGCTTAAACATCCTGAAGATCATCGGGCAACGATCGTAAAATCCACGTCAAAAGGCAATACCTTTTTAAAAGATTTAGGTAATTGTCGGAGGCACGTTGAAGCTGAATTTGCTCAAGTAATCGGCCCAGAAAAATTAGAAAATTTAAAGGAGATATTGTACATCATGGTGAGTCATTTTGAGAACGAACCGATCATGGACTTCATGAATGAGTCCATTGCCAAAACGAAGATTTAGTCAAAAAACCGCTCATGGAAATTGACCAAAAACAATTCATGGGTGGAACGGGTAATCGCCGTATAAAGCCAACGAATATACTCCGCATCAATTTGTTCCTCTTTCAAATATCCTTGGTCCACGAAAACAGCGCCCCACTGACCACCTTGAGACTTGTGGCAAGTTAACGCATAGGCGAATTTTACTTGTAGTGCATTTAAATAGGGGTCATTTTTGATGGCCTCAGTTCGCTCTTTCTTTTTGGTGATGTGGGCGTAATCATTGCAAACAGAATCATATAATTTCTTATTTCCATCTTTACCTAGGGCCGATTCTGAGGAATGTAAGGTATCTAATAGGATTTTTGCTTCAACTTCCGGATGTTCCTCATAATCACAAAGCCTTAAAGACACTTGTAAAAATCGGAAACCGTGCATTTCTTCTTCCTTTTTGATTTTCATCACTTCCACAAAATCACCATTCGCTAAAAATCCAGCGGGTGAATCTTCGTCTAACCAATGGTAATTATTACGAACAATCATGAGTAAATCGCCACTTGAAATTTCATCTTCTTGATATAAAATGGTGCGCCTGACAAATTGATTGTACATCACCGCACTTTTGTTTGAACGCGTTAATAGAATCGTATTTTCTTTGCCAAATTTCCGAAAAGCATAGTGCATGCCATCTTCCATTTTTTCACCGGTCATACGAAAGAAATCTTTGAAAGAAGCGGTGTTAAACTTTATTTGAGTTGATTTCTCGTTCAATAATAGGCGTAGGGCAGTTGCATTATAGAGAATTCCCGATTGCGAATCTTGGCGCATGACATCAATTAATTCATGCTCCATAACTTCCATGTGAAATTCTTGGCTAATGTAATCTTTAGATAAAGCTGGGGAAAGTGATTTACCCACAGGAGGAAGTTGGGCCGTGTCCCCCACAAAAATGAGTTTATTCCCATTATGTCCATTCTCTGGATTGGTAAATACATATTCAATTAAATCGGTCAATAGGCTATTAAAACCAAACTCCGCTTCATCAGTAATCATAGAGGCCTCATCTACAATGAAAACTGTGTTTGTGGCATAATTATTCATTCGCTGAAAAGTGAGCGTCCCAGAACTTGGATTACTTACTTGGCGATAGATTTTTTTATGAATCGTACTGGCTTTTTTCTTTGAATAATTGGCCATTACCTTCGCCGCCCTACCCGTAGGAGCAATTAATTGAGTCTTATATTCAAATGAACCTAGCACTTTAATTAAGGTCGATATAACCGTTGTCTTTCCAGTTCCCGCATACCCTTTAATGATAAAAGTTAAGGGAGCCCATTCATCTTGATTCAAGATAAATCCACTTAATTTTTCAAATAGTTGGACTTGGGAGGGTGTGGGCTCAAAAGGAAATTTTTGATGCAATAAAAAAGAAGGACTTTTGCTTGAGCTCATTTTGTTGGATTAAACGAATTTACAAAATAGCGGCTGAAACCAAAAGTGATTTAGCTAAACTCAATTCTCTAAAAACGTTAATCAAGCAAATATGGGAGTAGCTGGATAATTTATTTAAAAAAATATCAGTTTCCTGAATTTTATTTTCGTCAATTAACCGAGCACGTGTGGTACCCCAGTGCAAGGGGTTTTTAGGCGTAAACCAAATTCCATTTTTTAAGAAAGCGAGGTTGGCTATAGTACAATCTTGAATTTTCCCATCTAACTCAAATATTACTTCATCCACATCTTTGTTTTCTAATAACGTATGTTCAAAATAGGATCGGTCCGCCCATTTAAAACCGTAGTCGAATTCGCCGGTATTTACGATTTTCAAAGAGACTATTTTTTTCTCTTGATAGGGTATAAATTCAATGGACTTTATTTGCTCTTCGTAAATAATGCGTATTCTATAAATGCCGCTGGAGGGAACATTTTGTTTGGATAATGCATCGCTTAAGTCAAATGGTACCCGATCTGGATAAATGGATTCAAACGTATCGTTAACCCTTTTTTGGTGATAAGGCAAATTTTTTAAAAGGCCATTTTCAATACATATAGTTTCTAAAAATGAAAACATGTTAAAAGGGTAGATAAACTTTTTGAATTAATTCTTGATATTCTTTTTTAGCGTCTGAGAAAACCGTAATTCCCCCACCACTTTTATAGGTCATTTTGTTTTCCGATGTTTCAATATACCTAATCATAACGCCAGAATCAAATAAATGTCCGTCGAACAGTCCCATGATTCCTGTGTAAAAACCTCTTGGGTAATCCTCCACTTCGTCAATAATCTTTAAAGTGGAGCTTTTGGGGGCGCCAGAGATTGATCCAGCGGGCAATAATTGAGTTAATATTTTTCCGAAATGTCCCTTAAATTCATCTAATAGTTCTCCAGAGATTAAGGATGACATTTGCCATAAATCTCCTTCATGGGTTTTGACCTGGTCGACAAACTTATACTTTTCCACTTGGATAGGGAAGGCCACTTGGCTCAAGTCATTTCGGATAAGGTCTACAATGGTCGCATGTTCCGCCTGCTCTTTAACATCATTAATTAAATTTTCGGGGCTTGAATGATTCTCTACGGCCAAAGTCCCCTTCATAGGAAACGATTTTATTTTATTTGCTTCTATCTGTATGAAACATTCGGGAGAAAAAACGGTAAAATATTCTGGTACTAATAGTTTATATCGGGCTTGCGCAATGGCATAAATTTGATCAATACTCATATTGGTCTCAATTTGAGTAGGTGCAGTTAGATTGATTAAAAAGGAATCACCACGTTGAAGGGCACTTTGGACTCGATTGAATTTTTCGAAATAGTTTGCTTCCGAAAGGGGGGTTTTGTTGAATAGAGGTTTACTTTCAGATTTGGCTGCAGGTTTATTTGAGCCTATTTCGTATTTTATTCCCAATGCTTGGGCTTCCTTTGGAGTACCGATCCAACCCGATTCAGCTTTATAATCCACGAAAAACAGGAATGGATTATTACTTTTCCCCAATTCATCCATGGTAGAGCAAACCTGCTCAAATGACATCCACGGGATCGCTGAATTCATGTTTATAAATAAGTTAAAGCCAATTTTAAAGCAGCCTTAATTCCGCTCGAGTTTTGCCCACCTGCTGTAGCTAGGAATGCTTGGCCTCCTCCACCGCCTTGAACTTCTTTGGCCAGTTCGCGGATGATGGTACCTGCATTTAATGATTTCTTTTCTGTCAATTCTTTAGAAATGGCAAGAACTAAACTGGCTTTTCCGTCAATTTCTGCTGCTAAGAAGCAAAACATTGAATTGCTTTCAGACTGTAATTCAAAGGCTAAATTTTTCAAAGCATCTGCCGTAGGAATTTCTACTTGCTGAATGATATAATCAACACCATCCTTGTTTTGAATTTGAGACTTTAAAGATTGCCTTACATCGCCGACTTCCTTATTCTGATAAGCAGAGATCGATTTTTGAAGGCTTGTGTTTTGTTCGATCAATTGGCCAACGGCCTTAACTAAGTCTTTTGGGGACTTAAGCAATTGGTCTATTTCATCTAAAATTTGTTCTTGCGTACTGAGTAATTCATAGGCCTTTTTGGATGTGATCGCTTCTATTCGGCGAACTCCCGTGGCCACTGAACTTTCTGAAATAATCTTAAATAAACCGATTTCGCCTGTTGACGGCACATGCGTTCCCCCACAAAGTTCCACTGAAAAGTTTTTATCAAAGGTGATCATGCGGACAAAATCCCCGTATTTTTCACCAAATAACGCCATGGCTCCCTTATCTTTTGCTTGGGCAATGGGTACATTTCTTTCTTCTAACAGAGGGATATTTTCAGCAATTTTGGCATTAACGATGGATTCGATTTGCTTGATTTCCTCATCACTTACTTTTTGAAAATGCGAAAAATCGAATCTTAATATTTCCTCATTCACCAAACTTCCTTTTTGGCCCACATGCTTTCCTAAGATGCCCTGAAGCGCAGCTTGCAATAAGTGTGTTGAACTATGATTTTGGGTAATAACTCTTCGTCGGCTGACATCTATTTCTGCCGACAATTCTTCATTGATCAATGGCTCGATACCCGAATCCGTGACGATGTGAACAATTAAATCATTCTCTTTTTTGGTATCTAGGACTTGAATTTTCTTCCCGGAAGAAAAATGCAAATAACCTGTGTCACCTACTTGGCCTCCTGATTCAGCGTAAAAAGGGGTGATTTCTAGGACTACTTTATATTGTACACCCGATTTATTTTGAGTTTTTTGATACTTTAATATGCGTGTATTGATTTTTGTTTCATCATAACCCACAAACGATACTTCTTCTCCATCATGTACAAATACCCAATCTTCTGCGCTGGCACCCGCATCTTTCCTTGATCTCAATTTCTGCGCTTGGAGTGCTTGATTATACCCAGACTCATCGATTTCCATGCCATTTTCACGCGCAATCAGCGCCGTCAAATCAATCGGGAATCCATACGTGTCATTTAATTCAAATACTTCTTCTCCACTTAAAATTTCAATTTTATTGGTTTTCGCTTTTTCCATCAGATTATCTAATCGGATCAGCCCAGAAGACAATGTTCTTAGAAAAGATAATTCTTCCTCATAAATCACTTTGGCAACAAAAGCTTCCTGGGCGATTAATTCGTCAAAAACTCCTTTGAATTGTTGAGCTAATGAAGGAATTAACAAATGCAAAAACGGCTCTTTGAAATTCAAATACGTGTAACCATAACGCACTGCCCGACGTAAAATACGCCTAATGACGTAACCAGCCTTCGTGTTGGAGGGTAGTTGGCCATCCGCGATACAAAATGCAATCGCCCTAATGTGATCTGCAATGACGCGCATCGCAATGTCTGGCCATTTGGACTCGCCATATTTTTGACCAAATTTCTCTGCTAGGATTTGTATGGTGCCTTGGAAAACATCCGTATCGTAATTCGATTGCTTCCCTTGAATCGCCATACATAAGCGTTCAAAGCCCATTCCGGTGTCCACGTGTTTCGACGGCAGAGGTACTAGCGAGCCATCTGCCATTCTTTCGAATTGCATAAATACGTTATTCCAAATTTCAACAACTTGCGGATGATCGGCATTAACTAACGTTTTTCCTGAAATTGCATCAACATCTGCTTGATCTCTTAAATCAATATGTATTTCTGAACAAGGGCCACACGGCCCTGTTTCTCCCATTTCCCAGAAATTATCTTTTTTATTTCCAAAGATAATTCGGTCTTCTCCCACGATATTTTTCCAAAGATCAAATGCTTCCTGATCGAAAGGCACGCCATCTTTCTTATCTCCCTCAAAAACGGATACGTAAATTCGATCTTTCGGTAATTTAAAAACCTCTGTTAATAGTTCCCAAGACCAGGTTAATGCTTCTTTTTTGAAATAATCGCCGAAAGACCAATTGCCCAACATTTCAAACATGGTATGATGATAGGTATCGAAACCTACATCTTCAAGGTCATTATGTTTTCCTGAAACTCTAAGGCATTTTTGCGTATCTGCAATTCTTTTGGCCGGTGGTGTTCCATTTCCAAGGAAAAAATCCTTGAATTGAGCCATTCCTGAGTTATTAAATAACAAAGTGGGATCGTTCTTTGCTATTAATGGAGCAGAAGGAACAATTAAATGTCCTTTTGAAGCAAAAAAATCTAAAAATTGTTGGCGGATCTCAGATGAGGTCATTGCTTTTATTTTGTAAATTAATGGGTATTTTAAATGTACCTGTTTACTTTTGTTTACAGGAATTGCAAAATTAGTTTTTTTTATTCGAATTAATGAATTACCTGTTGCAAGCTTTCTTTATTTTACGCTATGGAATACGAAAAACTTTATTATTCTATTTCGGAAGTTGCAGGCCGATTTAAACTCAACACGTCTAAATTAAGGTATTGGGAATCTCAATTTCCACATCTTTTACCTAAGCGTAAATCTACAGGCGCAAGAAAGTATACAGCGGTAGATATTCAGAAAATTGAAGTGCTGTATGATTTGATTGAGACGAAAGGAATGACTTTAGAAGGGGCTAAGCAAGCATTAAATAACAAAGGAAATCCAATAAATCCCAATCAAGTCGTTATTAATCAGCTTACTGATATTCGTAATTTTTTGAAGTCCCTTTCTGATCAATTGGAATAAAAAGAGTGTAGATTGAGGCATAATTCATTCCTATGCCTACCACTGACGAAGAGAAAATTTACCAAATCGCCTTATCTATTATTCCGCAAATAGGGGTTATTAATGCTAGAAGGCTCATGTCTTATATGGGAACGGCGAAAGATATTTTCAAATCGACTCGATCGCAACTATTAAAAATTCCTCATATAGGACCTGTTTTATCTGCCGCCATTCATCAGTCGGGATTAGTCAGTCAGGCAGAGTCTATTTGGTTAGACTGCCGACGTGAACGCACGGAAATATTATTTTACACAGATCTCAATTTTCCCAATCGCTTAAAACAAATTTTTGATTCCCCTATCGTATTATACTGGAAAGGGAATCAGGATTTAAATGCTGAAAAGATCTTAGCGGTTGTGGGAACCAGGAAAGCCACTGAATATGGCAAAAGAGTAACCTCTGATTTAGTCAAAGATTCGATAGGCCAAGGAATTACTTTTGTTAGCGGCTTAGCTTATGGGATTGATATTGCTTTACACAAAGCATGCCTTGAAGCTAAAATTAATACAGTGGCTGTTTTGGCAGGTGGATTTAATTGGATTTACCCTAATTCACATCAAAAATATGTGGATGAAATCATTGAAAATGGGGGTATTTTATCTGAATATCCTTTACGTCAAAAGCCGGATGCTCGTTTTTTCCCTTTGCGTAACCGAATCATTGCGGGCATGTCGGACGCTACCTTGGTGGTTGAAGCTGCTGAAAGAGGAGGAGCATTAATTACCGCAGATTATGCGAATAATTACAATAGGGAGGTATTTGCAGTCCCTGGAAATCTTGACAAACTATTTTCTGAGGGCTGTAATCTTTTAATTCAAAAGCATAAGGCCAATATTTATACCGATTGGAAGCACTTGTGTGAACACTTGAATTGGGGAGTTAGTGGAGATATCATTCATCGGAATAAAAACTTACAATGGAATCGATATACTGCTGAAGAATCTGAGGTACTTTCGTTGATACATAAAAAAGGGGAAATTCCTTTAGATGAAATTGCCTGGCAACTACAAAAAAATATGGGCCAAGTGGCCACTATCTTGTTGAACTTAGAATTTCAGGGTATTCTAAAAGCACTTCCTGGACATCGCTACGTAATCAAATGAATTATTTTCTCCATTCACTGGGATTCAATCTCCAGTCTTGTAAAGTAACTAATTGGGAATCTGAAATGTAGTTAAGTTTAACGGCCTCATCGATGAGGACATCGTAATTACTTAATGCATAGAAAGGGATATTGGCGTTCTTGAAATTCTGAACAGAAATGTCAAAACCATAAGTAAAAATAGCAGCCATCCCTAATACTTTTGCTCCGGCATTTACAAGGCCTTCTGCAGCTTTTAGAGAACTTCCTCCTGTGGAGATTAAATCTTCAATTAATACGACTTTTTGGCCTGGCTGAATAGATCCTTCAATTTGGTTTCCCATGCCATGTTTTTTAGGCTCTGGCCTTACATAACAAAAGGGTAAATCTAGATAATCGGCAACTAAAGCGCCTTGAGCGATACCAGCAGTAGCTACTCCGGCAATAATATCAACATCAGAAAAGTACGCTTTAACCACTGCTGATAGGCTATTTTTGATATAAGTTCTAGCTTCTGGAAATGAAAGAGAAATGCGATTATCACAATAAATAGGTGAATACCAGCCAGATGCCCAAGTAAATGGCTCATCGGGTCTAAGTTGGATGGCTTTGATCTGTAATAAATGCTGGGCTACTTCTTGTTGAATACTTAAATTCTCCATAAATATTTTTCTATTTTTCTTTCCTACAAAAATACTTTTTTCAGTTCATCTTTCATTATTTAATTCTAATTTTGATAAAATTAATTGAGATAATTACGCATGATAATTTTCATTGACGATCGCCCAATCCGAATAAGTAATCTTTCTAAAAAAAATGATCTGCCTTTGAAAGAAGATTATGATTTAATTATCGACGCAAGATTAAAGCCAATTAAGATTAAAGAGTTTAAAGGACACACATGTTTACTTAATGTTTCCTTGGATCAAATGGGAAAAATCATCGAAGATTTACACCAATTTAAATTGGATTTCCACTCATTGTACATTTTAGTAGACAACAAAAAAGCGTTCAAGCAAAAAATCATCAGCTTATATTCGTTGATAGAAGCTTCTGGTGGGGTTGTGCGTAACGAGGAAAACAAATTATTGTGGATTTATCGATTAGGAAAATGGGATCTGCCAAAAGGGAAATTGGAGAAAAATGAGTCCTTTAAAGTAGCAGCTGTAAGAGAAGTGGAAGAAGAATGCAATGTGCAGGCCAAACTGGAATTCAAATTATGTACGACTTATCACACTTATACGCACAAGAATCAGCGTGTTTTGAAAAGAACTAAATGGTATATGATGCATACGAGTCAGAAGCACAAATTGATTCCACAAAAAGAAGAAAACATAGAAAAAGTAGAGTGGTTGAGTCCAACCGAAATGAATAAAACAGCTCTTTCAAGTACCTATAGCTCAATCAGGTACGTGATTCAGCGTTTTTCGATTCTTCAAATACCATTTAAATCATAAGGTAAATAATCATCTATTCTACTTCCGTACCGATGCAAATCCCGAATGATCGTGGATGAAATGGGAGCTAAATGAGGAGAAGTAATTAGAAAAACAGTTTCTAATTCGGGATTAATATGTCGATTTACCTGAGAAATCGAGTTTTCATATTCAAAATCAGTTGTATTTCTCAAACCTCTAATGATAAATTTTGCACCTACTTCCTTGGCTACATTAGCAGTAAGGTCTTGATAGGTGACTACTCTAACGGGTTTCCCCTTAAATGTTTGTTCAATATAGCCTTTCATTTTATCCAATGAAAAGTACCGGGCTTTGTTTGAATTTTGACCGATTCCAATGACTATTTCATCAAATAAGGGTAAAGCACGCAAAACAATATCTTGATGTCCTTTAGTGAAAGGATCAAAAGAGCCGGGAAAAAAAGCAATTTTATTATTTGCCATAATTAAATGAGGATGTTGTATTGTGCTAAGGATTGAATCGTGGCTTCACTTTCAGCCCCTGAACTATGAATTTTGACTGTTTCGCGTGTCAACAAAATATCAAATGAATCTCTAATCGAATGTAAATAAAAGGCCAATTCCAAGGTTGATTCATGTAAAAATACATTGGCCAACTGTAATTTTCCTTGATAAAAAAGCGACATAAACGCAAATTTTCCCTGTAAATACAGATGTAGTTGGGTTGAGTTTTTGCTTTTCACTTGATTTTTTTCTGCTAACAACTCACCTAAAATATGTTGGTAATGTATCTTGGCTAGTGGAAATAATGATGAAGCAAAATCTTTCCATTCACTCGGAATTAAAAAAGTAAGGTTTGATTCAATCCATTGGACAGGTTGATCGTGAATCTCCTTTCCTTGGAGCGCTTCTAGACCCAATGCTTTTTCCAAAAAACCTATTTTATATAGCTTGGTGTCATATTCCTGAGGAATCAATAGGAAATCTGAATGGATGATTTCAATGCTTAATTGGTCAACTTGATGTCTTTCAATTTTTAATTTAGATGCTACGACTAATTCCTTTTTTTTGATCTTATCCCATGAAATTAATTCAATCTCTTGACTAGCTTCGCTTTTCAAATGAACACCGAGCTCACTAAACTGTAAAAATACATGCGAATTGTCAACGTTCATTAAGTGTTCTTTTGAATTTCCATGTAAAGAAATTGTCCATAAGGTCGAAATAACAAAAAAAATATGGGAAAGGAATGAAAATTAAGATTTTTTTCTAGGTTCAAAATGAGTAATTTTGCGCCTTATTTAATTCAATGTTATGTTACAAGCATCAAATGTATCCCTTAGGTTTGGGAAGAGAGTATTGTTCGAAGAGGTAAATATAAAATTTACGGAAGGAAATTGTTATGGCCTAATTGGCGCAAATGGAGCTGGTAAATCTACTTTCTTGAAAATTCTTTCAGGAGAAATTGATTCTCAAACGGGGAGTATTTCAATGAATCCTGGGGAGAGAATGTCAATTTTAAAGCAAAATCATTTTGAATATGAGGAAACGCCTGTTCTTCAGACGGTCGTAATGGGAAATAAGCGTTTATATGACATTATGCTTGAGAAAGATGCGATCTATTTAAAAGAAGATTTTTCTGAGGCGGATGGTAATAAAGCGGCTGATTTAGAAGCCGAATTTGCTGAATTAAATGGCTGGGAAGCAGAATCTGAGGCTGCAACGCTTTTAAGTGGCTTAGGGATCAAAGAAGACATACATAATTTGCTCTTAAAAGATGTGAATGGATCGGATAAGGTAAAGGTGCTTTTGGCCCAAGCATTATTCGGTAATCCTGATATATTGCTTTTGGATGAGCCAACCAATAACCTCGATATTGATTCAATATTATGGTTGGAAGGTTATTTAATGAATTTCAAGAATACCGTGATTGTTGTTTCCCATGATCGACATTTTTTAGATAATGTTTGTACACATATTGCAGATTTAGATTTTGGAAAAATTCAATTATATGGAGGAACCTATACGTTTTGGTATGAATCATCTCAATTAGCCCTGAGACAAAGAACGGATCAAAACAAAAAAACGGACGAGAAACGCAAGGAATTAGAAGAATTTATCCGTCGCTTTTCAGCGAATGTGGCTAAATCGAAGCAAGCAACTTCCCGGCAAAAAATGTTGGATAAACTTCAAGTTGACGACATCAAGCCATCTTCTCGTAAATATCCATTTATTAATTTCAAGCCAGAGAGAGAGGCAGGAGACCAGTTGTTAAGTGTAGAAAAATTATCTGCTACGACGGATGACGGAACTCCTCTATTCACGAATCTTTCTTTTACGATCAATAAGGGCGATAAAGTGGCTTTTTTAGCGAAAGACTCTTTGGCCATAACGGCCTTATTTGATATTTTATCAGGTCAATCAAAACCTAAATCAGGCGAATTTAAATGGGGAGTAACCACGACTCAAACGTATTTGCCAAATGACAATGCCTCTTTTTTTGAAGATTCTTCGATGAATTTAGTGGATTGGCTTCGACAATATTCGGTTGAAAAGGACGAAAGTTTTATTCGGGGATTTTTAGGCCGAATGCTTTTTTCTGGTGATGAGGCTTTAAAGAAATCGAATGTAATTTCGGGGGGAGAAAAGCAACGTTGCATGTTTTCACGCATGATGTTGTCTGGAGCTAATGTATTAATCTTTGACGAACCTACGAATCACTTAGATTTAGAATCGATTACTGCGTTAAACAATGGAATGATTGAGTTTACAGGAACTATTTTGTTTACTTGCCATGACCACGAATTGACGAATACGGTAGCAAATCGGATTATCGAAATAGGTAGTAAAACTCATTTAGATAAGTTGATGACATATGATGAATATATTTTGGATGCGTCAACGAAAGTTCAGCGTGTTAATTTATAATTTGCTGTTCCTTGGGTAAAAGCAACAAACATTTTGAATAAAAAAAAGCCTATAAATTCATTATAGGCTTTTTTATGTTGAACGTGGTTGTCTTTTAACAAGCGTCAAATTGATTTCTACAAAATAAATCGAGTAGACAAGAAGTTAGATTGTTGGTTTTCAACAATTTGATTGACAATATCCTTGTTTAATTGGTTTGCTTTTGTTGCTACCACAGTTCTGATGGAGAAAGATCTAAGAGCTGCTGTCACGGATAATGTTCCTTCTGCTGAATCTTTTCTTCCTGTGAAAGGGAACGAATCGGGTCCTCTTTGACATTGAGCATTAATGTTTACTCTTGACACTTGGTTTACCGTTTCATCAATTAATTCAGAGATTTGATTAACATCTGTCCCAAAAATAGCGACTTGTTGGCCATGAGATGACTCATGAATGTAGTCAATCGGCGTACTTAAATCCTCAAATGGAACCACAGGCACCACGGGTCCAAATTGCTCTTCATGCCAAACCTTCATCTTAGAATTCACAGGGTAAAGTAGGGCAGGGAAGAATATCGACTTAAAGTTTTCACCTCCATGTGGATTTAAAACAGATGCTCCATGCATTTTCGCATCTTCTAATAACTCTTTCAGATAGGCAGGTTTGTTGGGTTCTGGCAAAGGAGTAATTTGAACTCCAGGATCCCACATCATGCCTACTTTAAGGCTTTCAATTTTTTCTGCTAAGCCTTTGTTAAATGCATCGGCTAATGATTTGTGAACGAAAATGATTTTTATGGCGGTACATCTTTGACCATTGAAGGAAAGCGATCCTAATAAACATTCATTGATCGCCACGTCCAACTGAGCACTTTCGGTTACAATAGCTGCATTTTTGGCATCTAGGCCAAGAATCGCACGCAGTCTGTTAACTTTAGGGTGCATTTTCTTTAATTTATCGGCTACTTTTGAAGAACCGATTAAAGTTAATACGTCAATTTTCCCCGACTCCATTAGCTGAGGAATGATCGCATTACCTCTGCCGTAAAGTGTGTTGATCACACCAGGAGGGAAAGAGTCTTTAAAAGCTTCTAATAAAGGGTAATGCAATAAAGTACCATGCTTTGGTGGTTTAAATAACACAATATTTCCCATGATTAAAGCTGGGATTAAGGTAGTGAAAGTTTCATTTAATGGGTAATTAAATGGTCCCATACATAAAACAACCCCCAAAGGCGATCTTCTTACTTGGCCTATAATTCCTTCCTCAATTAAAAAAGTGGATGAAGTTCTATCGATATCTTTTAATGCACCAATGGTGTCATAAATATATTGAACAGTTCTGTCAAATTCTTTTTGAGAGTCAGTCAGTGATTTTCCGATTTCCCACATTAGTAGTTTGACCACTTCGCTACGCTTTTGTATCATTTTTTGTGTAAATTTTTCTACACATTCAATTCGTTTTGAAACGGTCATGGAAGGCCATTCTCCTCGGCCATTGGCATATGCTTTAACCCCTGCATATAAAACTTCCATAGCATCAGATGCGTCTGTAATCGGATAGGATCCAATTCTTTTTTGCTCAAAACCTTTGTCTGTTTTGATATAAATAGGAGACCATACATCTTGCGTTTTTCCAGCCCAAGCTCTCATTTCACCATTGACCAAATATTCTTTTTGCTCTAATGGTTCAGTTAAATCAAATTCTGCTGGGATTTGACCTTGATTTGGAAATAATTGTTCTAATTCAATTGCTTTCATTATCTGTTGTAAAATTTATGGGTACAAATGTCAATGTTTTCTCAAAGGGATGGGAATTACTTGCCGAAATATTGATTTAATTTTATCTTTTGTAGAAATTATTATATTAAAATTAAATTAGGAAGAGGGATCCTCTTTATAGGGGTATTTCCGTCTGATTTTATTGACGATAAATTTATTTTGTTCAGTAAAGCTTAATGGATGGATCTGATTGAACATGTTTTCCCATGAATGAAATAAGTCGGAGTCTGAATTCTTAAAGAGATTCCGGTCGATTTTTTTTGAAATTAAATATTCTTCAAAGGTCATTTTTGAGCCAATTATGTCGGTAATATACTAAAAGTAAGGATGAAATGATGGCAAATATACCAGAAAGCAAAAATGGTAGTTGAATTTGAGAGGCTAATCCTTTGTAAAACGCTCCGGCTACTAATGCACCCATTCCGATTCCCGCTTCTAATGCGATGTACATGGTTGCCATAGCCCTGCCTATATGCGTTGGCGAGGCTAGATCGGTCGTCCATGCGGTTAAGGTAGGGGAATTAAATCCCCATGAAATACCAAAGAATATTCCTGATAAAATGACGGTCATTGAACTTAAGGGTATAACCATCAAAAACATCGAAGCAATTAAAAAGAAGGATGAAATTAACAAGACTGGAATTCGACCATATTGATCAGATGATTTAGCAAAAAATACACGAATGCCTATAGAAGACAAGGTGAAAATGGTAAAATACAGGCCTTTATTGTGCCATCCAATCATTTTTGAAATGTCTGGTACTAAAGTGACGATCACACCATATGAAAATGAAACCAATATCATGATCCAGAATACGGGTATTATTTTGGGTTCAAAAACATCTTTCCAACCTATTTTAAAGAGCGAAATGGACATTGGTTTTTTCCTTGATTTAGGCAATGTTTCCTTCATTCTTGTTAAAATCAAAATGGACAACAAAGCAAAAAGGGAGGATATCCAAAACATTTCACGTAGACCTAATTCTTTGGCTAAAAAACTACCTATAACAGGACCTATCGACATTCCTGTGGCTGTAAATATACCTAAGCCACCCTGAGCTTCTCCTCGTTTAGATTCAGGGATGATATCGGCTACATACGCTGAAGTGGCGGTAGGCTTTGTGCCAGTCGACATCCCATGAAAAAATCGTAATAGTAAAAAACCTTGAACCGAATGTATTAAAGGATATAATCCTCCGCAAATGAAGCAAACGATTGAACCAAAAGCCATGATGGGAATTCTCCCAACGTGGTCTGTTAGTTTACCAGAAAATGGTCTGCTTAATCCTGCGGTCAAAGTAAATAGTGCGATGATGTATCCGATATATTCTCTTCCCCCTAGACTAGCTAAATAATCCGGTAATTCAGGGATAATCATGGAAAAACTAGCACAGAACAAGAAATTACTTAAACATAAAAGCCCAAATGCTAGTGTATAAATACTTTCTTCTTTTTGCATTTATTTAATCTTCTAATAGTTCAGTAACCTCTTTTTTATTCAGGCTCATCAAAAATGCTGGAAGCAATATTAAATTGCAAATCATCGCCATGAGCAGTGTTATTGAAACCAAAACTCCTAAAGCCTGAGTCCCTTTGAATGTGGAAGCGGTAAATATGAAAAATCCAAAAAATAAAATCATGGCCGTATAAAACATGGAAACTCCTGTTTTTTGAATGGTGATTTGGATGGATTTTTTAATATCAAAAGCGTTTTTTGCAAATTCTTCCTTGTATCGTGTTAGGAAATAAATTGTTCCATCACTTGATATACCAAAGGCAATTGAAAAAATCAAAATGGTACTTGGTTTAAGCGCAATGCCAAAATGACCCATTAATCCTGCTGTAATTAATAGGGGAATAAGGCTCGGTAAAGTGGAGATGATAACCATTTTCCAACTCCTAAATAACAAGGCCATTAATACGCAAATTAGAAAGATGGCTGAAAGTGTACTTTCAATTAAATTCACCTGCAGATATTCTGTTTGAAATGCATAAATCACAGAATTTCCGGTGATTTTAGCAATGAATGTGTTGGGATCTCCTTCTTTTTTTAGTTCGCCTGTTTCGGTATCTGTTAAATAGATGCTGTCTATTCTAGGTTTAATTTCATCAAACAATGCTCTTGTTCTTGTCGTGCCCGCATCTTGCATCTGAAAACTTATCCGCGTAAACCTTCTCTTGGCATCGATAAATCCGTTGAACAAATTGTCTTTTCCTTGTAAACTGCTTTGATAAGCGGTTAATTTATTTAATTCGTTGATGCTTGGCAAAACATAATATTTGGGATCACCCCCTCTAGATACTTGATATAAGTATTTTGTGGCTGTTAATATCGAAAGTCCTTGCGTAAATTCTGGGTATTCGGCAATCACCTTCTCTGTGCGCTTGATTTTAGTTAGGATTTCTGGACTTAATGCGCGGCCATCTTCACGTGCGTCGATCGATATTTCAAAAGGCATTACGCCTTTAAAATACTTTTCAATAAACTTTAAATCCGTGTAAATGGCGTTATCTTGAGGCAAATCGTCCACAATATATCCTACTGCTTTTATTTTTGTTAATCCGTAAATAGAAAATGACAAGATTACCCCAACAAATAGATAAATGGATTTTCTGTGGTTAAATACCCAAGCTTCGACGCGCAATAAAAACTTACTCACTTGGGGAGATTCAAAATGTGCCAAATCTTTGGTCTCTGGAGGAGATAAAAAACTAAAGAAGATTGGAATTAATAACACTGAAATAGCAAATGTGAACATGACATTAATCGCAGCAACGATTCCAAATTCAACCAATAAACCAGATCCAGTAAATGCGAATACTCCAAAACCAATGGATGTAGTCAAATTGGCCAAAAATAATGTCCTACCTATTTTAGACGTACTTTCAATTAAAGAATCCTCTTTATTATTAGTGCGCAAAAAGGTTTCATGGTATTTATTTAATAAAAATATAACATTAGGGACTCCTATGACAACAATTAAAGGTGGAATGAGACCTGAAAGCAGTGTGATTTTAAAGTCAAATAAAACGATGGTAGCGAGTGAGGCTATAATACCCACTAGAATAACAATTAAAGCAAAGAAAACAACCTTAATGGATCTGAAAAAATAAAATAAGATGGCCGAAGTGACCAGAATAGCAAGGATTAAAAAGATAGCCAGTTCATTCGTTACTTGGGACGTATATTCTGTTCGTATAAATGGCATGCCAGAGTAATGAACGGGATGTCCCATTTTAGTCGAATACTGATCGCCTAAACTTTTAATGTGCTTGACTAGTTGAATTCTATTTTTATTATTAATCGTTTTCTGATCTAATGTGATCAGCATGAGGTGTACTTTGAAATCTTTTGTAAAAATGAAATCAGTAAATAAGGGTAATCGCGATAATTTATATTCTAAACTGTCTAATCGATTTTTTGTAGTGGGTAAATTAGCATCCCATAATGGTCTCGTAGAAAATTTATTTGATAATGAATCAATATATACTTCTGGTAAATTGCTAATAGAAAGTACATTTTTAATTCCAGGTTGGCCTTTGATTTCTTTCGTTAATGTACTCCATGCATTAAATTCATTGGGTGAAAATAGCTGGTCATTTTCGAGTCCAATAACCATAACATTTCCATCTTCCCCATATTTACTTTTGAAATTTTCATAAAGCTGAAACCGTTCGTCTGATTTAGGAAGTATTTTGGCTAGTTCGTAGCTAAGTTGAATTTGGCTAGCTTTAAAACCTAGTGCGCAGGTTAGCACAACTAATATTCCTAAAATCTGATACTTGAATTTTAAAATGTTTTCAGCAATTCGTAACCAAAAGTTTTTCATAGATTTAAAAGGCAGATTTACTTAGGCTTTCCGCGAGGATTAAGTCCTCGGGGGTGGTAATTTTTAAATTGGCATAATCTCCGTCAACTAAATGAATGGTTTCACCCGTAGACTCTACCACACTGGCATCATCCGTAAATTCCGTACTATATGTTTGATTAAAAGCTTTTCTTAACGAATTTAATTTGAAGATTTGAGGCGTTTGAATAATTCGAATTTCATCTCTTTTAACGGAAACATATTTCTTTAAAATACGATCATATTTTCTAATGGAATCTTTAGCTGGAACGGATAATATGGCATTCCCATGCAATTCAGCAGATTTAAAAGCAGATGAAATTAATTCAGGTCTGATTAAAGGGCGAACACCATCATGAATCGCTATTAGACAATCTTCTGTTTCTGTGATGGCCGCTAGGCCATTTTGGCTTGAATGAAATCGAGTTTCTCCTCCCTCAACTAAGATATGGGGAGTTAATTTGATTATCTCCGGAAATTCAGTACATAATTTTGCCCAAAAATCCATTTGACTCTTGGGCAAAACAACATATAATAAAATGCTGGAATCTGCTTCTTTGAATTGATTTAATGTGTGAAATAATACAGGTTTTCCTTGTAGTAGTAAAAATTGTTTAGGTATAGTACTATTCATACGAAGACCAGTCCCACCAGCAACAATGATTGCGATTTTTTTCACACAGTAAAAATTAGATGATTAACATCACATCTCCGTAACTAAAGAATCGGTATTTTTCTTTAATAGCTTGCTTGTAAGCCTCCTGAACTAATTCATAGCTTCCAAATGCCGATGCCATCATATATAAAATGGATTCAGGTAAATGAAAATTAGTTAACAAGGCAGTAGGTATTTTAAACTCGTAAGGAGGAAAAATAAATTTATCAGTCCAGCTATTGATCGGTTTTAAATGTCCGCTAGCAGAAACAGAAGATTCTAACGCTTTCATCACGGTCGTTCCGATGGCCAACACATGTTTTTTATTATCCAAAGCCTCGTTGACAAATCCGCATGTTGCTTCATTGATAATGAAATGCTCAGAATCTGTTTTATGCTTGGTCAAATCCTCAACATCTACTTGCCTAAAGGTACCTAAACCCACATGAAGTGTAATAGGGGAGAATTGAACCCCATTGAGCTCCATTTTTTTCATGACAATTTTAGAGAAATGAAGCCCGGCTGTGGGTGCTGCTACCGCGCCTACATGTTCTGCATAAATCGTTTGAAAACGCTCTCTATCATCTTCCGTAGCGGCTCTTTTTAATCGAATTTCATCTGGAAGTGGAGTTTCACCCAACTCGTGAATCGCTTGCATTAAAGCATCATGGTCGCCATCATATAAAAAACGAATCGTGCGACCTCTGGATGTGGTGTTGTCTATTACTTCGGCAACTAAATCAGAATCACCAAAATAAAGTTTATTACCCACTCTTATTTTTCTAGCTGGATCGACTAAAACATCCCAGAGTCTATGCTCACGATTTAATTCCCTTAAAAGAAATACTTCAATTTGTGCTCCCGTCTTTTCCTTATTTCCGTATAAACGCGCTGGGAATACTTTGGTATTATTGGTTACTAACACATCACCGTCTCCAAAATAGTCAATGATGTCTATGAATTTTTTATGTTCAATGGTTTTTTCTTTTCGGTTAATCACCATCATACGTGCATCTTCTCGATTTTCTGTAGGATTTAAGGCAATTAAACTTTGGGGTAAATCAAATCTGAATTCAGATAATTTCATTCGGATGGGTTTTGAATTAAAGTTTTGTAAATATTAAACTCAAAATAGAGTTTAAACGACATTAAATTAATGATTATTTTCGCTGAGAAAATTATCAATTTGCAAATATACACTTTTCAAAGGGGGCTTGTCAAGGTAAATTTTCAAAACCTTTATATAATCCCTTTGTTCTGCTTTAAATGAACTGTACGTTATGAAAAAAGTTTCAGTATTTTGGTTTCGGAGAGATTTGCGAATAGAAGATAATCATGGATTATTTCAAGCATTGTCGGGCCCTTATCCCGTTTTGCCGATTTTTATTTTTGATAAAGCTATTTTATCTCGATTACCTTCGAAAATGGATGGTCGGGTGGAGTTTATTCATCATGCATTAGCATCGCTTAAATCATTGATTTGCCAACAAGCCGGAGATATTTCGATTTTCCACGATCATCCATTACATGTTTTCGAGAAATTGACCAGTGAATATGATGTGCAAGCCATTTATTTGAATCATGATCATGAGAAATATGCGATTCAACGGGATGAGGAAATTAAGCAGTTGGCGAACTCAAAAAAGATTGGTTTTCATACGTTTAAGGACCATGTAATTTTTGAGAAAAATGAAGTGTTGAGTGGACAAGGTACTCCTTATACCGTTTTCACTCCTTACGCCAATAAATGGAAGGAGCGTTTGAAAAATGAACCTGTAACAATTTATCCTTCGGAAAATTTGGCTAATTATGTGGATGTAAAAGCTGATTTCCCTAGTTTAGAATCGATCGGTTTTGCACCTTCTGGATTATCGTTTCCAGGAAAATTTGTTGCGGATCAATTAATCAAAGATTATCAAGCCTCACGTGATTTTCCGGCCATAAATGGTACTTCCAAGCTTTCCGTTCATTTACGTTTTGGGACTATTTCAATTCGATCTTTAGTAAATCAGGCGAATGGGACTTCTGAAACTTGGCTAAATGAATTAATATGGCGTGATTTTTACAGTAATATTTTATTTCATTTTCCTCACATAAGTAATGGATTAGCCTTTCGAAAGGAATATGATCATATCCAATGGAGAAATAATGAAGTTGAGTTTGAGGCCTGGAAACAAGGAAAAACAGGATATCCCATGGTCGATGCCGGTATGCGAGAATTAAACCAAACGGGTTTTATGCACAATAGGGTTCGCATGGTGGTGGCCAGTTTTTTAGTTAAACATTTATTGATTGATTGGCGCTGGGGTGAAACATATTTTGCTGAAAAATTGCTTGATTTTGATTTTTCGGCCAATAATGGCGGTTGGCAATGGGCAGCTGGTTCTGGCTGTGATGCGGCACCTTATTTTAGGGTATTTAATCCAAGCTTGCAAGCACAAAAATTTGACCCTAACTGTATTTACATCAAAAAATGGGTTCCCGAATTCCAGGAATTTACCTATGCTTCCCCAATTGTAAATCATGAGTTTGCCAGAAAACGTGTACTTGAAGTATATAAGAAGGCTTTGGGTAAATAAAATATTAATAAATGGGCTTGCCTTGGATCATGTAGTTTTCCAAGTCAATACTGAGGAATCCTATTTTTAAGTTGACTTCCATTTTAAAGGGTATTTGGTATTTATCTTGACTAATCCATAATCTAATGGCATCTTCATCCTTAAACATATTGTTTTTAGGTAATACCAATGAAGTTCGGATGCATTTTTTGGTGCCAAATTTTCCTTCCACATTCTCAAAACCCTTGACAATAAATAAAATGTCATAAATGATCCCGTCAAATAATATTTTTGCACTTAAAGATTGACCTACTTTCATTTGGGTTAAATTCTTATCTCTTAAAAAGAAATATCCCCCGATGATGTCCATCATGCCTTTTGAAATGGGAATGGTTTTATTAACTGGATTGTTTTGTGGAGAATAAATTTTTGCCAAACCTTGACTCTGTTCAAAAATAACGGTTTCGTTTTTTTTGTATCTCCCTTCTATTTTTTTCATTTCTGTTTTTAATGGCAATCGTGTCTCTATGGCTAAGTAGGCTGACCAATAATCAACGACAGGACTAAATACATTTAATAGACCAATCGTTTTTCCTTCGATTTCTATTTTTCTCGTGGGCATTGATTGTAAATAAGTCACATTAGGAGAGCTTTTTACGGTTGCTTTAGCCGCATTAATGAATCCTAGGTGAATTCGATAGTCCAATAATTCTGTTTGATCTAAAAACGATAAATCTTGCGCACATGCGCTTTGGGCTATGATCAGCAAACTGATGAAAAATAAGTTAATTTTTGCTGAAATAATTGTTTTTAACACGTTAAAAGGGTATTTAAAAATTGAATTATTTTATCCAATTAGTTTATCTTAAAAATTGATTAATTATTAATGTGTATTTCCTATTTTTGTTAAAGCGAATTGAAAGATACAATTTCAAAAAAGAACATTCAAAATTATCAATAAATAAACATGGCAAAACAATCAGGCGATGCACAAGGCCTAGCTTCTGAAAAATTAAAAGCACTTCAAACTACATTAGAAAAATTAGATAAGGCTTATGGCAAGGGTACTGTCATGCGTTTATCTGATAGTAAGGTGATGGATGTTCCTGTTATTTCAACGGGTTCATTAGGACTAGACTTAGCTTTAGGGATTGGTGGAATTCCTCGTGGTCGTGTTGTAGAAGTATATGGTCCTGAATCTTCGGGAAAAACTACCTTGACTTTACATTGTATTGCTGAAGCTCAAAAAGCTGGTGGTTTAGCAGCTTTTATCGATGCTGAACATGCATTTGATCGTGCTTATGCTGAAAAATTGGGTATTGATACTGAAAACTTATTGATTTCTCAGCCAGATAACGGCGAACAAGCTTTAGAAATTGCTGAACATTTAATTAGTTCAGGTGCGATCGACATTATTGTGATCGACTCGGTAGCTGCTCTTGTTCCTAAAGCAGAGATTGAAGGAGAAATGGGGGATTCTAAGATGGGCCTTCAAGCACGCTTAATGTCACAAGCTCTTCGTAAATTAACAGGTACTATTAATAAAACGGGTTGTTGCTGCATATTTATTAATCAGTTAAGAGATAAAATCGGTGTGATGTTTGGTAGTCCAGAAACAACAACTGGAGGAAATGCCCTTAAGTTTTATGCTTCAGTTCGATTAGACATTCGCAGAGCTGGTCAAATTAAAGAAAGTGCAGATTCCATTACTGGTAACCGTACAAGAGTTAAAGTTGTAAAGAATAAATTAGCTCCTCCATTTAAAGTGGTTGAATTCGATATTATGTATGGGGAAGGGATTTCAAAAGCCGGTGAAGTATTGGATTTAGGTGTTGACCTCAATGTAATTGATAAATCAGGTTCCTGGTTTTCGTATAATGGCAATAGATTAGGACAAGGACGTGATGCTGTTAAGGATTTGATAAAAGATAATCCTGAATTAATGGATGAATTAGAAATGAAAATTAAAGAAAAGATCAAAGGCAATGAAAATGTCTTGTTGGACAAAGATGTTGCTCCAGAAGTTGAATAGTATTATATAGATGTGTGATACTAAAAAAGGAGTCAATTTTTGACTCCTTTTTTATTTTAATTTATTTTAATTAGCACTTAAATTGAATCGGTTGAAAAGCTTTCTTACCGTTTTCTCCACTGATTTGTCAGTTTCCATGGCCTCAGATATGGATTGTACGGCATGAATGACCGTGCTATGATCTCTGCCGCCAAAATGATATCCTATTGATTTTAAAGGCAGATTTGTTAATTCTTTAAGCATGTACATGGCCACTTGCCTTGGAAAAACATTTTCTTTTTTTCGACATTTTCCTTGTAGTGTTTGTAGGTCAACATCAAAGTGAAGTGTTACTACATCTAATATATTGTCAACACTTAATTCTTTTTCTTGATCATTTACGATACTCTTTAGTGTTGTTTTGGCTAACTCAATATCGATTTCTTTACGCGTTAATGAAGCTTGGGCCATTAGCGAAATGATGACTCCCTCTAATTCTCTTACGTTTGTCTGAATGGAATTAGCTAAATACTCTAAGACATCAATATTGATTTGAATGCCATCGTCTTGAAGCTTTTTCTGAATAATGGCAATACGTGTTTCAAAATCTGGTTGCTGTAAGTCTGCCGTTAATCCCCATTTAAATCGACTAAGTAAACGGTCTTCCATTCCAGCCAAATCTCTTGGTGCTCTGTCAGAAGAAAGTATTATTTGTTTTCCTGATTGATGTAAATGATTGAAAATATTAAAGAATGTTTCTTGTGTTTTTTCTTTTCCAGAAAGAAATTGAACATCATCTATAATGAGTACGTCAACTTGCAAGTAAAAATTTGTAAAGGTTTCAATAGAATTGTTTCTAATCGCATTAACAAATTGATTCGTAAATTTTTCCGTTGACACATACAAAACAAATTTTTCAGGGAATTGATCTTTAATTTGGTTTCCTATAGCCTGTATTAAATGTGTTTTCCCTAATCCCACACCACCATAGATCATTAATGGATTAAAAGACGTTAAACCAGGCTTATTTGATACAGCCATACCGGCTGCTCTTCCTAAGCGATTACAATCACCTTCAATAAACTTATCAAAAGTATATTTAGGAATTAAATATGAATCAAGTTCTAAAGAATCTAAATCCTTAAATTGAAAAGGGTTTTTAGAATGAGTTGGTTGATTATTGGAATATTTATCGTTAAAAGTATTCTGTGAATTTTGAGTTGAATAGTTGGTCGGTAAATTAAATGTAATTGGAGGGTTTTTTCGATCTCCTTTGTCAATGACCACCGAATATTCCAACATCCCATTTTTACCAATAACTAGATCAATTGCTTTTCTGAAAATAGAAACATAATTTTCTTCAAGCCACTCGTAAAAAAATTGTGAAGGAACTTCAAGTGTCAGTGTATTATTTGAGAATTTCAATGGGACAATGGGAGTGAACCATGTATTGAAATTATGCTCTGATATATCTTCTTTGATTATCATTAAGCACTTATTCCACAATTCGTTAACTCCTATTTGCATTCTTATTCTTATATATTGATAATATTGGTCACTAAAGTTTTGTTTGAAAAATCCCTTTGAGGCATTATTTCAGGTAAATTTTTATAAAATGATTTTAAGGCATTTGCTAAAAAAATGTAAAACTTATTTGTAGCGGGGTGACAAAAATAGTAAAATTCGGGGTTCTTACAAATTTGAAAAACAAATAAATCTGTCTTTTTTTTATAAAAAAAATGGATAAAAATTTGGAACTAAAAATTGTTCAATTTTTATAGTGCTTATTCGTATTTCGACTTGAAAAAGTTAAATAAAAATAAATATATTTATTTTGAATAAAAAACGTATTTATTTTTATTGATTTTTTTTGAAACTTATATAAATTATTGATTATCAGTATATTATGCGAATAATACAAATTTTGTATACTAATTTACAACGACTAAACTTTTTGGTAAAATAATTATTTTAACCTTTGAATCTTCTGAAATTAATGATTCCCCATCTATGTGATAAGATATTCCCTTTTTAATTGAAAACTCATATATATCGTGTGATTTTATGGCTACTTTAGGATGCGTTTGAATGGTTTTTAAAAATAGTCTGATTCCAAGTTGGGCTTTTTCAATAAAATGGAGTGGACTTATCTTAACAACTTCAAACAGAGCATCTTGAATATTTGATAACGGTGATATATATGCGTTATTCCCAAATTGATTTGCATTGGCAATGCTAAGGGAAAAAACATATTCCGTGTTGTTGTTTATTTCAACTTGTATCGGAACATATTTTAGAGATGATCTAAGAGTAGATTTTATATAATTTGTGAAACCACGATGTTGGGTCTTTGAAAATTCTTCTGCCACATAAGCATCAAATCCAATTCCTGCCGTGCAGAAAAATGGTTTTTTATTCCACATTAAACTATCTATTGCATTGTTATTCCCATATAAAGCTTTGTTTAGAGCAGCTTTGAAGTCCATAGGGATATTCAGGTGTCTAGCAAGTCCATTCCCTGATCCTATGGGAATAATTCCTATCGGTATTTTAGTATGAATTAGCTCTGAAGCCACTTCATTAATGGTACCATCTCCACCTACAACAATTATTTTAGAAACTTGTTGGCTTATCGCTAATTTCGCTAATTCGCCTCCGTGACCAGGAAATTCAGTAAAATATAGACTTGAATTTTCAATTTTATTCAATATTTGAATCAATTGAGCTTTGCTTGACGTACTTTTGCTACCTGATTTTATATTTATAATAAAGAAAATCATATGATATTTTTCAGGGCGTAAAGTTAACATTAAATAATATGATATGTATCAAATAGGAGATTCACATGAAATTGATTTTTCATTTACACAGGATGAAGTAAATGAATTTTGTAAAATATCGGGTGATTTTAACCCTTTGCATTGGGATGAAATCTATGCCTCAACAACACAGTTTAAACAACCTATTATTCATGGTGCTTTAATTGCCAGTGTATTTTCAAGGGTTATGGGTATGGAATTTCCTGGGCAGGGGAGTGTTTATTTAAAACAAGTCACTGAGTTTAAAAGACCTTTGTTTGTTGGCATAACCTATACCGCAAAGTTTCAAATAGATTCTATTAATAAAGAGAAGCATATCGCCGAAATCAAAACGCAGGTTTTTGAACCTGAACGAGGCAAATTGATGGTTGATGGAATGGCAACCGCCTTGCACTTGGAAAAATTTTAACAAAAAAAAGCCTGAAATTTCTTTCAGGCTTTTTTCAATTTGATAAATTACTTAGAAGCGTTCTTTTTGTTTTGAACCTCAGTACGAATTTCTTGTGATAAAGTTTTTAATTGTTGAAGACCACCTCTAACGCGTGTTCCTGCTGCTTGATTTCCTTTATCATAGAATTTTTCGAAATCCGATTCTAATGATAATACTAGATCTTTCACTTGTGCAAATCTGCTCATAATAATAATTTTTAGGTTGTAAAATATTTAGATTGTCTTTATAGCCTATTAAGAGGCTTTTATAATACGAAATTTAGACAAATTTTTAATTCTCACAAATTTTTCCAACTAAAAATCACAAAAAAAAGTGAAAAAAGTCAAAAAACTTTGATTTTAGTCTCTATTTCTTATTTATTTGGAATAAAAGCCCTCTTTAAGTTGCTTTTGAACTTTAGCAAAACACTCTGTCGTGTAACGTATATCCTCAAGCGTATGTGAGGAAGTTGGTATAATCCTTAACATGATTTGTCCCTTCGGAACCACTGGATAAACAACTATGCTACAAAAAATCCCCATGTTTTCTCTAAGGTCACGAACGAGTTTAGTTACAGCTTCTATGTCATAATCACCATGTAAAAATACAGGCGTTACTGGAGATTGTGTTTCGCCAATATCGAATCCCTTTTCTCTTAAGCCTTCTTGAAGTGCTTTTACATTAGCCCATAATTTTTCTCTTAATTCAGGATGCTTTTTTATTAATTCGAGCCGCTTCATTCCTCCAATAACAAAAGGCATTGGTAATGCTTTTGCATAGGTTTGAGACCTCATATTGTATTTTAAATACATGATGATATCTTTTGGCGCCGCTACAAATGCTCCAATCGCTGCCATTGATTTAGCGAAAGTTGAAAAATATAGATCAATCCCATCCGTACAATTTAAAAATTCTCCTACCCCACGACCATTTTCCCCCATGGTTCCAAATCCATGTGCATCATCTACTAACAATCTGAAATTAAAATCCTTTTTCATTTCGACGATTTTGTCTAGCGCGCCAACTTTCCCAGACATCCCGAAAACTCCTTCCGTTATAACAAGTATTCCTCCTCCTGTTTCTTCGGTTCGCTTTTTCGCACGCTCTAGATTCTTTCTTAAAGAATCCATGTCATTGTGGTTAAACTTATAGTAAGCACCCATTTTTGCTTTATGCAAGCGAATGCCATCGATCAAGCAAGCATGTGATTCCGCATCATATACAATGATATCACGATGGTCAACCATACATTCTATCAGTGACATGACACCTTGATAGCCATAATTAAGTAGGAAGCAGTCTTCTTTGCCAACAAACTCGGCTAATTGTTTCTCAAATTGCTCATGTTGATCCGTATTGCCTGACATCATTCTAGCCCCCATAGGGTAGGCTAGGCCATATTTCGCTGCGGCATCTGCATCTGCTTTTCTTACTTCAGGATGATTTGCCAGTCCTAAATAATTATTTAAAGACCAATTTAACATCTCCTTTCCCATGAAAGTCATTCTTGGACCTAATTCGCCAGTCAATTTTGGGAAAGAAAAATAATGATGTGAATAATGTGCATGAGCGCCAATTGGACCCATATTTTTTACTACTTTTTCGAAAATATCCACTTTGTTAATTCGTTTTAATTAAATAATCTTGTATTAATTACAAAGTTAAATTTATTTTTTAAACCCTCTTCTATTTAATACGTTCATTCGTCAATTTTCTGTTAATTTCGTCCACTTATTCACAAGTTTACGATATGAAATCCAATTTATTCTTTCTTTTATGTGCCTTGATTACCTCCAATGCACTTTATTCTCAAGGAACGATTAAACCCTTAGTCGAATCTAAAAAAGGGATGGTTGTTACCACACACCCTTTAGCGACAGAAATTGGCTTCTCCATTTTAAAAAAGGGAGGAAATGCGATTGACGCCGCTATAGCCGTAAATTTTGCTTTAGCGGTTTGTCATCCATCTGCTGGAAATATTGGCGGAGGTGGTTTTTTAGTCTATCGTAATGCCCAAGGGAAAGTTTTTGCTTTAGATTATAGGGAAAAGGCTCCTTTGGCAAGCTCAAAAGATATGTACTTAGATGCATCAGGCAATGTAATTCCTGAAAAAAGTTCTATTGGCGTATTTTCCGTTGGGGTTCCAGGAACTGTTGCCGGCATGGAGGCAATGCATCGTAAATTTGGTTCATTGCCTTGGAAAGAACTGATTCAGCCTGCTATTGACATCGCTAGGAATGGCCATGTACTTACGTCAAGAGAAGCTCGTGGGTTAAATGCCAATAGGTCCGATTTTATAAATCAAAATAAAGGGAATTCTTATTTGATTAATCCGAATCATCTGGATTGGAAAAAGGATGATATCTTAATGCAGGAAGATTTAGCTAATACGTTGGAAAGAATTTTGCGTGATAAATCAAAAGGATTTTATCAAGGGAAAACGGCAGAGCTTATTATTAGTGAAATGAAACGTCTAAATGGCATTATTACACAAAAAGATTTAGATACTTACAAACCTATTTGGCGTAAACCAATCGTTCAATCTTATAAAAATTTCCAAATAATAGGGATGCCACCTCCTTCCAGTGGAGGAATAGCTTTGGCACAATTAATGGGAATGGTCAAAAAATATCCATTGAGTAAATGGGGGGCAAGCTCTGACTCTACGGTCCAATTAATGATAGAGGCTGAGCGAAGGGTATTTGCTGACCGTGCAAAATGGTTAGGCGATCCAGATTTTATTAAAGTACCCGTTAAGCCTTTATTGGATACTACTTACATAAAAAGTAGAATTAGTTCGATGGATTTTACTAAGGCAACTTTAAGTTCAGATATTTCCGCAGGTCAGTTCCCTGGCTATGAAAGCCCAGAAACAACTCATTATTCTATTGTGGACGCTGCTGGAAATGCGGTATCTATAACGACTACCTTAAATAATTCTTTTGGCAGTAAAGTTTTTGTAGGTGGAGCAGGATTTCTTTTAAATGATGAGATGGATGATTTTTCTGCGAAAGCAGGTGCTCCCAATATTTATGGTTTAGTTGGATCTAAAGCAAACGAAATTCAGCCCATGAAAAGAATGCTTTCAAGCATGACGCCAACCATCATTACTCAAAATGGTCAATTGAAAATGGTTGTTGGTACCCCAGGAGGTTCCACCATCATTACAAGTGTATTTCAGGTGGTACTGAATGTATTGGAATTTGGAATGAATATGCAGCAGGCAGTTGAATATCCTCGCTTTCATCAACAATGGAAACCCGAACCTACCCGAATAGAGGCTAATCGATTATCATCTGTTCAAATGGAACGATTAAAACAAAAAGGCTATGAATTTTCCAATTCGGCATCTATAGGTCTCGTAGAGGGTATTTTAGTGCTTCCATCCGGTAAACTACAGGGCGGTGCCGATTCACGTGGGGATGACACCGCATTGGGTCATGATTGATTTATTGAAATAAAGTAGCTACAAAATAAGCCGCCGCTGCCGCCGCCGCACCTATGGAAGCAACTTTCAAGGATCCAATCCATGGATTTTGATCTGTCACCTTACTTTTGAAATACCCAAAAATCAATAAGGCTAACAAAGTTATTTCAGCTGAATATAAGAGACCAGACTTGGGATCACTTACATAAAAATAGGGTACAAGGGGGACAAATCCCCCCACAATGTATGAAATACCTATGGTCAGTGCTGAGTTTCTTGCTCGATTGGGATTAGGTTTTTCCAAGCCCAATTCAAAGCGCATCATAAAATCAACCCATTTATCTTTATCTTTTGAAATAGCTTCCACGACAATTTCCTGAGCCTCGGGTGTCAAGCCATAGCCTTCAAAAACTTCTCTGATTTCTTCTTTTTCCCTCTCTGGAACTCGTTCCACTTCTTCATATTCACGCTTTAATTCAGATTCATAATGCTCTTGCTCAGTCTGACCAGCTAAATATCCGCCTAATCCCATTGCGATTGAGCCTGCGACAATTTCTGCAATTCCCGCCGTGGTCACTATGGAAGAAGAAGCTACTGCACCAGAAAGTCCTGCTGCTAAAGCAAAAGGAACTGTTAAACCATCTGACATGCCAATAACAATATCAGTGATAAAATCAGAGCTCTTTAAGTGCTTTTCGTGTAAATGGTGATCTGGTTCGTTCATATGGATTGATTATCTGATGCCATGCATCATTTTTTTAAGAGGTCCAGAAGCTAAGATATACAATAATACAGATGCTATTCCTGCCATTAATACAAATAGCATAAAGAAATCATAAAGATTTTTTATTTCCATGCCTAAAAAGCTTGGAAATTGGCCTGTTGCAATTGCATTTACAGGTGGTAATAAAGCTCCTAAAGTTCCTGCTAGTGCATAACCAGCCGCATTGGCTAAAAACCAAACTCCCATTAACAACGATGAAAATCGTTTAGGGGCAAGCTTTGCCACCAAAGATAATCCGATAGGGGAAAGGCACAATTCACCCATCGTATGGAATAGATACATAATGAATAACCACACCACGCCCAGTTTTTGAGAACCTAAATCTTTTACTTGAAATGCAATAATTAGGTATCCTAATGCCAATAACATTAGTCCAATGGCCTGCTTTGCAGGAGAATTAGGCTCAATGCCTCTTTTTTGCATCCAAATCCAAAACCAGCTAAACGGAAATGCCAATAGAATGATGAAAAACGAATTAGCGTTCTGAACGGAGCTAGGCGGCAATTCAATCCCAAAGAAATTTAAATCAGTTTGTTGGTCCGCAATAAAAGTCAAAGACGAACCTGCCTGCTCATAAGCTGACCAAAAGAAAATGACAAAAAATGAAATGATGTACATGACATAAATTCTCTGACGTTCAACGCTCGTCAAAGTTTTGTCTGTCATGATTAAAAATGCTAAACTAATTCCAGCGGAATATATGACTGGATAAACCCAATCTTTAATCGGATTTGGTATTTCTGTCAGAAACAAATAATGGAATAAATAGACTAATAACGAAAAAATTACTACGGTAAGGCCAATAGATTTTGTTGTAAAATCTGCTTTTTCAGACTCTTGGTCTGCTTCCTGTACTTTATTGAAATCAGGTGCTAGGCCAACAGGCTTGCCATCTGGCTTTAGTAAATATTTATTTTTCAAAAAATAAAAGGTGATTGTTCCAATCATCATCGCGCTGCCAGCAGCTAAAAAGCCCCATTTAAACGCATCTAGATTTCTTACTCCTTCAACTTTTACGTCGCCTAACCATGGACATATCATCATTCCCAATAATGCTCCTGTATTAATACCCATATAAAAGATAGTAAATGCAGCATCTAGCCGGCTATCGCCTTTGGCATATAATTGACCTACCATAGAAGAAATGTTAGGCTTGAAAAATCCATTTCCTAAGATTAAAAATAATAGGCCTGACCACATGAATATATTAGCGGTGTCCACTCCCTCCATAAATGTACTCGCTGATCCAAATAGTAACAGTTGGCCTATAGCCATCGTAATACCACCCAAAATAATGCAATTCCGATTTCCTAAATATCGATCTGACACATATCCACCCAACATCGTAGTTAGGTAGCTTAATCCTAAAAATCCACCATAAATGATGGAAGCTTCATTCTGTTTATAAGCTAAGGCATTGACTAAAAATAGAGAAAGTAAAGCACGCATTCCATAAAAATTGAAGCGCTCCCACATTTCTGTACTATATAAAACATAAAGCCCTTTAGGATGCGAAGAAGTATTTTGATTCATAGTTGACTGGTCGATTTTGATGACAATATAGCTAGATAATTTAGTTTTTATATTTTTTTAATCTCAAATTTAATTTTAAATATTGATTTTATTGGGCTGGAATTTAATCAAAGATGTGAAACCTTTTTTGTAATATTGTTGCTTGGATTAGTCAAAAGAAAAATTTAGATTTTTATGGGTAAAATCATAGCAATAGCAAATCAAAAGGGTGGAGTAGGTAAAACAACTACTGCTATTAATTTAGCAGCTAGTCTAGCCGCTTTAGATTTAAAAACATTGCTCATTGATGCTGATCCCCAAGCAAACTCAACTTCTGGTTTGGGTTTTAATCCCAAGGAGATTTCCCAAAGTATTTATGAATGCATGGTTGGGATTTCATTGGTAAAAGACAGTATAATGCCCACAGAAGTTCCGTTTTTGGATATCATTCCTTCGCACATTGATTTAGTAGGTGCTGAAATTGAAATGATTAATCTGACAAATCGGGAGGGTAAAATGAAAGAAGCTTTGAAGGAAATTAAAGACGACTATGATTTTATCATCATGGATTGTTCCCCTTCGCTTGGATTAATTACGATTAATAGCTTAACAGCGGCTGATTCGGTGATTATTCCTGTTCAATGCGAATATTATGCTTTGGAAGGTTTGGGAAAGCTTTTAAATACAATTAAGATTATACAAAGTCGATTAAATACTCAATTGCTTATTGAGGGAATTTTGTTGACCATGTATGATTTGAGGCTACGTTTATCGAATCAAGTGGTTAATGAAGTTAATTCTCATTTTAAAAATATGGTTTTCGAGACGATTATACCTAGAAATATTCGTTTGTCGGAGTCTCCGAGTTATGGGATTCCAGCCATTTTGCATGATGCAGAAAGTAAAGGAGCTATCAGTTATTTAAATCTCGCTAAAGAAATTGTGCGAAAAAATGGGCTTTTATTGGAGATATAATTATTTAATGTAATGAGTAAACAAGAGTCAAATTTGAAGAAAAGAACTGGATTAGGTAGGGGATTAGGGGCATTATTGGAAGATTCCGATAAGCTACAAGCCAAAGGTTTGCACGCCTCTGATTATGCTGGTAGTCTTGATTCTGTTAATTTGATGGAGGAAATTGCGCTGGATTGCATAGAAACAAATCCATTTCAACCTCGTGAGCATTTTGAAGTAGAGGCATTAAATGATTTAGCTGAGTCCATTAGAGTTCAAGGAATTATTCAGCCGATCACGGTTAGAAAAATTGCTCCACGTAAATTCCAATTAATCTCCGGGGAAAGAAGATTTCAGGCTTCAAAATTAGCCGGTTTGACTCGAATTCCAGCCTATGTGCGTATGGCGGATGACCAACAAATGATTGAGTTGGCCCTCATTGAAAATATTCAAAGAGAAAATTTAAATGCCATTGAGATTGCCCTTTCCTATAAAAGATTGATGGAGGAGTGTCATTTAAAGCAGGAGGATTTGGGTGCTCGAGTAGGTAAAAATAGATCTACGGTAACTAATTATATTCGTTTACTTAAATTACCGGCACATATTCAAGTCGCGATTCGTGATAATAAAATATCCATGGGGCACGCAAGGTCGTTAATCTCTTTAGAAAATACGGAGATTCAAAATGCCCTATTCTTAAAAACGATTTCAGAAGAATGGTCGGTTAGGAAATTGGAGGACGCTGTTAGGCAATCCTCTCATACGGAAGTCAATCCAGTCGATAGGTCAGAGGTTAAAGTGGACCAACTACGTTCATGGCAAGCTAATTTATCTACTTTGTTTAAATTACCTGTCAGTTTAAAAATGAATGACGACGGTAAGGGTGAATTGAAGGTGTCATTTAAGTCTAAAGATGAACTTGAAAAGTTGATTTCTTTTGTTCAAAAATAGCCTAATGAGGTTTAAATTACATTTTCAGGCATTTATCTTAAGCATATTTTTTTCGATAAATATGCAAGGAAATGTAGTGGATACGACTGCTATCAAAATCGATTCTGCGGGCTTAAAATCAATTAAAAAAAATAAAATAATTCCAAGGGTGAGTACTTTGCACTCATTGATGATTCCTGGTTGGGGGCAAATCAATAATCGACAGTATTGGAAATTGCCATTAGTCGCCGGAGCATTTGTCACGTTAGGGTTAATTGCCAATTACAATCATGTGCGGTACATGAAGTACAGGGATTATTATTACATTGTTTCACCTCATACGGAAGATCCTACTTATGTTCCACCATCTACCGTCGCAGTTCCTTATGAAGATGGGGTGATCAGAGATTTGGATGTAAATCAATTAAAGCGTTTGAATGACGGATTTAGGAGAAATAGAGATTACACTTATATAGGCATTGTAGTGGCGTGGGCATTTAATGTGGTTGATGCAAACGTAAGCGCCCATTTAAAGACTTTTGATGTATCTGATGATATAAGTTTAAAGATTAAACCTAATTTTGAATTTGATCCTATTTCAAAAGGAATGTTTTCTAGTGTATCTTTGACTTTTAATTTTAAAAATCGATTGCGATGAGGATAGTTTTAATTGGTTACGGAAAAATGGGGAAGGAGATTGAGCGCATAGCGATAGACCGTGGGCATCAAATAGTTTCCAAAATAGATATTGAAAACCCGGACGATTTAATTTCTTTAACGAATAAAGAAGTCGATGTCGCCATTGAGTTTTCAAATCCTATTTCTGCATTTTCTAATATCATGAAATGCATTGAGAAACAAATTCCTATCGTTTGTGGAACCACCGGTTGGTTAGAGAAAAAAGCTGAAGTGGAAAAAGCGACTCAATCATTTGATTCAACTTTTTTTTACGCGTCTAATTATTCAATAGGAGTTAATTTATTTTTCAAATTGAATAAGCAATTGGCCAAACTAATGCAACCGCATGCTGGATATGATATTTATACGAATGAAATCCATCATGTAGAGAAAAAAGACTCGCCAAGTGGGACAGCTATCACGATTGCCGAAGGAATCATGAGTCAATATTCGAATAAGACAAAATGGGTTAATAATGAAATTCCTGGGCCAGATGAAGTTGCTATTTGGTCTCAGAGAGAATCTACTAAACCTGGAACGCATACCGTAAAATACATTTCTAAAGTAGATCAAATTGAAGTTACACATGAGGCATTTAGTCGTGAGGGTTTTGCATTGGGTGCTGTGATCGCTGCTGAATGGATTTTAGGCAAAAAAGGTGTTTTAGGAATGGACGATATGTTAAATTAATGGGGATGTTGAAATTAGATCAGTTGAAATCGGATTTAAAGGAAAATGGAGTCATTGTTATTCCAGGTTTTTTTGAGCGCAAATTAATTGAGGACATTCAATTAGCCGCCAAGAATATTTTCCAAATTCAATTTGATCATTTAGGTATAAAGGGGGATTATTTATCTCAAATGACCCAATTGTTTCAAAATCATTTAGACACTTTTATTAGTTGCGGCAAGTTGATTCAAACCGGATTAGTTGAATTATATCAATTATCCGTGAACCCTGATTTGATTGAATTAGTTAAAAATTTGGGTTTATCGAAGCCTTTGATGTGCACCAGGCCCATGTTGTTTTTTAATCATCCCAACCTTGCCATGTCAGACCATTTCTATAAAACGCCCTTGCATCAAGATTGGGTTTCCATGTTGGCTTCCCAAGACTCAATTGTTGTTTGGTTTCCTTTAATTGATTTGGAAATTGGACATGGACCTGTCATATTTTACCCAGGTTCTCATAAATTGGGACCACTGACGGATAAATTAGAAAATGGTTTTGCTGAGGTGCCATTTGATCGAACTAAGTATCCTAAATTACAACCTGAAGTGAATATGGGGGATATTGTTATTTTTTCTACTTTGTTAGTTCACGAATCAGGAGTTATTACGAATAATCAAATAAGATGGTCTTCTCATTTACGATATACCAATATGGAAGATGTTGATTTTATAGAAAGAGGTTTTCCTTCTCCTTACATAAATAAGCCATCACAAGAGTTAATAGATAAGTATTTACACAAAAAATAATATGATGAATTCCAAAGACGCAAAAAAACCTACGCAAAAATCAGCCTTTAGAGAATGGCTGGATTCTGTTTTATTTGCTGTAGTCGCGGCTACCCTTATTCGCTTTTTTCTTTTTGAGGCATATACGATTCCTACTCCATCCATGGAAAGTTCGTTGATGGTCGGTGATTTTTTGTTTGTTAGTAAAATGCATTATGGGGTACGTACACCAAAAACTCCTTTGCAATTGCCTTTAACACATCAAAAAATATGGTTTACGAATATACCTTCTTATTTACGTTGGTTGAATTTGCCAACCTTCCGTTTGCCTGGCTTCACCCAGGTTAAAAAAGGGGATGCCGTTGTTTTTAATGCACCTAATTGGGAAGATGATGGAGATGCTCCATTAGATTTGCGTACTTTTTATGTAAAAAGGTGTGTAGCTACACCAGGGGATGTTATTGAAGTTCGGAACCAACAAGTGTTTATCAATAACAAGGCTTTGGAAAATCCCGAAAGAATGCAGCATCCTGTATTCATGAAGACGAAGGAAACATTAGAAGAAAGTTTTTTTGATCAATTTGGTATTCGCAATTCTCCAGACGCAAGCTTTGATTCTGCAGATTGGTTGCCTTTGGCTGACTCATTAAATCAATTAGTTGGATATAAATTGAACACATCTTTAAGTAAGATTTCAGAAATTTCTAAATCATCGTTTAAAAAGACTTTTGATTATGATTCATTTAAAGATGTCAAAGGGCAGGCATTTGAAGCTATTTTTCCTCATGATACTACGCAGTTTAAATGGAATAGAGATTGGTTTGGACCTTTGCAAATTCCGGCAAAAGGTTGGACTGTCACTTTAGATGCCAAAAATGTTAAATTATACCAAGAAGCTATTCAAAAGTATGAAGGGAACGAAGGCATAACGATCGACGGAGATAAAATTTTACAAAATGGAAAAGTATTGAATAGCTATACTTTTAAACAAGATTATTATTTTATGATGGGTGATAACCGCCACAATTCAGCTGATTCTCGGTTTTGGGGTTTTGTTCCTGCCGATCATATCGTAGGAAAAGCTGTATTTGTTTGGATGTCATTAGATCCTAATAAAGGTCTTTTCTCAGGTAAAATTCGTTGGAATCGCATCTTCCGTTTTGTTAATTAGATAACTCTTAATACAAATCCTTTTAAGTAATTACTTTCTGGGTGAAATAAGTTGATCGGATGGTCTGGAGCCTGAGTCATTTGATGAATGACTTGGATTTCTCTACCCGTCTCTATTCCTGCGGCGACTAACATATTATAAAATAAGTCTCTCGTAATTACTTGAGAGCATGAATATGTGAAAATGAGACCGTTCTTCTTGATTTTTTTAAGAGCCAAATAATTGATTTTTTGATACCCTTGAAGAGCCTTGTGTTTACTGCTGATTGATTTAGCAAAGGCAGGTGGATCTAAAATAATAATATCAAACTCTTCTTCACAGTTCTTTAAATAGGGTAGGGTTTCACCTACAATGGATTCATGTTTCTTATTGGGGAATTCATTTAAGGCTAAATTGGCATTAACTAAATCAATTGCTTTAGCAGAGGTGTCCAATGAAACTACTTTTTTAGCACCTTCTTTTAGCGCATACATGGAAAATCCGCCCGAATAGCAGAATGTATTTAATATAGTCTTGCCTTTTGAATACATCGATAGTAATTGTCTATTATCGCGCTGGTCAATAAAGAAACCTGTTTTTTGCCCGGTAACCCAATTGACCGAAAATTTTATCCCATTTTCTATGATTTCATGCGGTGTATCCGCTTTTCCTTCTAAATAATCATTGTTGCAGTTTTGAGCATACTCAGGTGGCAAGGTTTCTTTGCTCTTATCATAAATGGCTTTAATCTTTTTTCCAAAAACGTGTTTTAAAGCATTCACGACTTCCATGCGATCTAAATGCATCCCTATGGTGTGCGCCTGAAATACAAAAACTCCGTTGTAATGGTCGATCACTAGTCCAGGACATCCGTCGCCTTCACCATGGATTAGTCGAAAAGCATTAGTTTCTCCCAAAGGAAGCTTTTGCCTTAAATCAGAGGCATTTTGAATTTTTTGTATCCAGAATTCTTCTTTGGATGTGATCTGTTGGAAAGAAACAATTTTGACAGAAATACTTCCATGATGAAAATGACCCGTTCCTAAGAACTCATCTCTTGAACTGATTACATTGACCCAATCTCCATCTTTTAAATGATCACTTTGTTTTAAAATAGCTCCTGAGAAAATCCAAGGATGAAATCTCTTCACTGGTAAATCTTTTCCTGGTTTTAGCTGTACAAATTTTATGTCTTCCATCCTGTAAAATTGCAAAATTTTATTTAAAAAAGGGTTGGCCCGCTTCAATCCAAGCTGAATACCAAATATCGCCTACATGTTTATACGCACTTTGAAACCGATTTTCTATTTGATGGTCAAGTACTTGATGATATTTTTTACTGTATTCTACGCTATAATTCTTTTGTAGTACGTTGCCTTTTTTTTCAAACGTATATTTTTTTGATTGCTTAAATGAGGCATTTAATTTGGCTTCTTTGTCGATTAAAATTTTCACTTCATTATGTGATTCTAAAGCCCAATCCCACGCCGATTTAGGTACATTTGAGACAAATGTGGCCGGTCCAACCCACTCTTCTAATGCCTCATTTAATAGTTCAGGAATGCGAGATTCCCAAAACGCATGTAATCCTGTTTGCCCCGTTTTTTGCCCATCATAATTAGATGTCGTGTGCAATGGAACATGTAAATCACCAATATAATGGCCCATTTCGGCTGATAATTTGATAATCTTGATGGTGTCTCGACGGACAAACGCATATTTTAATTCTTGGTATAAAATGGGAATATGCCAGGGGACGATTCCGTGTTTTACTAAACTGTCTTGATGCATATTTTTGATTATTTCAGCCCAGCTTGTGTAGCGAATGTCAGCAATCTTATATCGATCTAAATCTATGTAATGCCTAGAGGCTTCATTATCCATGATATATCTTCGTTGGTCTGGTAAAACCGATAAATCCTCAATTTCTTTTTGATGCCTTTTATAAAAAGTTATCATTTCAATGGGTAAGGTGTATATCGCCATCGCGTTTATTTTTTTATGAGCAAAAAATCCCCAAGGTTTGATTAATTCGCTTGAATATACTCTTGTTTGTAATGCGATGATTAAAATTATAAGGATAAGACAGCTTTTTTTGTTTAGGATGTTGTGTTTTAAAATCATTTTGTTTAATTTTGCATTTCAATTTTATTAGAAGAAGAATATTATTTAAACAATGGCAAATCATAAATCAGCATTAAAGCGTATTAGAGCAAATGAATCAAAGCGTTTGCGTAACCGTTATCAACACAAGTCAACTCGTACGATGATTAAAAATCTTCGTTTGACAACAGATAAATCTATTGTGGTTGATTTGTACAAAAAGGTTTCTTCTGCGTTAGATAAATTAGCTAAGAAAAACATTATTCATAAGAATAAAGCAGCAAATCAAAAATCTAAATTAGCTAAGTTGGCGAATAAATTAGCCGCTTAGTTTTAGATTATCAGCATATTGATAAACCCCGCAATCGCGGGGTTTTCTTGTTTATAAGGATTACCTTCAGGAAAAAAGTACAGATGAATTATTTACTTAATGGAGGCAAAATCAAAGAAATTCGATTGGAGGAGAGGCCACGTGAGTTGATGGCGATTAAGGGGAAGGATACCTTGCGGATAGAAGAAATACTTTCCTTATTGATAGGTTCAGGAATTCCTAATAAATCAGCTTTAGATCTTTCGAAGGATATATTGAATTCAATTCAAGGGGATTTAAATAAGTTAGGCCGTTTTAATCAATTTGACTTCATGAAATTCAAAGGGATTGGGAAGGCTAAATCAGCTGTTTTAGTGGCCGCTTTAGAGCTAGGGCGACGCCGAATGGTTTTTGAAACGACACATCGGATTGACACCATATTAGCTTCAAAAGACGCTTATAACTTATTAAGGCCTCATTTGAGCGATTTAGCCCATGAAGAATTTTGGATTATTCATTTAAATCGGGCCTCTCGATTAATTAAATTAGAAAAATTTAGTGTGGGTGGAGTAGCCGGAACTTCAGTGGATTTAAAACTATTGTTTAAATCTGCTTTAGAGCAAACATCATCGGCTATCATCTTAGCTCATAACCATCCATCGGGACAATTACAACCTAGTCAGGCCGATAAGCATTTAACTAAAAAAATTATTGAAGCTGCCGGATTATTTGAAATACAAATTTCCGATCACTTGATTGTGTCCTCAGAAACTTATTTCAGTTTTGCCGATGAAGGAATACTTTAATTTTATTTACCTCTTTCCTTGTAAATATTTTGAAGTTTAACTCCTATTACGATAGCTACTGCAAATAAAATGATAAAAAAGGCGGCTCCTGAATATCCCATGTGTTGTTAAATTTTAAACAAAATTATGAAATTAATTATAGTAATCCTTTTGTGCTAGGCAAAGAATTTAAATTATTTATATCTCTTTTAACGGCTAATTGGATCGATTTGGCAAATGCTTTAAAAATCGATTCAATTTTATGATGCTCGTTTTCTCCTTCAGCCTTAATATTTAAATTACATTTGGCAGCATCTGAAAAAGATTTAAAGAAGTGACTGAACATTTCTGTTGGCATCTCACCGATCTTCTCTCTTTTAAATTCAGCTTCCCAAACGAGCCAGTTTCGACCGGAGAAATCTAAAGCCACTTGGGCTAAACAATCATCCATGGGCAATAAAAATCCGTAACGAGCGATTCCTTTCTTTTGACCTAATGCCAACAAAAATGCTTCACCTAGGGCAATCCCAGTATCTTCAATGGTATGATGTTCGTCTATATGTAAATCTCCCTGAACTTGTATGGAGAGATCAAGGTTACCGTGTTTTGCAATTTGATCTAACATGTGATCAAAAAAGGCTAAACCCGTTTGATTATTGGCATTACCCTTTCCATCAAGGTTCAACTGGATGGAAATTTTAGTTTCATTCGTATTTCTAGTATGATTGATTATACGTTCGGGTAATTTAAAATAGGAATATATATGATTCCAATCAGTGGTTTGTAGCGCAGTGATTGGTTTTAATTCAGTAGGTATTTCTAAATCACTGATGAATAATGCTTTCGCACCCAAATTTTTAGCTAATTGAATGTCCGTGATTCGGTCACCTATCACATATGAATTATTTAAATCATAATTGGCCGTCAGATATTCTCCTAATAAACCTAGACCGGGTTTTCTAGTCGGAAGGTTATCTTTTGCAAAAGATTTATCAATTAAAATATTTGAAAATACAATTCCTTCAGAAGCTAAGATTTCTAGCATTTTGTTTTGGGCTGGCCAAAACGTAACTTCAGGAAATGAGGCGGTACCTAGTCCATCTTGGTTGGTGACCATCACTAATTCAAAGTCGAATTCTTGGTGGATTTTCTTTAAATTGGATATGACATGAGGCAAAAATGACAATTTTTCTAAACTGTCAACTTGCTGGTCTGGTTGAGGCTCAATTATTAAAGTGCCATCCCGGTCTATGAATAATACTTTCTTCATAGGACAAAGGTAATGAATGTAAAGTTTACAGAGAATAAAAGAAAAAAATATGCTAAAAATAATTCTTATATATGCTCCAGTACTTGTAATTTTGTATTTGAAATAAAAACTATGGGGGAATTATTTGGTGTCATTCAAGAAGATTTGCGCGGAAATGTGATTCGCAGAATCTCTTTATTTACTGGTGAGTCAGAACCCAAAGTAGAAGAATTGATCCCTGTTTGGGAGGCAATTATTTTAGGTGGATTGTTGAAACTAATTCGTAACCGAATCCGATTCAATGCACTTTATAATTTTATTTTACAAAAGCCAATCCCACGTCTCGCTATAGAGGAATTGCAGGCTGGAAATGCGACTAAATTACAATTAGAAGAAATTAGTCATTATGGGGAAGGCTTAATTGGAATTCTTATTCCGGATAAAAAGAGTGCGATTGCTATGTTGATTTCTAAGGAACTAGGATGCAAAAGTTCATCTTTTTTGAAAGGGTTGAGTGTAGTTTTTGGCTTATATGGTTTCAAATTAAAAGAAGAAGACTACGATTCATTAAAAGACTGGAAATCGTTTGCTGAGTTTTTTATTATTAAAAAGGGTGATTTTAGCATATTATGTCCATCCAATTTACGTTTTGCAATTTCTGATATTTTAATACTTTCCGACGTATTAAAACTAGATCCTGAGGCTTTAGTGTATTTAACCGAAGACCCGGAAAGGGATGAGGTTAAGACGAAGTATAATCTTCTTGACAAAAAAAATCTTTTATATATTGTTATCACCCTCATTTTGGGTGGATTTACGATTTGGTATACGGTTTTAAGGCCAAAGGCAGATCCAGAAATAACCTCGGATTTAGAAGAGGTAATTCCGATAGACAGTTTGAATAAATTAAATGATAGTTTAACAAAAGCGGTCATAGATTCAAATCGAATTAAGAATGATTCGCTTTTTACATTAAATTGGCCAGACGGCACTCAATCTGTTGTTCCTAAGAAATCGATCTTGGTCGATTTACATGCTTATTTAATTGATTCCACCCAAACTTCTCCCTTAGAATTAACTTGCCAAGAACTTGTTTTTGATGAGAATACAGATTTATTATTGAAGCCCACGGATTATTTATTTAAGCAACTTTCTGTTCAAATGAATAAATCAAAAAATGTGGATGTTCAGATTTCTGCCATATCGGATAAAGATGACAAATCATCCTTAAAACGTGGTTTTGCAATAAAAAATCGATTAGTTGGCGAAGGGCTTTCATTCAAAAAAATTAGCGTTCAAGCTAGTGTAGAAAGTGCAAATAGTCAGGCTAATTCTCAAGTCAAATTTATATTTACCAAGCGTAATTTATTGAAATAATACAATATATTAGGTTTATATAGATTAATAAGATACTTTTGTAATAAATAAGTACAAATACATCCGCACAAACTCTTTTTACATTTAATGTAAATCCCCTTTCCTTTTATTTAGGGCTATTGGCAAGAGTTAAATTACGGATGTGTTCGGGCATCGTAATTAAAATATAAAAAATGAGTGAAAAAATTCGCTTTGATTCGCTTCCTTTATCGGAAGGAATCCAAGCCGCAGTTAAAGAAATGGGCTTTGAGTTTGCTTCTCCCATCCAATCAGAAGCAATTCCATATGTAATGGAGGGTAGAGATGTTATCGGTCAGGCGCAAACAGGCACTGGAAAAACCGCTGCATTCGGAATACCTATGATTGAGCATATTGTTCCATTTGAGAAATTTGTTCAAGCGATCATTTTATGTCCTACCCGTGAATTAGCGGTTCAGGTTTCAGAAGAAATGAGAAAGTTGTCAAAATTCACAAAAGGTGTTTGGGTGACCACTGTATATGGGGGTGATTCGATAGATCGACAAATCAAATCCTTGAAAGCCGGAGCTAACATTGTCGTAGGTACTCCTGGACGTGTGATTGATTTAATTGAGCGCCGTGCGTTGAAATTGAATCAGACCTCTATGGTCGTTTTGGATGAGGCGGATGAAATGTTAGACATGGGTTTCCGTGAAGATATTGAAAGTATTTTAGAAGAGATACCGAATGAGCGTCAGACGGTTTTATTCTCAGCTACTATGTCTAAGCCTATTTTGGCTTTGACAAATCGTTTTTTAACGGATCCTAAATTAGTTAAGGTTGTTAAGAATGAGATTACCAATGTTAACATTGAGCAATTGTATTTTGATGTAAAAGGAAGAGCTAAAATGGAGGTTACTACCCGTTTGATCGATTTTTATGCATTAAAACTAGTGTTAATATTCTGTAATCAGAAAAAGCGTGTTGACGAGGTAGTTGAAGAGTTAGCGTTGAGAGGATATGCAGCGGAAGGCTTGCATGGCGATTTAAGGCAAAGTCAGCGTACGCAAGTGATGAATCGTTTTCGTTCAGGAAATGTTAGTTTTTTAGTTGCAACAGATGTTGCGGCTCGTGGATTGGATGTTGAAAATGTAGATGCCGTAATTAATTATGACATTCCTTTGGACGAAGAATATTATGTACACCGTATCGGTAGAACGGGTCGTGCTGGTAAATTTGGTAAGGCTTTTACCTTGGTAGTGGGTTCTGAACGTAATCGTTTACGTGAAATTATGAACTATACCAAAGTGAAAATAGATAAAGGAGTTATTCCAACTTTCTCGGATGTGGTCGGTATTAAAAAGGGCATGTTTATTGAACGTGTCGCTAGCACGATTGGAGAAGGCGATTTAGATTTATTTGCGGATGCGTTACCTAACTTGCAACATGCTGGTTTTACAGTAGATCAGATTGTAAGTGCTCTTGTTAAATTGAGCATGGGTGTTCAGAAAAATGAGTTTGGTGATGAAAATTTAGAGGGAGAACTTGAACGTCAATCACGCAAATATGGCCGTGATGAGCGCGGAGGTGGAGGAGGATTTAGAGATCGCAATGATCGTGGAGGAGACCGTGATGGCCGTAGAGGTGCTGGTCGCTTTGATCGCGATTCTCGTGGTGGTGGAGATCGTGGAGGACGTTTTGAACGAGGGAATGATCGTGATCGTTCATCAGCTCCGAGAGGTCCTCGCATGGATCGTGAAGGAAAACCATATCGTTCAGATGAAAATATGGTCCGCATGTTTGTTAACATTGGATTTGACGAAAAAATATCACCTTCTAATATTGTAGGCGCCTTTGCGGGTGAGTCTGGAATTCCTGGAAATGTATTAGGTCAAATACAAATTGAGAATAAGCATACCTATGTGGATGTTCCTAAGGAATACGCTAATGTTGTTTTAGAAAAAATGGCAGGCGCTCAAATTAAGGGCAAAAGGGTTTTAGTCGAGATTGCTAAACCAGCATAGACTAAGAAATTTTAATTTAAAAGGGTGGCGGAATCGTCACCCTTTTTTTTATACCAAAAACTTAGTATAAATTTGAAGATTAAAGCTTTATATACTAGTTTATATGATGAGCAAAGGAAATATGTATTGGTTGTTAACTTTATCGCTGATTATCAGTGGTATTTTAGTTTCGACCTATATTTCATCTTCTTCAAATGTACAAATTTCCTATGCGCAAGATGTTAAACCCATCTTGAACAAGCATTGTATCACTTGTCATGGTGGAGTAAAAAAACAGGGTAAGTTTAGTTTGCTGTTTCAAGAGGAAGCTTATGCCGCTACAGCTTCAGGCAAACCTAGTATTGTTCCTTTTCATCCTGAAAAGAGCGATTTTATCAGCCGCTTGCATTCCAAAGATCCAGAAGAGAAAATGCCCTACAAAAAGGAGCCATTGACTTCCAAAGAAATCAATATATTGACTCAATGGGTGAAAGAAGGAGCGAAGTGGGAAGATCATTGGGCTTATTTACCTGTCAAAAAACCCTCGATTCCTTCCAGCGAAGGATTGCTTTCAAAATTAATGTTTTGGACCAAACGTTTTGTTAAAAACCCGGTCGATAATTTTGTCTTGGAAGAGTTAAATAATCAAGGTTTAACTCATTCAAAACAGGCAGAAAAGGAGATTCTGGTGCGTCGATTATCCCTTGACTTAACAGGTTTGCCACCCACGGAATCTATGGTTACTGAATTTAGCTCTATTAATTCAGATGAAGATTATGCAAAATTTGTTGATAAATTAATGAGTTTGCCTTCATTTGGTGAGAAATGGGCTTCCGTATGGTTAGATCTGGCTCGCTATTCAGATAGTCGGGGATACCAAAAAGATAACGGTAGAACTATCTGGCCATATCGAGATTGGGTCATTTCTTCTTTTAATAAAAATATATCTTTCCGTGAATTTGTCAAAAAACAATTGGCCGGAGATTTGTTGGAAAATCCAAAGGACGACGATTACATTGCTACAGGATTTCATCGCAATACGATGAATAATGATGAAACAGGAACTGTGGATGAAGAATTTAGGGTAGCTGCTGTCATCGACCGTGTAAATACGACTTGGGATGCTTTACATGGTACTTCATTTTCTTGTGTTCAATGCCATAGTCATCCATATGATCCTATCAAGCATGATGAATATTATAAATTCATGGCTTTTCTAAATAATACTAGGGATGAAGACACTGGTGACGAAGCTCCTAACATACGCCAATTTAAAGAAACTGATCTTCAGAAATTAACTGACTTTCAAGCTAAAATATCCTCATTGCCTAAGGAGCAAAAAGATTATCTAAACCGTTTTGTTAAGTTTTTAGAACCTAGGTTTCATGCTCATTATGCTGATAATTTTACCGAGGGAGCCTTATTGGGTGGTACACAAATAGGCTTAAGACACACGGGGAGTTGTCGGCTCCCCAGTTTAAAAACAGATGGTGTCAAGCAATTACTCATTCAGTACTCTTCTAAAAATCCTGGTGGAGTATTACAAATCAGGTCTGGCAGTATTGATGGAAAAATTGTTTTGAAGGTCAAATTAGACACGACTTCCAAAGGTAAATTGTTGACATTGAAATGGCCTGTGTCAACTGGCAGGCAAGATTATTACTTGGAAGCTTTTAATGGGAAGTTGGCAGGAAAGGCAGATGACGTGTTTAAAATAGTTTGGTTTGCTTTGCTTCCTGAACTGAATTTAGATAAAAATAATTTTGATGAATTTTTATCTTTGATCAATACTAAGACCGATAATTTTCCTATTTATTTGGAAATGCCTAAGGATTATAGTCGAAATACTTATGTATTTAAACGGGGTAATTGGCTTGTACATGGAGATTCTGTCCAGCCAGATGTGCCTGCATTTATGCATAAATTCAAAGCTGAATGGCCTCGGAATCGGCTTGGTTTGGCTAATTGGGTAGTTGATCCTGCGAATCCTTTATTTGCAAGAAATGTAGCCAATCGTTTTTGGGAACAATTATTTGGAATGGGTATTGTTGAAACATTAGAAGATTTTGGTTCGCAAGGAGCTAAACCTTCTCATCAGAAATTATTGGATTATTTGGCATATCAGTTTATTTTTAAATATGATATGAAGCCCAAAGCCTTAATTAAAGAAATTGTTTGTTCTTCTACTTACCAACAAGATTCAAAAGCAAGTAAATCTTTAATAGCGATAGATCCCTACAATAAATATTTATCTCATGGACCTCGGTTTAGACTATCTGCGGAACAAGTAAGGGATCAAGCTTTGTCAGTTGCTGGGTTATTAAATCCAAAAATGTTTGGCAAACCTGTCATGCCATTCCAACCTGAAGGTGTGTGGCAAGCGGTGAACAGTAATTTAAAATGGAAGCAAAGTGAAGGGAATGAACAGTACAGAAGAGCCATTTATATTTTTACAAGACGTACGGGACCTTATCCATCGCAATTTACTTTTGACTCCCCTTCAAGGGAAGTTTGTTTAGTGAGAAGAGTTCGAACAAATACCCCATTGCAAGCGCTTGTATTGCTTAATGACCCAGTTTTTGTAGAAGTGGCACATAAAATTGCTCTAGATATGGTGAAGATGAAAATGAACAAACCTGAAGAAAAAATTGCTGCGATGTATAAGAAAATGTTTGTTCATCCGATTAGGACCAAAGATTTAACTACTTTAGTAAATCTATTTAACCAGGGACAGTCAATGAAAACAGTAAATAAAATTCAGGGTTATGAGTGGGCAGCAAGTGCCATGTTAAATTTGGATGAATTTGTGACTAAAATGTAAATTATGAGTCAGGAGCTAGAAAATAGAGCATTGAGTTATTTAACCCGTAGGCATTTCCTACGTCAGTGTTCTACGGGTATGGGTATGATGGCTTTAGGTTCTATGTTAGGATCTTGCGAGAATACGCCTTTAGGCCAAGAAGAATCTTTGGCTAAATTGGCTCATATTTTGCCAAAGGCTAAGCGTGTGATTTATATTCATAAAGCTGGTTCACCATCCCAATTAGAACTTTTTGATTATAAGCCTGAATTAGTCAAATGGCATGGCAAAGACTGTCCTGCGGAATTGCTGAAAGGGAAAACTTTTGCTTTTATTCGTGGTGTTCCTAAAATGCTAGGACCCCAAGGTAAATTCAATCAATTTGGTCAATCGGGTGCTTGGGTATCGGATTATTTACCGTATTTCCAAAATGTGGTCGATGAGGTTTGCTTTTTAAAAGCCATGCATACGGATCAATTTAATCATGCACCTGCGCAGCTATTTATGCAAACAGGAAGTGCACGTTTAGGCAGGCCGGGAATGGGGGCTTGGGCTGTTTATGGCCTAGGTTCTGAAAATGCTAATTTACCCGGTTTCATCGTACTTACTTCAGGGAATAAATATCCAGAAGGAGGGAAGAGTATATGGGGAAGTGGTTTTCTGCCTTCCATATACCAAGGAGTACATTGCAGGTCCACCGGTGAACCGGTTTTGTATGTTGAAAACCCAAGCCAAGTTTCCCGTGAAAATAGGCGAAGTACCATCGACGCCATCAATGAAATTAATCAAAGAGAATACGAAGAATATCAGGATCCTGAAATATTAACGCGAATCTCTCAATATGAAATGGCTTTCAAAATGCAAGCTTCCGTACCTGAGGTAATGGATATTCGCGATGAGCCAGAATATATTCATAATTTATATGGTACGACGATCGGTACACCTTCTTTTGCCAATAATTGCCTATTAGCTAGAAAATTAGCTGAGAATGGAGTTCGATTTATTCAATTATACGATTGGGGTTGGGATACACACGGATCTAGTGCTTCAGAGGCTTTGGAAATTGGCCTGAGAACTAAGTGTAAAGAAACTGACCAAGGAATGAGTGCTCTATTATTTGATTTGAAGCAAAGGGGCTTATTGGATGAAACTTTGGTTGTCTGGAGTGGGGAATTTGGTCGTACTCCTATGCAAGAAAATCGAGATAATAAACCCGCTCCTTTTTTAGGCCGCGATCATCACCCTGATGCGTTTACGATTTGGATGGCAGGTGCTGGGGTAAAAAAAGGCTTTACTTATGGAGCAACTGATGAAATAGGTTATTCGGGAGTAGAAGGAAAGGCTCATATCCATGACCTTCAAGCGACTATTTTACATATTTTAGGTTTAGATCACGAAAAATTAACCTATCCTTTTCAAGGTCGATCTTTTAGATTAACTGACGTGGCGGGGAAAGTAATTACTCCTATTTTGGCCTAAGATTTTTTAAATCTAAAATGTTGCTTGGGGGCTATTGGGTTGAAAAACAAAATCCCCAATTCAAATAATTCGATTGAAATTTTAATTTTCTCATTTTCGATTAATTGGCGCCAACGAGCTAAATGGATTGGATTTCGAATATTTTCGATGACTAAAACATCCTCAAAATTCGTATTAAGATTTTCGGTGTCAAATTGAATTATGTCTATAATTTGCACGTTGAACTTAACGTTTTCTAGTGATTTAACTTGGTAATTCGACAATTCATTCTTTAACAAAGCGCTTAATTCCCCTGTTTGATGTAAGCAAGGATTGATGATTTGGGTATACAATTCATATACGAATGGGGAATGTAATCCATGGGCATTTTTAGCTTTTATGTTAAAAAAAAATCGGTTCATTTAATTTAAAGCGAAATTTGGAATAAGTTCAAAAGCGGGAATTTGTACCTTGAAGGTAGAATTGTCTACTAAATTCAAAAATATGTAATACCCTTCCATTTTGCCAATGGCCGATATCAAAGGACAACCGGAAGTATAGGTAAAGCTTTCACCAGGTTCTATAATAGGTTGTTGGCCCACCACACCCAAACCATTTACCACTTCATTTATCCCTGATCCATCTTTTATTTCCCAATACCGACTGACGAGTTGGCCTGTTTGGTCTGATACGTTTTGAATCGTAATTTGGTACGTATAAAAGTATTTATAGGGCAATTGCAATTCATAATCTGCCATGTATGTGGTTTCTACAGAGATTATATATTTATTTGTGCTTGATTCTTTCATACGATATTATTGATGAGCAATTTAAGACTAAATTTAGGTGAATGGTTAGCCGATGACTGGAAAAATATTGTTTTAGAAGCAGGATGGGGTACACATCTAGATGAAATCAGTATTTTTTTAAATGATGAATACGCTAAAAAGAACATATATCCCTCGTTTGAAAATATTTTTAATGCGTACAATGCTTGCTCATTTCAAGATACTCGGGTGGTTATTTTAGGGCAAGACCCTTACCATCAAATACATCAAGCCAATGGCCTTTGTTTTTCAGTGCCGGAGGGTGTTTCATTTCCCCCCTCGCTTAAAAATATAAACAAGGAATTACAAACTGATTTAGGAGTTTCGTTGGCTTCAGGGAACTTAATTCATTGGGCCCAACAAGGTGTTTTGTTGATTAATTCAATTTTAACCGTCGAAGATTCATTGCCCGGGAGTCATGCCAATATCGGTTGGCTTTCATTTACAAAGCTTATTCTAAGTGAATTAAACCAACGAAAAAGTGGTCTAGTCTTTATGCTATGGGGTAATTATGCACAAAAGTTGGGAAAAGATTTAGACCTTAAAAGACATCACATCATTAAAACTTCACATCCATCACCCCTTTCGGCCAATAGGGGAGGTTGGTTTGGAACTAGACCTTTTTCTAATGCAAATTCGTTTTTAGATCACCCCATTATTTGGGCTTAAATTCTTTTTAATTGGCTTGGAAAATAAATGAATTGATTAGGGAATTTTTGTTGGAAATAAGTAGAAATCAAGTTCTCAATTTCATCTCCATGTTGTGCTTCAAAATTGGGAACCAAACATTGAATCGAATAACCTTTTGAGTCTGGTTCTTGGTGAGATAAAATTTCATATGTATGTGCTTGGTCAATAAACGCTAAGTCGACTAATTGGGGGATAACAATATCTTGAATGTCACTTAGAGCTCTTGAATCTATTGCGTGCTCGACAAAGATTGAAATATTGTATTGAATCATGATTTAAACGTTTTTTGTGCTAAAGAATCGTACATTATTTCAACAGTATGCTTTCCAGTTTTTTCGATTCCATCTTTTAATTGGTGTCGGCATGATGTTCCATTGGAAGCGATGATGATGGAATCCTTTGCTGCTAAAACCCTTGGGAATAAGACTAGATTGGCTATTTGCTGTGATATTTTATAATGCTTTCGCTCATAACCAAAAGATCCGGCCATGCCGCAGCAACCTGTAGGCAATAGTTCCACTTCTTGATTTTCCGGAAAACTTAAAACGTGCCTTGTTGAGACAAGTCCTGCTATCGATTTTTGATGGCAATGTCCATGTAACATGATTTTTTTGCTTTCTTGAGTGAAGTTCGACTTTATTATTTTTTTGAGTTTTATTTGTTGGGATAAAAATTCATCCACCAACAAGCAATTTTCGGCTAGTTTATTTGCTATGCCTCTTAATTCTGGACTTACAAGATCAGGGATTTCATCCCTGAAAGTTAAAATGGCACTTGGTTCGATTCCGATGAATGGTTCATTCGAGTTTATTAGCTCTGAAAGTATCTCAATATTTTTTTCAGCAATTTTTTTCGCTTCGATTAACATTCCTTTGGACAAATAACTTCTGCCACTAATGACGCCATGTGGTATCTTCACTCCAAATCCCAATTCATTTAATAATAGAACTGTTTTTTTTCCTAAGTCGACTTCATTGTAATTAGTAAATTCGTCTGCAAATAAATAAACGGAACCATTTTTGAATTGATCCTGAGGATATTTTTTAGCATATTTTTTGAACCAATCTTCCAAGGAATAAAAATAAACTTTAGGTAAACTTCTTTCCCAAGAAAAGCCTAAAATGGTTTTGATGATTATACCGGACAAAGGAAATTCAATGAGGAAATTATATAAGGGGGCGAATTTTCTGGCTAAATTCTGTAGGATTGGAAAATGGCCAATGAGTATTGTACGCCAAGGAATACCATCTGTTAAGTATTTTTGCTGAAGGGTTTCTGCTTTTAATTTTGTTATGTCTACACCCGAAGGACATTCGGTTTGGCAACCTTTACAGGAAAGACACAAATCTAGAATTTCGTTTAATTCAGGATTACTGAATGGATTTTCGCCTGGTTCTGATAGTATTTGTCGAAGCATATTCGCTCTAGCCCGAGTACTATCTTTTTCATCTAGTGTCGCCATGAAACTAGGACACATGGTTCCACCTGTTAAGGCTGTTTTCTTGCAATCCCCTGAACCCGAGCATTTTTCAGCTAGTCTGAGTGGATTTTCGAAATCCCCATAATGGAAAAAATTCTTAATTTTATATTCATCCGAATTTGAAATTCTGAATTCCTCATCCATGGGAGGGCTATTCACAATTTTACCCGGATTAAGTATTTGGTAAGGATCAAAAATATGCTTGATTTCTTTAAAAAGATTGAGCAATTCTTTGCCCATCATTTTCTCGATAAATTCACCTCTTAATCGACCATCCCCATGTTCGCCACTCAATGAACCTTGATATTTTTTTAAAATGTCAACCGTTTCGCTTAGAATAGTTCGGAAAAGTATTTTCCCTTCTGTTGAGTTGATATCTAAAAAAGGTTCGATGTGTAATTCTCCTGCTCCGGCATGTGCGTAATAGGCCGCGTCAACTTTATGTTTAGCTAATAATGCTTGTATCTCTGCTATGTAATTAGGAAGATCTACAGGAGAAACCGCACAGTCTTCAATTAAATTGACGGGCTGTTTCTTACTTATTGCATTTCTGATTAAGCCTAAACCGGCTTTTCTGATACCCCAACCTTTATCAATATTATTTTTATCTAGTACAGGGTAGGCGTAGCCTATTTTGGATTTTTTTAAACTCTGAATACACGCTTCTACTTGCTTATTTAGGTCTTCTGTGGTCGTAGACCTAAACTCAACCATTAGAATAGCGGCAGGTTTACCTTCGATAAAATCTCTATCATTTTGAAAATTGGGATGATTTTCGGTAAATGAGAGGATATAATCATCCACTAATTCAGAGGCCGTCGGTTCGTGTGAGAGCGCTACAATATTGGCTTGTAAAGATTCTTGTATGCTATGGCAATGAATGCAAACGAGTGCTACTTCAATAGCCGGCAAATCTAGTAAATTCAATTTCATTGAATGAACGATGGCAAGCGTTCCTTCAGATCCGGCAATTAACGCGGATAAGTTAAAGGGTTGGCCTGTTGGATTGAAGGGTTGCATATCGATTAATGCATCCAGCGCATATCCACTATTACGTCTTTTTATTTCTGCCTTTGGAAAGCGGGTTTTTATCTGATTTTGTAGCTCTGAATTGTTTAATATTCGATGTATTTCCTTGTATATATTTCCTTCTAAGTTATTTAAGGAAGTTTTTTTGTAGAATTCTTCATTGCTAAGTGGATGCGTATGTATCTCTGAGCCGTCTGACAAAATAGCTCTTGTTTCTAATAAATGGTCTCTGACATTCCCCCAAACAATTGAATGAAGTCCACAGGAATTGTTCCCAAGCATACCACCTAAAAGAGCACGATTGGCTGTAGATGTTTCTGGACCAAAAAACAATCCGGAAGTCTCAATTTGTTTATTTAAATCATCCCTGATAATTCCTGGTTCTACCCAAACGGATTTTTCTTTTTTATTTAAAAGTATGATTCTGCTCAAACTGGAAGCCACCTCCATGACAATTCCATTTCCTACCACTTGGCCCGCTAAGGATGTTCCAGCTCCTCTTGGAATGATGGAGGTTTTATGTTTTTTAGCAAAAAGGATCAGACGCTTTATATCTTTAGCATTCGCTGGAATAGCTACAGCACTGGGTTTTACTTGATAGACAGAGGCGTCTGTAGAATATATTTTACGCGCTATTTCAGCATCTTGAGATTGATCTAAATATAATTTTCCTTCAAAATGAATGCTTAAGTTTTCTAATTCTGAATGACTCCAAATCATAACATTATTCGACAAAGCCTAAAATTACAAAATCCAATCTTACCTTCATAGAACCATTTAGAGTTTATATTTTCTATTCATCAACTATTCATACAAGGTTTCACTAATAATTGTAATTTTGGGTTGAATCCATTATTTATGAAATTTTTAATTCAAGTTTGGGAAAGTTTATTGTTTGCCTATCAGGCATTAAGATCTAATATTTTAAGAACGACATTGTCTCTATTAGGAGTTAGTGTAGGTATTTTCGCTATCGTTGCTGTTTTTACGGCTGTGGATTCGCTCAATAAAAATATTCGATCAGAAATTGACTCATTTTCAGGGGCGGGTGTATTTTACTTAGGTAAATGGCCTTGGATTATGGAAAATAATTATCCTTGGTGGAAGTATTTTAATCGGCCCGATATGAAATATTCCGAATTCAAATATTTAAAAGAGAATTTGAAATCGGCACAGGCAATTGCCATCATTGACAACGGAAATACAAAAACTGCTTCAAAAGGTAGTAATAGTATGGATGTCAATATGACAGGCGCTAGTTATGATTACAATCAAATTGCCAATATCCCGATTGCCTCAGGCCGTTATTTTTTGCCCATCGAATCTGAAAATGGAATGAACGTGTGTATCATTGGTTCCTTGGTGGCTGAAAACTTGCAATTAAGTTCAAACGCAGTGGGAGAGGTGATCAAGTTGAACGGAATAAAATTTACCGTTATTGGTGTTATTGAAAAAAAGGGAACTGACATTTTAAGCTTTGGGGGAACTCCGGATGAAAAAGTTTTTATTCCTTATTCGACTTATTCATCCATATTTCAAAAAGATAGACCCTCACCTGATATTGCGCTAAAAGCATTTGATTCGGATTTGGGCCAATTAAACATGGAGGGAGAAGTTACTGGATTGATGAGGGGATTGAGATCCATAAAGCCTAAAGACGAGCTTAGCTTTTCGGTGAACCGATTGGATGGCTTAAATCAATTTTTTGATGGAATATTTGCGGCTTTAAATATCGCTGGATCACTTATTGCAGGATTTTCATTGTTAGTTGGAGGATTTGGTATTGCGAATATTATGTTTGTATCGGTTAAAGAAAGGACTAATATAATTGGCATTCAGAAATCTTTAGGGGCCAAAAATTATTTTATTTTGTTCCAATTTTTGTTTGAAGCTATATTCCTAAGCTTAATTGGTGGATTAGTTGGTATAGGGCTGGTCGTACTAATAACTTATATACCGCAAGAGGCATTGCCACTCCAATTGACATTTGGAAATATTAGCAAAGGATTACTTATTTCTAGCTTTATAGGTATTTTATCAGGTATTGTACCTGCTTGGGTGGCAGCTAAAATGGATCCAGTTATTGCGATACGTTCAAAGTAAATCTCAATGTGTATAAATAAAGAAGCCTGTCATGTAGATGACAGGCTTCTTTTATATCTAAAATACGATCTTAAAGAGAAAGTGTTTCTAATACCGCATTCATATTTCGAACGGCATCGGCTGATTTATTAAATGCAGCTTGTTCCTCTTCAGTCAATTTGTAATCAACTATATTTTCCCAACCGTTCTTGCCTAAAATGACAGGAACGCCTAAGCATATGTCTTTTTGATTATATTCTCCATCTAATGGAACGCAACATGCCATGATCTTTTTTTCATCTCGCACAATGGCTTCCACTAAAGCAGCTCCAGCAGCCCCTGGCGCATACCACGCAGATGTGCCTAAAAGTCCTGTTAAAGTTGCGCCGCCGACCATCGTATCTGCTACCACTTTATCCAACGTTTCCGCATCTAAAAATTGGCTTACCGGAACTCCATTATACGTAGCTAAACGTTTTAAAGGAATCATTGTGGTGTCACCATGACCACCAATCACCGTACCTGAAATATCATTGATGGAAACATCCATGGCTTTAGCCAAATAACATTTAAATCTAGCTGAGTCTAATGTTCCTCCCATGCCTATAATTCGATGCTTATCTAAGCCAGCAATCGATTTTGCTAAATAGGTCATGGTATCCATCGGATTTGAAATAATCACGATAATCGGATTTTTAGAATATTTAAGTATGTTTTCAACAACACTTTTTACAATACCTGCATTCACCCCAATTAACTCCTCACGTGTCATTCCTGGTTTACGTGGCAAACCTGAAGTGATGACAACAACATCAGAATTAGCTGTTTTGGTATAATCATTTGTTGAACCAATAAGCGTTGTATCAAAACCTAATAAACTGGCTGTTTGATACATATCTAACGTTTTCCCTTCCGCGATACCTTCTTTGATATCTAATAAAACTAATTCGTCTGCTAATTCTTTTCTTGCGATATTGTCAGCGCATGTGGCTCCAACAGCACCAGCTCCTACTACGGTAATTTTCATTTTTAAAAAATTTAGTATTAATTGATTCAAAAAATTTTCCAAAATTACGACAAAAGAGCTAATAATTAAATGATTTTTTCGTTATCCTGATTAATAAGGATAATACCACAAAAATTTTAAAATGATTTTAGTATATTTAAAAGTTAAAATCTAATTAATGACCCGCAATATGAGTTTTATTGATCGAATTCTGGACTCTAAATATTTTAAAGAAGCTTTGCAAAAGGGGGAGGATATTATTCAAAAAGACCAATTGGGTTTATTGAATTTAATTAAACGTGCACTTCAAAAAGTCACTGAAACTGCTTCTAATAGTAATCTGACGGTAGTCAAGCTTCTTAATCACTATATTGTTTTGTTTAGCCAATTAGTCAAAGCTTATATCCAGGGAACTTATAGGAAACTTCCTGCTATTGCATTAGCAAAAATAGCAGCTGTTTTAATCTATTTTATATCCCCCTTTGATTTCATACCTGACGTATTACCAATTATTGGTTTTACAGATGATTTAGCTCTTGTACTTTGGGTTGGAAAATCCATAAAGAATGAATTAGATGAATTTGAAAAACAATTGTAATCTTTTGATTTTTAAATTGAGGATTTTTAACAAGGATTGAATATATTTACACAATTAAAATTTAGAAAATATGAACACAGCAAGTATATTATTGTTTTTGAATGGTTTAGGTGGCGGCGAATTGTTGCTAATAGGATTAGCCATATTATTGTTTTTTGGTGGTAAAAAATTACCTGAACTTATGAGAGGATTGGGTAAAGGTATTCGTGAATTTCAAGATGCCAAAAATGAAGTTAAAGATCAGATCAACAAAGAATTAGACGAAACTAAAAAATAGTTTTATTTTAATCTTTTTTAAAAATGCATAGTTGGATCTTCCAACTATGCTTTTGTGTTTAATTGAACCCCCATTTTTAATGGAAAATTTCCTTCAGCCTTATTCAGAAATAAGAAATAAATTATTTCAAGGTACTTTGTCTTGCGTTGATTTGGTTAATCAATATTTGAGTCAAATTGCTGCATTGAATGAGCAATTAAATGTTTTTTTAGAAGTGTATTCGGAGGAAGCTCTTGCTTCAGCCCGATTAATAGATCTGAAATTCAAAGAAGGGAAAGCGGGTAAATTAGCTGGAATGGTGGTAGGCCTTAAAGATTTACTTTGTTATCAAGATCACGGAGCGCAAGCTGGCAGTCAAATTTTAAATGGATTTAAGTCGACTTTTTCAGCTACGGCAGTCCAACGAATTATCAGTGAAGACGCCATTATTATTGGTAGACAAAATTGCGATGAGTTTGGGATGGGGTCAACCAATGAGAATTCGTCATTTGGTCCAGTCTTAAATTATACGAATCAAAATCATGTTTCTGGTGGTAGTTCAGGGGGGTCGGCCGTTGCGGTCCAAGCAGGAATGTGTCACCTTTCCTTAGGAACCGACACGGGTGGTTCCATAAGAATGCCTGCAGCTTTTTGTGGGATTTCGGGTCTTAAGCCAACGTACGGTCGGGTTTCTCGATGGGGATTAATTGCATACGCATCATCTTTCGATTCAATCGGTCCCATGTGTCATCACCCAGCTGATCTTAAATTAGTTATGGATGTTATCTCTGGTCCGGATGAATTTGATAGCACGGTTAGTACCTTAGATACGCGTGAATTTATACCCAAAAAACGCTTAGCGTACATCAAAGAGATTGTTGAGCATCCAAGCTTACAAACCGAAATCAAAGATCATTTTTTTCTGAAAGTTGAGCAATTAAAACAAAAAGGATTCGTTGTGGAATCTGTTGATTTTGCTTACATAGATCAAATGCTTCCCACTTATTATGTTTTAACTACCGCTGAAGCTAGTTCTAATCTATCACGATTTGATGGGGTTAAGTTTGGCCAAAGAACTAAAGATCCCCGTGATTTAATTGACATGTATAAAAAAACGAGGAATGAAGGTTTCGGTGAGGAAGTTAAACGTAGAATTATGCTGGGTACCTTTGTTTTAAGCGCAAATTATTATGATGCTTATTACACAAAAGCGCAAAAAGTTAGGAGATTAATTAAAGAGCGTACAGATGCGATTTTGAAAGAGTATGATTTTATTATTTCGCCTACTACCTCATCCACCGCATATCGATTAGGGGAAAAAACCTTAGATCCCCTTCAGATGTATTTAGGCGATTTATTTACTGTACAGTCAAATGTGACTGGATTGCCTGCTATTACAGTTCCTGCAGGTCAGGACTTATATGGACTTTCGATTGGATTTCAAGCAATGGGACCAGCCTATTCAGAAGATGAATTGGTTGATTTTACTTCATATTTATAAGACAATTTTTTGAAAATAAAGATCACATATTTAATTTATTTTTGTTTCCTTTCAACCGCATTGTTTGGGCAGGAAAGGAGTGCATTTTTGCCAAATATTGATCGCAAGTTCATTGACTCTTTAGCTCGAAATGAGCAAGGAGTACCCACTTCGTTGATGATTGACCCTTCTTTAATTCAGAATCGGTTAAAATCAATTCAAAATGTAATTCCTCTTATTTACAATCAATATTCGCATCAATATGTCGAATATTTTGCTTTTAAGAAGGCGGCCTTCACCCAGCATATGTTGGAAAAGCGAGATCTATATTTTCCTATTTATGAAAAATACCTGAAACAATACGGATTGCCTGATGAGTTAAAGTATTTGTCTTTGATTGAATCTGGTCTTGAAACCAAAGCTTTATCCTTAAAAGGTGCCGGCGGGTTATGGCAATTTATGCCCTATACTGCTCGGGGTGATTTTGGTCTTCGCGTAGATTCGTATGTGGATGAAAGATTTGATCCTGAACGTGCCACGGAGGCCGCATGTAAATATATGCGCCAATTGTATCGCATATTTGGGGATTGGCACATGGCATTAGCCGCCTATAATACAGGCCCAGGAAATGTTAAACGGGCGATAAGGCGTTGTGGATCAGCTGACTTTTGGGGTATTTACAATTGCTTACCCAAAGAAACGCGTAATTATGTGCCTCAATATATTGCGATTTCCTATATGATGAATTTCCATTGGGATCATGCTATTCAGCCTCAGGAATGGGCTTTTCACATGCCTTCTGACACATTACATTTGAAAGGATTTGTCAATTTAAAAGTATTATCGTCTTTAGCAGGATTTTCGTTAGACACCTTTAGGGTATTAAATCCTCATATTTTAGGTAATTCTATTCCATCGGATGTAGATAAAATTATTGTGCGTATCCCTAAAGATAAATATGCATTTTTTAGGGATAATCGTTTGAAAATTCTAGACTCTGCCAGTTATTTTGGGACTCGAAAAGTATTAGGTATTTCTATAGGTTCTATCGACTCGACCGCCGGACTTAGAATGTTAAAAAATTCAAAGAAAAAGTACGTGGTTCGAAAAGGGGAGACTATTTATACGATAGCCCGGAATTTAGATGTTTCAGTGCTCGAATTAAAACGGATTAACCGTTTGCGGTCCAATCGGCTAAAAAAAGGGAAATTGATTTATTATTTTGTTAAGGAATGGGTTGATATGGATGAGTCAACTGCTTCTTCCAAGGTTGAAATTAATAATAGTGAGTCAGTCGTTATAAAAACAAAATCTAAAAAGAGAACTATTTATCACCGAGTACGGCCTGGAGATACATTATCTCAAATTGCTGACCAATACAATATCAGCACAATAGCAAAAATTAAAAAATTAAATAGACTTCGTTCTTCGGTTTTAAAGCCTGGGATGAGATTAAGAATTTCATAAAATGATCGCATACTTAAAGGGAAAATTAGCTTATAAAGACAGAGCGCATGTCATTATTGACGTGCAAGGTGTCGGCTATGATGTAAAAATTTCATTGCAAACCTATGATTCACTTTCCGATGGAGATGAAAATTGCAAACTTTTTACACATTTGCAAATTAAAGAAGACGCACATACGCTTGTGGGTTTTTATGAAATGGACGAAAAGTTATTATTTCTAGATTTAATTAGTGTTTCTGGAGTAGGTGTTACTACGGCCTTGGTGATGTTATCTTCCTTTTCAAGTGGGGAAATAAGAGGGGCTATCATGAATGAAAATATTGCTTTGATTCAATCGATTAAGGGTATTGGGTCTAAGACGGCGCAACGCGTTATTTTAGAATTAAAAGACAAGTGTAAAAAGGATACATTATTTGTGGAAGCTGGTAAATCTTCTCCAGATAAGTCATATGGCGTTAAACAAGAGGCTCTAGGCGCATTAGTAACACTAGGAATTCCTCGAGTAGCTGCTGAGAAAAATTTAGACCAACTAATTAAATCTAATCCAGATGCTACGATTGAGCAACTTATTAAACTAGCCCTTCGTTAACTTATTTATTTATCATTTGTGCAAAGAGACGGCAATATCGCTATAAAAATCATTTTTAAAGGCCTTTTTTTCTTGGCCTTTGCGGTGTTACCTTTCATTTTCTTTGCTCAAAATACAGATTCCACTTTATCCGTTTTAAAAAGTGGTCGAAGGCCACGTTTCCAACTAAAACCCTTGGATTTTTATCAATCCAATAGATTGGTTTCAAAATCACCTTTTTCTATTTTTTCGGTCAAGGGAAGTCAGAATTTTATAGATTTTAGCCCTAGTCAATTAATTACATCGAGGCAATTAGGCGATATTTCGATATCCCCATCGCAAGCTTATTCATTGAGTGAGTTTAGTGATCTACAAAATAAAACTTTGAATAATTTTTATTGGAATGATTATTCAAAGAGCCTCGATGGCAATAATTCAGTTCAATCCAGAGGTCTTTTTCCTAAAATAGAATTACCGCCAGCGATTGATCGAATCTTTGGTGGGACAGAAATTTCATTTAAACCGAATGGTAGTCTATTACTAGATGTGGGTTATATGGGTCAATTTGTGGATAATCCTGCGGTTCCGGTCCAACTGCGTTACATTGGAAATTTGTTTTTTAACGAGCAAGCTCAAATAAATTTTCAAGGTAAAATAGGCGACAAACTTAACTTAAATGCCAATTTTGACACGAAAGCTAGTTTTAATTTTCAGAATCAACTTAAGTTAAATTGGAAAACGCAAGAAGAAGATATCCTTCAAAATATTGAAGCGGGAAATACCTCATGGACGCTTAATTCTCAATTAATTCCAGGGGTTCAAAATTTATTTGGTCTGAAAACATTATTGCGATTTGGTAACCTGGATGTTACTGTTGTGGCAGCCCAACAACGTTCAAAGCAAGATTGTATCACAATGAAAGGAGGATCACAGGGTCGTTCTTTTGAAATACGAGCAGATCAATACGATGAAAATAGACATTTCTTCTTGTCCACTTATTTTAAGGATAATTACGAAAGATCATTAAGGAATTTACCCGTCATCACGAGTGGAATTACCATTACTCGAATTGAGGTGTACGTAACGAATAGAACCCAAAGCACAGAAACATTAAGGAATTTAGTCGCTTTATCTGATTTAGGCGAATCAAATCCATACAGTAAAACCAAATCCGCGCTCCAACCGATTATTCCGAATCAATCTGCCGACAATAAAAATAATGGTCTCTATGATAAGTTGGTGAATGATCCTCAAATACGGCGTTCTGATCAGTCTTCGTATCAATTAGAATCTGTTTATAACCTACAAAGAGGTACGGATTTTGACATGTTGAAGGGAGCAAAAAGGCTGAATGAACGAGAATTTAAATTCAACCCATCCCTCGGTTATATTTCACTGATTTCACCTTTGCGTAATGACGAAGTATTAGCTGTTTCCTATGAATATACATTTAATGGCCGTAAATATAAGGTTGGTGAACTAACGGAAGATTATCAAGCCCGACAAGATAAGGAAGTTTTGATCTTGAAAATGCTTAAATCCTCTACGCTGCGTAATCATTTGGATCATCCGATGTGGGATTTAATGATGAAAAACATTTACTCGTTAAATACCAATTCTTTATCTAAACAAAATTTTCAATTGCGCATTGTTTACAAGGATGATGCTACGGGGATTGATAATTCAAACTTAATTGAAGGGGAGAAATTTAAAGATATTCCATTGGTCAAAGTGTTGGGATTAGATAAACTTAATTTTTCGGGAGACGCCCAACCTGATGGTAATTTTGATTTTATTGAAGACATAACGGTTGATTCTAAAAATGGAAAAATTATATTTCCTATTTTAGAACCATTCGGTAAGAACCTAAAAGCAAAGTTCACATCGTCGGAATCTAATCTAGTTGACAAGTATGTTTTTCAAAAACTATACACAAATACTCAGACGGATGCCGCTCAGATTGCAAGTAATAATAAATTCTTTTTAAAAGGTTCTTTTCAAGCAGGAGTTGGGGGTGGAGATATTTCTTTGCCATTTGGGGTAGAAGCAAAGTCTGTTACCGTTACGGCTGGTGGTCAATCTTTAAGTCAAGGGACAGATTTTATCGTGGATGGTCAATCGGGACGTGTCAAAATCATCAACGAGGGAGTATTTAATTCAGGACGTGAAATTAAAATTTGTTACGAAAAGCCTGATTTGTTCTCGAATCAAATAAGAACGATGTTAGGTACCAGGTTAGACTATAATTTAGGTCAAGATGTCCACTTAGGAGCCACTTTTCAAAACATGAGTGAAACGCCTCCAGCCTTTTTTAGGCGTGTGGCTATCGGAAATGAACCGGTAAATAATACTTTATTAGGCTTTGATGCGAGTATATTGAAAAAATCGAATGCATTAACTCGCATGATTGATGCATTGCCGATTGTGTCTACCAAAGAAACGTCTGTGATTGACTTTCAGGGTGAATTTGCTAAGTTGATCCCTAACGTGAATGACAGAGTGCAAGGAAATGCATTTATCGATGATTTTGAATCTGCTCGAGTGGTTTATAACTTAAGTTCTCAACCTACCTATTGGCGCCCAGGTGCCACCCCTAAAGATTTTATTTCAGGAAATCCAAGAGACCTGAGTTCAAATTTTAGGCGTGCGAAAATTTCAGCGTATAATGTTGACGCAAGTATTTATGGCCAAGGTGGTTTTGCTTTAGAGGTTCCTGGACTTGATCCAGCTCAGGTTAATTTATTTGCTTATGAGCGCGTGGTGACTCCAAAAGGATTATTTCCCAATAAAGACTTTGCCAATAATATCACAAATTTACCCCTAGGAGTTTTAGATGTGGCCTATTTCCCATCTGAACGTGGTATTTATAATTTTACCACTGGTTTAAATGCACAAGGTTTATTGCCTAATCCTAGGTCAAGTTTTGGTGCGATTACCCGTGCCATTTCTTCAGACACGGATTTTGATAATGCAAACGTAGAACAAATTGAATTTTGGCTGATGGATCCTTTTGTCACAGGGGATCAAGGTAAAGTGCGTGATGGTATTTTTAATAAAAATAACCAAACAGGCGGAAAGCTTATTTTTCATTTAGGGGATGTTTCTGAAGATTTTATCCCAGATGGATTTTCCAATTTTGAAAATGGAATTCCGGCAGGTGAAAAAATCACCTCGGGGAATACTCAGAACGTTGAAAAGACCTTGTGGGGATTAGCTCCTAAACGCCAATTTGTTATAAATGCATTTGATAATCAAGGGGGTAGGGCCCAACAAGATATTGGTTTAGATGGGATGATCAATAGGTCAACTGAATCTGCCGCCGTAACTGAAGAAACTTATTTTAAAGAATATTTGACCCAAATTTCTGCCAAAGTAAATGATCAAAATGCCATTACTGCCATTAAAAGTGATCCAGCAGGAGATGATTTTGTACATTATTTGAGTGATAAATTTAATAAAACGGGTAGTATCATTGAACGGTATAAAAACTTCATGGGGCTGGAGAATAACTCGCCAACGACCGATAATCCAACTAATTCAACGATTACCGAAGCAAGTAGTATGATGCCTGATCGGGAAGATTTAAACAATGACAATACGGTCAATGAAGTTGAGTCCTACTTTCAATATCAAATTGACCTTAAGCCTGGCCAATTGCAAGTAGGTCAAGGTTTTGTGGTGGACAAGGTAAACGAAGGGGGTGTGGATTGGTATTTATTTAGAGTTCCAATCAAGGATAAGCGTAATTACACAACACCGGCAGGAGAGATGTCCAGCTTCAAATCCATTCGTTTTTTCAGAATGTTATTAAGTGACTTTCAAGATCCTGTGGTATTGCGATTCGCGCAATTACAGCTTTCAGGGTATTCTTATAGGAAGTTTATTGGAAATCTAGATGTCAAAAATGGCCAGGATTTACCTGAACCCTATGATGCTAAATTTCGAGTTTCAAGTGTCAACGTGGAAGAGAATGGTCCAGCCACAAAAGGTACAAATGCCATTCCATATGTCGTTCCTCCTGGTTTTGTACGTGACCAAGATATTACCACCATCAATAATGCTCGATTAAATGAGCAGTCGATGAGTTTATGTGTTGATAATTTAAGACCTGGTGATGCTAGGGCAGTTTTCAAAAACACGATGTTTGATTTCATTAATTACAAACGGCTAAGAATGTTTGTTTCCATGCAAAGTCCAGATCAAATTTCGGGTCAAGTTTCCGCTTTTTTACGCATAGGGACGGATTTAACAGATAACTATTATGAAGTTGAGAATACAGGTTTAATTCAAACACAGAAAGGACAAAGTTTAGATACGGAAATTTGGCCTATGGAGAATGAATTTGATATAGAATTTGATTTATTAAAACAGGTAAAAATCGAACGTGACAGACAAAATAAAAGTTTAAATGACCGATTTTTTATGTTGATGACGAGTTCTACAGGCAAGGTTTATCGGATTACGGTGATGGGAAGACCGGATCAAAGTGCGACGATGACCACGATGATTGGAGTTCGGAATACAACAAAAGATGGGCAAAATAAATCATTTTGTGTTTGGGTGAATGAATTAAGAGGATATGGTTTTGATCAAACCTCTGGCGAAGCAGCCATAGGAAAATTGGGAGTTAAGTTGGCCGACATAGGCCAAGTGGTATTCAATGGAAGCTTTAAAAATTATGGATTTGGAGGAGTTCAGTCTAAGATATCTGAAAGATCACGAGATAATTTATACGAAATAGGGATAACGGCTAATTTGAATTTGGATAAGTTTTTACCACTTCAATGGGGATTCCAAATTCCATTTTATATTTCATATGATAAACGAAATATCGCACCACAATTTGACCCATTGGATCCTGATATTTTCTTAACCAACTCATTGGGAAAGTTTAGTTCAGAATCAAAAAAACAAGAATATTTAAAGCTTGTTCAGGATAACACAGAAAGACAAGGTTTTAATTTTTCGAATGTCCGAAAAATAAAAAGTGCTTTGGCAAAGCATGCTTATTTATGGGATCTTTCGAATTTTTCATTCTCATATGCCTATTCTGAAATGATTCGATCTAGTACATTAATTGACTCCTATACTCAATTAAGTCAACGAGGAAGTATTTTGTATGCGTATACGTCTAATAGCAATTTTTGGGAACCATTTGGGAAAATGAATTCTGATTCTCCATGGCTTTTGTTGGTTAAGGATATGAATGTCAATTTAGTGCCAAGTTCCTTAACGGTCAGGGCTGAAATGGACCGTAGTTTTATCAGGACTCAATTAAGAAACGGAGAATTATCTACCTTAGGAGTGGCACCTCAGTTTGAAAAATACTGGTATTTTAATCGGCAATATGCGTTGAATTGGAATTTAACCAAGAGTGTTGTTTTGAATTACAATACAATCGTTAATTCAATCATTGACGAACCATTTGGTGATTTAGATACGCAGGCTAAACGAGATTCTGTAATGTTCAATATTAAAAGCTTGGGGAGGGCTAAGAATTTTGACCAACAAGCTGGCATGATTTGGCGATTGCCTTTGCAAAAATTGCCTTTAACCGATTGGATGAATGCTGATTATTCTCATCGCATTGGATACAATTATTTTGCTAATTCGTTTGATATTCGTGATTCCCTGGACTTGCCATTTGGTAATATTATCAAAAATACTCGAGAGCGATCGATTAATGGAAAAGTGGATTTTGTAGCACTCTATAACCGTATTAAAGCACTAAGATGGGCCAATAATGGCAATCCAATTGGAAAAAATGTGGCAAGGAATCCAGGCGATGATGATGATATTTTAATTTCTCCTAAAAATGCACTTCGGTCATTGACTCGTTTATTATTGACTTTACGAGGCATTCAGGTTAATTATTCGATCAATGAGTCCACGACTTTACCTGGATTTTTACCAAATCCAGGGTTATTGGGGATGAATAGCCAATCAACGGCTCCTGGTTTTGATTTTATTTCGGGTAGTCAAAATGATCAAATAAGGTTTAAAGCAGGGCAAAATGGATGGCTATCCAAAAGTATCGTGCAAAATATTCCTTTTACTCAGACCAAACAAGAGAAGTTTTCTTATATCACTCAGCTCGAACCTAACAAAGATTTACGTATTCAAGTGGAAGGAAATTATAATAAAGGAGATAATTACCAAGAATTTTTTAGACCTAAAACAGTCAATGGAGCATTTGCATCTGAAAGCCCAATTCGTTCTGGAAATTACTCCATGTCATTTTTGTCATTTTTAACTGCATTTGATGATCCTGCAATCGTTTTCGAAAATTTTAGGACCAATAGATCGGTTTTGCTGAATCGATTGACAAGGGCTAAACTTGCAGAGGGCGGTGATTATAATATCAATTCTCAAGATGTACTGATACCTTCTTTTTTTGCTGCTTATTCGGGTGTGTCGGCCAACGATGTGAAGTATTCTCCTTTTTATAATATTCCATTACCTAATTGGAAAGTCGATTATAATGGCCTGAATTTAATCCCATGGATTACAAAGAAATTTTCTTCATTCACGATTTCGCATATGTATTCTAGTACATATAGTGTTGGGAATTTTGTTTCAGCATTGGAATATGGGCAATTTGAAAATGACTATACCAATCTAACGCTTAATAGCTTACTCTATCCGCTATCGTCAAGGTTTGATCCTAAAACGAATACGCTGATTCCCGTTTACGTCATGAGTACGATCTCTTTTTCTGAGCGTTTTTCACCTTTAATTGGTATTAATGCGATTACTAAAAGTAGAGTTTCGCTTCGATTTGAATATAATCAGGACAGGAATGTGGGTTTAAATCTGTCAAACAATCAAGTAGCTGAACTATCGAATAAAGACTTAACATTTGCCATTGGTTTTACGAAGTCTAATATGTTAATTCCATTTAAGATTAATGGGCGTAATGTCCGTTTACCAAATGATTTAAGATTTAACTGCAATTTAACGATACGCGATACAAGGACTTTGCAAAGGAAATTGGATGCGGAGACGATTGTTACACAAGGCTTTTATAATTTCCAATTTAGGCCACAAATTAGTTATGCGATTAGTGATAAATTGTCTATTACCGCATATTTTGATAAAATGTTTAATAATCCATTGGTTTCTAATTCATTCTATCGATCAACGGTAGCCGGTGGTTTTCAAATTCGATATAGCTTAAATGAATAAATTCAATTATTGAATAAAATTATTTGCAATAAATCATGAATTTCGTGACCTTTGCATGCTAAAACATTACATATGAATTTTCCAGTTGCCTTAAAGTACACACAAGAACACGAATGGATTAAAATTGAGGGAGATATAGCCGTGGTCGGAATTACTGATTTTGCCCAAGGAGAATTGGGGGACATCGTGTTTGTTGAAGTCGAGTCAGTAGGAAAAAACATAGCTAAGGACGGCGTTTTTGGAACAGTGGAAGCTGTTAAGACGGTGTCGGATTTATTTTTGCCGGTATCTGGTGAGGTAATTGAATTTAATACATCTTTAAATAATAACCCGGAATTAATTAATTCGGATCCTTATGGTGAGGGTTGGGTGATAAAAATGAAACCAAGTGATTTAGGCGATATAAGCCATTTAATGGATGTTGAAACCTACAAATCCTTTATTGCACATTAATTTTTAACCCTGTTGATCAGGGTTTTTTTTTACCATAGAAATCGCATGAGAATTTTATTTAAATCGGTTTTAATACAAGATAGTCTTTCTGACTTCTATAATCAGGTTGTTGATTTATTGATTGAAAATGGTCAATGGATTCAAATTGGAAATAATTTGAAGGAAAAGGCCGATAGGGTAATCGACCAACCAGGTTTAGCTTGGACACCTTCGATCGTTGATTTACGCGTTCATAATACCTTGCCAGGTGGAGAGTTTAAAGAAGATTGGGCAAGTTTAGCTGCAGCAGCTAAGAAAGGTGGGGTACTAGATTTATTACTATTGCCTACGGGCGATCCTGTTCCCCAACAACCACAGGCGCTTGAGTTTGTCAGAAATATGTCTCAGGTACATGGCGTCAACTTTATACCCATGGCACCTTTGACGATTGACAATCAAGGGGAAAGTTTCACGGATTTATTTGATTTATTTTCTTCTGGAACTCATTGGTTTGCTCATGGAAATTCAAGTATTCAGAACGTAGATTTAATGAGTAAATGTTTGCAGTATTTACAATCGCTGCCAGCAACCATGGTGTCAAGACCGGATACTACGGGTTTATCCCTCTATGGTCAAATTAACGAGGGCTTACAAAGTACTTTATTGGGCCTTAAAGGCATCCCCGATTTGTCTGAAACGTTAAGTGTAAAACGCGATTTAGACTTGCTTACCTATACTTTATCTAATTCTTTTGGTCACACCCATGCTAAGTTTAGACTTCATTTTTCTTGTCTTTCTTGCAGCGAATCAGTGGACTTAATTCGGGCAGCTAAGAAAAAGGGATTACCGGTTACGTGTGATGTGGCTGTTCACCAATTGATATTCACGGAAGATGCGATGAGTGATTTTGATCCCTTGAAAAAAGTTTTCCCACCGTTTCGGACGGAGCAGGATGTTAATTCTTTATGGAAAGGGATTCAAGATGGTACCATAGACGCTATTGTATCGGATCATACACCTCTTGAAAGTGAAGTAAAGGAAGTGGAGTTTGATCATGCAGCTTTTGGTTCAATTGGCTTGGAAACCTTGTTTATTGCGTGTTATCAAGAGGCAACCCAACGAAAAATATCATTTGTTGATAAATTACTCTCTTCAAATCCAGCAAATTTAGTGGGCCTTAAAATGCCTACGGTCAGCAAAGGAAGTGATGTGAAGGGGATATTATTTCAAAAAGTTCCTTCTTATACCTATTCAGCAGATCATATTGTCGGTAAATCTAAAAATTCGGCTTTTCTCGGATATACATTTAGCCATAAAATTTTAATGGTGTTGAATCAAAAAGAGATTTCGTACAAAAATCAATAAATGAAAAATCTGATCAAGTATTGGCCCCAATTATTGGCTACAAGTCTATTTGCAGTTTGTTTAATTATCCTTTATTGCATTATTTTTTACTATATGGGTGTATTGCCTCTTGGAGGAAAAAAAGCGCCTAGTTTTGTTTTGGTTTTAATTCTTCAATATTTATTGGTTAAAAAGGTCTTTAAAGTAGATGCTGCACATTTTTTAAATATTTTTCTGTTTCAATATATCTATATTCTTTTGATAGCTATTTTCAGTTCAATAATATTGTATTTTTTCTATTTATCTGAAATTGGCCTTGGTGTTTTAAATGAATATATTCAATTGAGCATCAGTGAATTACAAATGTTTAAATCGGTGATTATTGAGCAGGAAGGTATTGAATATTATAAGATGTTGTTAAATGGGATTAATGGAATAGATGCTGGAAGTATCGCTAAAGATGATTTTACTCAAAAAATTGTGTTGGCATTTTTGCCAAATCTACTCATGTCTTTATATTTCAAAAAGAATTAATCATGGAAAAACAGGAAGATTTAAAAGTTTCTAACTCCGTATTAGCATTAAAATGGGGTGTCATTGGTGGTATAAGTAGTTTTTTATTGACGCTAGTTACTAAATACTCAGGGTTGGAGGAAGACTTCAGTGAGACTTTAGGATGGGTTTCTTTTTTGGCCACGCTTTTAATTAACACCACAATACTTTATTTAGCATTAAAAGAAGTGAGGTCAAATCAAGAAGATCTTTTGAGTTATGGACAGGGCTTAGGCAACTCACTTTTAATTGGTTCTATTTGGGGTGTTATAAGTGGAGGTTTTAATTATATCTATTTGAATTTTATTGATCAAGGCGTCCTTCAAAAGCAAATGGATATGGCGAGGGAAAAATTAGAGAGTCAGGGTTTATCTGAAAGTCAAATAGAAGATGCTGAGAAAATTACCAAAATGATGCTGGGTCCTGGAATCCAATTTATGATCATTGTTTTCGTTTCAATTTTGTTTACTTTCTTGCTTGGATTAATTGTATCGGCAATTTTGAGAAAAGAAAAATCAATTTTTGAGGATTAATATGTGGCCGATTATTCAAAAAGAATTTAATGTGTTTTTTACCTCCTTCATAGGTATTGGGCTCATGTTTTCTTTTTATTTATTGATCGGTTTGTACACCTGGTTTTTCCAAGGCAATGTGCTAGATTTTGGTTTCGCCGAATTAAGTGTTTTTTTTGATTTAAGTCCTTGGTTTTTTTTATTTTTCACTCCCGCCATTTGCATGAGGCTATTTTCGGAAGAGTTTGAATTAGGAACTTTTAATCTTTTGCGGTCATTGCCTATATCCATCGAAAGAATCATTTTCGCCAAAATCCTAAGCCAAATAGTTCTATTGGCCATCATTTTAATACCAACGATTGTTTTTATTTATAGCATTGGTACTTTAAGTTCGCCAGCTTTTAATATTGATTTTGGTATCGTATTTAGTGCTTATTTGAGTTTATTTTTGCTGATGATCGTTTTTGTTTGTTTAAGTGCGCTAGCTTCATCTCTAGCAAATAAACAGGCATTATCATTTGTATTGGGTGTTTTTCTGAATTTCATATTTTGGCAAGGACCTCAAGAAATAAGTAAAATTTTCAATTTTGATTTTACTTTTCAAAGTTTAAGCTATCATTTTCAAAATATCAGTAGGGGGGTACTCGATTTTTCAAGTATAGGTTTTTACTTAGGACTTATTTTGATGATTATTGGCCTTATTATTTTGCGCTTTCATTGGAATTATTTGAAGTCTAGAATTTGAATTCGCTCTTCGCAGAATTTTATCTCCGACTCTTCATTGGAAGCAATAATGATTAATTTACCCTTTTCGGCTTCCAGTTTACGCTGAAACCAGTCTTTTGACTTAACGTCTAAATTAGTTGTCGGTTCATCTAAAAACAAAAATGGCCTTGGAGCCGAAAAAGCAAGCGTTAGTTTTGTTTTTTGCTTCATCCCAGATGAAAAATCTTTAATGAGCTTATTGGGATTTGTCTTTAATTCTGAAAATTCTTCAAAAGTATTGATGGTAAATTCTGCAGGTAAATGCTGTATGTTAACTAAAAAAGCGATTAATTCAATGACGGTGAATTCTTCTATTATTTCACTATATGGAGCTGCAAATGAAATTTGCTTAAATGCAAGATCATTTTCTATAGGGTTTCCCTGGTTATCTAAGTACTTTACGGCCCCTTTTGTGGGCAATGAAAATTGACTTAGCAATTGCAATAAAGTAGATTTACCTGACCCATTGGGTCCTACAATGGCATATTTCTGATGATCTTGAAATTCGAAATTAAAGTTTTTGATGACATATTCTTGGCGGAATTTCTTTTCTAAGTTTTCAGCAAGAATTTTCATAGTAGTTAGCTTAGCCTTTCATGATTCCTCTTTCTGAATTGCGAATGAAATCTATGATTTCATCTCTTTCAGGAGACTTTCTGATCGATTTTTCAATTTGTTCTAGTGCATCATGGGTATTTAACCCCTTATTGTACATGAATCGATATACTTCTTGGATTTCATTAATGAGTTCATCTGTGAATCCCCGCCTCTTTAAACCTATTGAATTAACTCCAGCATAAGTTAGAGGTTCTCTGCCTGATTTTGTGAATGGGGGAACATCTTTTCGAACAAGTGAGCCTCCAGAGATCATGACATGTCGGCCTATTTGTCCAAATTGGTGAACGGCAGAAGAACCTCCAATAATGGCAAAGTCTCCTACATTCACATGGCCAGCCAATTGAACAGCATTTGCGATGATACATTGATTTCCAATCACACAATCATGGGCTATATGTACATAAGCCATGATGAGACAATTGGGGCCAATGACTGTTTTTTGACGATCAGTGGTTCCTCGGTTAACCGTTACACATTCTCTAATGGTGGTATTATCGCCAATCTCTGCTGTCGTTATTTCTCCTCCAAATTTTAAGTCTTGAGGAATCGCTGAAATCACAGCTCCTGGAAATATTTTAACATTTTTTCCAATTCTCGCTCCTGGAAAAATTGTTACATTTGAACCAATCCAACTACCTTCTCCAATTTGCACATCATCGTGTATAACAGTAAATGGATCAATTTGTACATTGGATCCAACGATAGCATTTGGGTGAATGGAAGTTAATGGATAAGTCATAAATATTGTACTATGATTTTCTAACTAAACTCGCTGTCATTTCTGCCTCACAAACTACTTGGCCCGATACATAAGCCTTACCTATCATTTTGGCAATTCCTCTTCGTATAGGTGCTAAAAGCTCACATTTAAATATTACAGTATCTCCAGGGATGACACTTTTTCTAAACCTACAATTTTCTATGCCGACTAAATAGGGCCAATAATTTTCAGGATCAGGTACTGAACTAAGCACTAATATTCCCCCTGTTTGAGCCATAGCCTCTATTTGCATGACACCTGGCATCACAGGATTATTCGGAAAGTGTCCCATGAAATAATATTCATTCATCGTTACATTTTTCACACCAACGACACTGTTATCATCTAAATAAATAATCTTGTCGATCATCTGAAATGGATACCGATGGGGTAATAACTCATAGATTCGTTCATGCGAACAAATAGGAGGTTGTTTTGGATCGTAAATAGGAACATTGTTCTTTTCGGTTTCCAACATCAATTTCTTGATTTTTTTTGCTAATTCGATATTGGATGCGTGTCCCGGTCTCGAAGCCAAAATTTGCGCTTTAATGGGTCTACCTACTAAAGCCAAATCACCCATTAAATCTAATAACTTATGCCTTGCCATTTCATTTGGAAAGTGCAAGCTAGTATTATTTAGGATTCCAATTTCTTTTGAAATGCTTACTTTGGGTTTTCTTAAAACATCTGATAAATGAGCTAATTCCGCTTCAGAGTAATCACGATCGGCTATGACAATGGCATTACTTAAATCCCCTCCTTTAATCAGCCCTTCTTTATATAAAACCTCTAATTCATGTACAAAACAAAAAGTCCGACACATGGCAAAACCTCTCTCAAATTGTGAAACGTGGCTCAAATTGGCATGTTGGCTCGATAAGAATTTTGAATTATAATCCACCATCACTGCCATCCGATAATCATTTAAAGGCAATGCAGCTAATTCGATATCTTTATCGGGATCTTTAAAACGTACTTCTTCAGTTACTTCGAAAAATTTGCGATGAGCCTCTTGTTCAACTGGCTCTGCATCTTTTAACGCTTCCACAAATTTGATTGAACTTCCATCCATGATGGGTGGTTCTGGGCCATCTAATTGAATTAAAACATTATCGATTTCAAGGCCTACCAATGAAGCCATTACATGTTCTACCGTATTAATTCTTGCTCCATTATGTTCAATAGTTGTTCCTCTAGAGGTATCTACTACATAATCAACATCTGCATCTGCAATAGGTTGCCCCGGTAAATCTATTCGTTGAAATTTAATGCCATGGTTAGATGCTGCCGGCAAAAATGTCATGTTCGTTAATACTCCCGTGTGTAAACCTACTCCACTTAATGTGACTGATTTTGATATGGTGTGTTGCTTATTATTCATAATAAGGGTAAAGCCAACTCAATATTATTTGTTGCTTTGATTAAATTTTTCAAAAAATTCTGGTAATTGCCTAATTAACGCATTTCTTTTTAAGAAATCTACATTATTTGAGGCTGGTGTACCACCCAATGTTTGTCCTGGTTTTTTAACACTTTTAGTGACTCCAGATTGACCTGTTACGATTGTTTTAGGCGCTATAGTTATATGTCCAGCTACACCTACTTGGCCCGCGATCAAACAATTCTCTCCCACTTTGGTCGACCCTGAAATGCCTGTTTGTGCCGCAATAGCCGTATTTGAACCTATCTCTACATTATGCGCTATTTGTACTAAATTATCTATTTTAACTCCTTTTCTAATGATCGTCGAACCCATAGTAGCTCGGTCAATCGTCGTATTTGAACCAATGGAAACATCATCCTCTATCACTACATTTCCTAATTGGGGTATCGATTTAAATGTTCCATCCGCTTGTGGCGCATGTCCAAAACCGTCTGAGCCAATAACCGAATTGGCATGTATAACGACATTATTACCGATGATGCAATCTTTATATATGACCACACCGGGGTATATGGTGCAATCGCAACCAATGGTTACGTTTTTTCCAATACTCACTCGGTCATAAATTTGTGAATTTTTTCCTATTCGACTTCCCGCATCAACCAATGTAAATCGTCCCACAAAGACATTATCAGAAATATGTGCGTTGTCAGCTACATAACTGGGCACCTGAATACCTGTTTCTTTTTTTTCTACTAATTCTTGGTATTTTTGCAACAAGACAGTAAATGCTAAATATGGATCAGAAACGCGTATTAAGGCTGTTTTTACCGGCTTTTTTAACGTAAGATCCTTTGAGATGATAACCGCTGAAGCATCGGTTTGGTATAAATAAGATTCGTATTTGGGATTCGAAAGAAATGAGATACTTCCTGATTTCCCTTCTTCTATTTTATCAAAATTACTAATTAATGTAGCCCCATTGCCATTTACTGTCCCTTCTATTAAATCAGCTATTTGGTCAACAGTAAATTTCATGTGTTAAATATATGGTGGCAATTCGTATTTAAAAGTAATTTAGCTTAATTCTCCTTGCAAATATACGCTCTTTGGACAACAAAAATAGTATTTTTTCACAATCTTACTCAAGGCTTGGATGGTCGGTAAATCAGATGCTAACATTAACTCGACCACTTGCCCTTGTTTATCGACCATTTTAATAGTATTGTCGCCTTGCACATACGCCGCATTACTCGTAGAACCCTCTACAACAAAATAAGAAAGCTCCTCAAAACCGATTCCTAAACTTTCCTGAATCTTAGTCTCTATTTCTGTTATTTTAGATTTAGGTAATGGCTGGGTGCCCAACTTACATTTAAATAATTTCCTGGTTAAAAATGACTCACATAAATGCCTTAAAATTTTATCCTTTTCATTTTTCCAATCTTTTAGCGCGGCCCAAATATCATGATCATCTAAGTCCGTAAATGCGAGTAAAAGCTTTTCATTATTGGCAAACTCATCCCAAGTATAAGTCCTACTTAAAAACACAAAAAGAGGTTTAGAACAATTCAATTTTGTGCCCTGTGCCATTAAATCTTTTGCCCTTCTTAAAATTTGAATTAACATGGTCTCTGCTGCAATGGCCGTTTTATGAAGATATACTTGCCAATACATGAGTCTGCGAGCCATTAAGAAGTTTTCAATGGAATAAATACCCTTTTCTTCTAAAACGAGTTGCTCGTTTTTAAGGTCCAACATGCTTAATAATCTTTCAGAGCCAATAAACCCTTCTCTTACTCCGGTATAAAATGAATCTCTACTCAAATAATCCAATCGGTCGACATCCAATTGGCTCGAAATTAATTGATGGAAAAAAGGTCGATAATACCGATTATTAAACATTTCAATGGCCAACGATAAGCGACCTTTAAAATGTTCATTTAACTTTTTCATGAGCAGATTGGAAACCTCTTCATGTTTTACCTCATTTAAAATGGTATTTTCCAATACATGTGAAAATGGTCCATGGCCAATATCATGCAATAAAATAGCTATTTCAGCTGCCTCTTGCTCAGATTCTGTGATACTATATCCTTTGGCTTTTAAATTATTTAACGCTTGATCCATTAAGTGCATAGCACCTAATGCGTGATGAAATCGAGTGTGATGTGCTCCCGGATAGACAAATTCAGCTAAGCCTAATTGTTTGATTCGCTTAAGTCTTTGGAAAAATGGATGATCAATCAACTCCAAAATGAGTGGATTATTTATTTTGATAAATCCATAAATGGGATCATTAATTATTTTTGTTGGAAACATAACGCGGTCCACAGGTTTTATACCAAAATGTATTTAATCATAAGCAAATGTAAGATTTATCTTTTCTAATCGAAAATTAGAGAATGCTATCTGATAAAACTTAAAATATTTAATCAAATGTAGTTAGAAAGGCAATAATTACTTAATTTTGCACCACATTAGTTTAATCTAATGTGGACTTGTAGCTCAGCTGGTTAGAGCACCTGACTCATAATCAGGGGGTCCATGGTTCGAGCCCATGCTGGTCCACTCTCTGAAAATGAAGCACTTACAAGGTATGTAAGTGCTTTTTTGTTTTTAGAAACGCTTGAATAAATCAAATTTGGCGTCACATTTAAGAATCGGTAATGAAGTTTTTCCTAAGATTTTTATAAATATTAGGGCAATGAAAACGCGACATATTGGTTGCCTTTTGGTGTTCCTAATTTTGTTCCTCCACATGCCATGACGACAAATTGTTTTCCATTGGCCATGTAGGTTGACGGAGTTGCAAATGCAGCCGCCGGCAATAGATATTCGAAGAGCAATTTGCCATTAGATCGATCAAATGCTCTGAATTTTCCATCTTTGGTCGATGCAATCAATAGCAATCCATTCTGGGTAATAATGGGTCCGCCATAATTTTCGGCTCCGGTATTTTTAATTCCTTTTTTTGCCAACAAGGGTTCATCTCCAAACGGAATTTTCCAGATATATTGACCTGTATTTAGGTCAATCGCATTTAAAGTTCCCCAGGGTGGACTGATTCCTGCCATCCCCTCCGAATCTAAAAATTTATTATAACCGGTCATTTTGTATGGAGGAAGATTTTTAGTTTTCAAATCTTGTGCGCTCACTATTTCTTTGGGCGCTTCTTTAAATAAAAACGATAATAAATTTGATTTTTCTAACGCGGTCAATTGGCCAAATCCAGGCATCATTCCCTTGCCTTGGGAAACTATTTCGGAGACAAATGCCTTTTTTCTTCGTTGATGTATGGTATTCAATTCTGGGAATCCACTTTTTACATTTCCTTGTAGTTCCGCCCCATGGCAAGACTTGCAATACGTCTTATATACGTTTTCGCCTGTCGCCTTTAGGTTAGTAGCAGCAGGTTCCATGGTTTGAATCCAGCCCATTTCGTTGGAATTAATGTAAATGATTCCTTTTTCTGGATCCGCACCGGCACCTCCCCATTCGCCTCCCCCATCAAATCCCGGAAGTATTAAGGTGCCCTTTTTTGAGGGCGCCGCATACCAATTTTTATCAATTGATTTTAGCGTTTGTTTTAGTTGGGCTATATTTTGTGAATAAGGATTATAGTCTTCATTTGATAATTCATTTGATTGCCTAGCATAAGGTTTAGGTAAAGTAGGTACCGGTTGGGTAGGCCAAGCGCTTTCTGCAGAAAATTCAGAACTGGGTACTTTTTTTTCAACGATCGGGAAAAGAGGTTTTCCGCTCACTCGATTGAAAACAAACACATAACCTTGTTTGGTGATTTGTGCTACGGCATCAATTTTCTTTCCATTTTTAACGACAGTAATCAAATTTGGCGGGGCAGGGAGGTCGCGATCCCATATATCATGATGCGTGGTTTGAAAATGCCAAAGCCTCTTTCCTGTATTCGCATCTAAGGCCAAAAGGCAATTGGCAAACAAATTTTGTCCCTTCCGATTACCACCCCAAAAATCATATCCAGCAGATCCGGTAGGTACAAATAGGATCCCTCTTTTTTCGTCCACGGCCATTCCGGCCCAATTATTTGCGGCACCTACGTACTCATTTTTATAAGCGTCTTTGGGCCATGTGGAATATCCGTATTCGCCAGGGTAAGGGATTGTATGAAAGGTCCAGGCGATTTTTCCTGTCATTACATCAAATGCTCTTAAATCGCCTGGTGCGGCATCTGCTCCTTCCGATAACCGGACTGGCATGATGATTAAATTTTTATAAATCGTTCCAGGCGTATTGGATATGATGAATTTATCTTGGGCAATTTTAGGTAATCCTTCGTGCAAATCTACTTTCCCAGCAGTTCCAAACGAAGTAATCACTTGGCCCGTTTTTGCATCTAATGCCCATAAATTAGGTCCAGCTGTAAATAATATACGATTCTCATTTCCCCCTTTCCACAAACTAACCCCTCTGCTAGTACTTGCCCAGTTCTTCAACGGATCGCCAAATTTCCAAATTTGTTGGCCCGTTGCTGCATTTAGTGCAAATACTTGGAGTCCTGAACTGATCCCATATAAAACTCCATTGGAAATAATGGGGTTACTTTGCATCTGACCTGAATCAGGCATTGAGTAAGTCCATGCTATTTTTAATTGGGCTACATTATCTTTTGTAATTTGATGTAAGGTGCTGAAATGATTCCGGTCAGAGCCACCTAAATAGGAATCCCAATCATCATTTTGATTTTGACTCATGAAAGATATTAATAGGGGACTTGATAAAAAAATGGTGATTCCTACGAGTATTTTTGCTTTTAAAGACAATTTATTTGCTTTCATATGGGGTATAAGTATAGTAATTTGAGGATATATATATAATTTACCGATGAAAATTTTTACTATATTTCAAATTTACCATTTTAAATTAATTCCATGGGCTCTATTTTAGGTTTATTCTTTCATTCGCTAGGAGGTTTTGCTTCAGGTAGTTTTTACATTCCTTATCGTAAAATTCAAGTGTGGTCTTGGGAAAGCGCATGGATTATTGGTGGGCTATTTTCTTGGATTTTCGTCCCATTATTAGCTGCCTATTTAACCATTCCTGATTTCATGGATATTATCATGAATGCGAATAGCAATGTGTTGTTATGGACGTTTGTATTTGGTGTTTTATGGGGAATTGGGGGATTGACTTTTGGGTTGGCGATGCGTTATTTGGGTATGTCTTTGGGTATGTCCATTGCCTTAAGTCTTTGTAGTATTTTTGGAGCTTTGGTTCCTCCTATTTACAGAGAAATAGCGAAAATTAAAGGGGATACCATTTCGCATATTGTGGGAAGTACTGGAGGTCAAATTGTCTTATTAGGAATTTTGGTTTGTGTTCTAGGTATTTATCTATGCGGTAAAGCGGGGATGATGAAAGAGAATGAATTGTCTCAAGAACAAAAACAAAAAAGTATAAAGGAATTTAATTTAACCAAGGGATTAATTGTTGCCACTATTTCGGGTTTATGTAGTGCCTGTTTTAATTTTGGGATTGAAGCTGGCAAAGATATGGCTGCGGTGGCGGTAGAAAAAGGTTCAGACCCCTTGTTTCAAAACAATGTTATTTTTGTCGTGGTGCTTTGGGGTGGTTTTCTGACCAATTTTGTGTGGTGTATGTATTTGAATTTCAGCAATAAAACATTTGGCGATTATTTAAATACAAATTCCCCATTGCGCATGAATTATACTTTTGCTGCAGTAGCTGGCACGACCTGGTTTCTGCAATTTTTCTTTTATGGAATGGGGGAGAGCAAATTAGGGAATGGAGCTAGTTCATGGATTTTACATATGGCTACGATCATCATTACATCTAATTTCTGGGGGATTTATTTCAAGGAATGGAATGGGGTTTCGAAATCTACTTATAGGACTGTGGTGGCAGGTATTGTGGTCATTTTAATTTCTGTTATCATTGTAGGCATAGGAAACTCGATTAGCTAAAGATGGCCATTTTTGAATTTATTCATATTGATGAATTTTCTTCGACTCCGAAATATCGCCAACTGGCGCATTCGATTATAGAGGCTATTCAAAAAAATAAATTAAAAAAGGGGGATGTTTTGCCGTCCATCAATGAAGTCAGTTTTCATTATTGCATATCTAGGATTACTGTTGAAAAGGGCTATAATTATTTAAAATCTATTGGGATTGTTGATTCAGTTCGCGGTAAAGGCTTTTTTATTAACGTAGATTCTATTCCAGTCACTTATCGGATTTTTTTATTGTTTAATAAACTTAGCGAGCATAAAAAAATTATATACGATGCTTTTGTGAAAGAGTTGGGGGAAAATGCAACAGTCGATTTTTATGTATATAACAATGATTTCAATTTGTTTAAGCGTATTATCGAACGCAGAGAAAAAGATTATTCCCATATCGTCATCATCCCGCATTTTCTTGAAGATGATTTAGCGGCGTATAAATTAATCAACACCCTTCCTAAAGAGAAATTGATTATTGTAGACAAGAAAATTCCAGGGATTACAGGTCAAATTTCTATGGTGTATGAGAATTTTGAAAAAGATATTTATGCAAGTTTAATGGAGGCCAAGGAATCGTTGGCAAAATATAACCGCATCAATTTGATTTTTCCTTCTCATAGTTTTTATCCCATTGAAATTGTTCAGGGTTTTAAGAGTTTTTGCCAAGACTTTGCTTTTGATTATGCTGTATTAGATTCATCTACCAATGTTAATCTCTTACACGGCGATGTATTTATTACTGTCATGGAAGATGATTTGATTATTTTGCTGGACCAAATATTAGCACAAAAATTGAGGATAGGTGTCGACTTAGGTATTATTTCATATAATGAAACTCCCATAAAAAGATTAATTGGCCAAGGTATTTCCACCATATCGACAGACTTTGAACAACTAGGAATTTCAGCAGCAGAACTTGTCATGTCTGGTGAAAAAGTCCAAATTGAAAATCCATTCTACTTTACTCATAGGCCATCCATTTAATGCCTTATTTGTTAGCACATCTTTAGGGATTTTACGGATTATGGGGATAGACTCTTTGCTTTTTTGCAAAAAAAATAGCAATTTTAGCGTTTAGGTTTAATTAAATAGATTAAAATATTAAATTTTCACAATGAGCAATTCCCCAAAAACCTTGTTTGATAAAGTCTGGGATTCACATGTTGTTCGTCAAATTGCCGACGGACCCGATGTTTTTTTTATAGACCGACATTTTATTCATGAAGTGACTAGTCCTGTAGCCTTTTTAGGTTTAGAGCAAAGAGGGGTTAGTGTTTTATTTCCTGAGAAAACATTTGCCACTGCAGATCACAATACGCCTACGATAAACCAACATCTTCCTGTCGAAGACCCTTTGTCGGCAAATCAATTGCTGCAATTGGAGAAAAATACAAGTAAGTATGGAATTTCTCATTGGGGTTTAGGGAATCCAAAAAATGGAATTGTTCACGTAGTTGGGCCAGAAAACGGAATTACATTACCGGGAATGACCATTGTTTGTGGGGATTCACATACTTCTACGCATGGGGCCTTTGGCGCTATTGCCTTTGGAATAGGTACTTCTGAAGTGGAAATGGTTCTTTCTTCACAGTGTATTATGCAGCCTAAGCCGCTTAAAATGCGGATTAATGTAAATGGCCAATTAGGAAAAGGGGTTACACCGAAAGACGTAGCTTTATATATTATTTCAAAATTATCAACTTCAGGTGCTACAGGTTATTTTGTCGAATATGCAGGAGATGTTTTTGAAAATATGTCTATGGAAGGACGTATGACAGTTTGTAATTTAAGTATCGAGATGGGTGCTCGGGGTGGAATGATTGCTCCAGACCAAACTACTTTTGATTATATCAATGGCCGTGAATTAGCTCCTAAAGGAGCAGATTGGGACAAGCAATTGGCCTATTGGAAAACGTTAAAAACAGACGCAGGCTCCGTATTTGATAAAGAAATTACTTTTTTAGCTTCCGATATAGAACCGATGATTACGTATGGTACCAACCCGGGTATGGGCATGGGTATTTCTAGAAATATTCCTCAAGCGAAGGATTTAGAAGGAGGCGCATCAAGTTATGCTAAGTCATTAGATTACATGGGATTTGAGGAAAATGATTCGATGATTGGTAAAAAAGTTGACTATGTCTTTATTGGATCTTGTACCAATGGCCGTATAGAAGATTTCAGAGCTTTTGCTTCGATTGTTAAAGGAAGAAAAAAAGCAGAGCATGTAACGGCTTGGGTAGTTCCAGGTTCTCATGTGGTGGAAGCTCAAATACACGCAGAAGGTATTTATGATATTTTGACTGAGGCGGGTTTCGCTTTACGCCAACCTGGTTGTTCGGCTTGTCTAGCTATGAATGACGATAAGATTCCAGCAGGAAAATATGCGGTGAGTACATCGAATCGTAATTTTGAAGGCCGCCAAGGACCAGGATCAAGAACCTTATTGGCCAGTCCTTTAGTAGCCGCGGCTGCTGCAATTACTGGGGTCGTAACAGATCCAAGACAATTTTTATAATATTTAAAAAGATTATTATGGCTTACGATAGTTTTAAAGTTTTACGTAGTTCTGCCGTTCCTTTGCCCATAGAAAATGTGGATACGGATCAAATTATTCCTGCTCGTTTTTTGAAAGCTACTGAACGAAAAGGTTTTGGTGATAACTTATTTAGAGATTGGCGTTTTGATAAAAACGACCAACCGAAATCTGATTTTATTTTAAACAATCCAACGTATTCAGGTAAGATATTAGTGGGTGGTAAAAACTTTGGATCAGGTTCTTCTCGGGAACATGCTGCCTGGGCCATTTATGATTATGGGTTTCGATGTGTAGTTTCTTCATTTTTTGCGGACATTTTCAGAGGAAACTCGATCAACGTAGGTATTTTACCTGTTCAAGTAAGCCCAGAATTTTTACACCAAATATTTACTGAGATCGAAAAAGATCCTAAGGCTGAGTTGGAAGTTAGTTTGCCAGAACAAACCATTACTATTGTTTCTACTGGTGCTTTTGAGTCCTTTCAGATCAATGGTTACAAGAAACATAATTTACTAAATGGCTTTGATGACATCGATTATCTCCAAGCGATGAAAGATGAAATAGCTACGTTTGCACTTAACCGATAAGCATTTGAAACGCCACATAGAAATAATGGACACGACTCTACGCGATGGAGAACAAACAAGCGGAGTGTCGTTTTCAGCTTCTGAGAAATTAACCATCGCGCAATTACTATTAACTGAATTAAAAGTTGATCGAATTGAAATTGCCTCTGCTCGTGTTTCTGATGGTGAATTTCAAGCAGTAAAAAAAATCACTGAATGGGCTTCCAATCATGGTTATTTAGACAAAGTAGAAGTTTTGACCTTTGTGGATGGAGGAACCTCTGTGGATTGGATGATATCCAGTGGAGCTAAAGTAATGAATTTACTGACTAAGGGTTCGTTAAACCACTTGAAGTACCAACTTAAAAAATCGCCAGAACAGCATTTTTCTGAAATAGCGGAAACCATTCATTTAGCCGTTTCTAAAGGTTTAGAAGTAAATGTTTACTTAGAAGATTGGAGCAACGGGATGCGGAATAGTAAAGACTATGTAATTGATTACCTAGACTTTATCCAGCATTTACCTATCAAACGAATATTATTGCCTGACACTTTAGGAGTTTTAATTCCTTCTGAGGTGGCATCATTTATTTCTGAATTAGTTCAGCGTTATCCAAAAATTCATTTCGATTTTCATGCGCATAATGACTATGATTTAGGTACTGCCAATGCGCTTGAAGCCGTTAGGAATGGAGTTCATGGATTACATTTAACCGTTAATGGCATGGGGGAACGAGCTGGAAATGCTCCTTTGGCCAGTGTGATAGCGGTTTTAAATGATTACCAAAAAGATGTTTCTACTTCTGTTTGCGAGAAATCATTGTACCGTGTGAGTAAATTAGTGGAGACTTTTTCTGGATTTAGAATTCCGGCTAATAAGCCTGTTGTAGGCGAAAATGTATTTACTCAAACGGCTGGAATTCATGCAGATGGAGATAAAAAGAATAATTTATATCACAATGATTTAATGCCAGAGCGTTTTGGACGGGAACGCAAATATGCGTTGGGCAAAACGAGTGGCAAAGCAAATATTTCTAACAATTTAGCACAATTGGGTATACAACTTTCAGATCAGGATCTTAAAAAAGTAACCCAACGGATTATTGAATTAGGAGATCGAAAAGAGGTAGTGACTCAAAATGACCTTCCTTATATCATTTCGGATGTTTTGGACAGCAATGCGATTGAGGAACGTGTTCAAGTTTTAAATTATGTGTTGACACATTCCAAAGATTTAAGACCTTCAGTTACATTGAAAATTTCTATAAATGGTGAATATTTTGAAGAACATGCTCAAGGAGATGGTCAGTATGATGCATTTATGAAAGCACTGTTAATCATCTTTGAAAAAAATGGTCAAATATTACCTCAATTAAAAGATTATGCGGTTCGAATTCCACCTGGTGGTGATTCAGATGCATTATGTGAAACGATTATTACTTGGGCTCACGGCGATCGCGAGCTAATTACTCGAGGCTTAGATTCTGACCAAACGGTTTCTGCGATCAAAGCCACTCAGAAAATGTTGAATTTAATTTAAAATAAAAATGGTGAAAAAGCATATTTTAATTGTTCCCGGGGATGGAATAGGCCAAGAAGTTACGGCAGTCGGTAAAAAAGTGTTAGAGAAAATTGCGGCCAAGTTTGGTCACGAGTTTACATATGATGAGGCATTAATTGGGCATGAAGCGATAGAAGCCACGGGTGATCCACTTCCTGAAGAAACTTTAGCTAAAATGAAGGCCTCAGATGCCGTTCTTTTTGGTGCCGTAGGTCATCCAAAATATGATAATGATCCATCTGCTAAAGTTCGACCTGAGCAAGGATTATTAAAAATGCGCAAGGAATTAGGTTTATATGCGAATTTGAGACCTATTAAATTATTTGATGAATTATTAGGGGCTTCGAGTATTAAACCGGAAATTTTAAAAGGAGCGGATATCTTATTCTTTCGTGAATTAACTGGGGATATATATTTTGGTGAGAAAGGTCGCAAAAATAATGGGGATACAGCCTATGACGTAGCTGAATATAGCCGCTATGAGGTTGAGCGTATTGGGCGTAAGGCTTTTGATGCAGCGATGACACGTAAAAAGCATTTAGTTTCTGTAGATAAAGCGAATGTGTTGGAATCTTCACGTTTATGGAGAGAAGTTATTCAGAAATTAGCTTTGGAATATCCTGAGGTTACGGTAGAATATCAATTTGTGGATGCGACAGCGATGTTGTTAATTAAGGATCCTAAGCGTTTTGATGTGGTGGTAACGGCTAATTTATTTGGTGATATTTTGACAGATGAAGCTTCTCAAATTGCTGGTTCTATGGGGATGTTGGCTTCTGCATCCATCGGCGATGGAACAGGTGTTTATGAGCCCATTCATGGTTCAGCCCATGATATTACTGGAAAAGGATTAGCTAATCCATTGGCTTCCATTTTATCAGCCGCATTATTATTGGATATATCATTTGGCCTAAAGAAAGAATCAGAGACGATTATAAATGCTGTGGATGCTTTATTGAAGAAGGGTTTTAGGACGCGTGATATTGCTGATGCGAATACTCCAGCGAATATGATTTTAGGTACTGAGGCCATTGGAGAGGAAATTCTAAAATTGATTTAATTCCAAATATTTGTATTTTTATGCTCAGGGATTTGTCTCTGAGCATTTTTTATGGAAGTAATTGTCGTTTTAGGTTCTCCGAATTTCCCTGATGGTACCTTAGGTCCTATTGCCTTGGATCGTCTGCAAGGATGTTTGTCTATTTTTGACACGACAAAACATAAAATACTTTGTACGGGTGGCTTTGGTGCTCATTTTAATACGAGTCCTGTTGCTCATGCGAATTATCTTAAGGATTATTTAATCCAAAAAGGGGTTCCTTCAGCTGCTTTTTTACCTTTGGCCCTCTCATCAAATACCGTTGAGGATGCTGTTATGTCTCAATCCATCTTGAAGAAACATGAATATAAAAATCTTTTAATCCTTACCTCTGAATATCATTTAGCCCGAGTTGAATTTATATTTAGTGAAATTTTAAAAGATTTTTATTTGGATTTTAAAGCGGTTACGCATCATTCCATGGATGATTTGTTGGAACCATTGATCCAACATGAAAAAATAGCTATGGACCAATTAAATTCAAATGGATTGTATTATTAAAACCTTTATTGAAATGAAAAATTACTTAATCTTTTTTCTCCTTATATTTTCGTCCCAATTATCCTTCGCGCAGCAGAGTACTTTAAAACCCATTGAAGTAACTGATATGTTGAAAATTAAAACGATTGGAAAACCTCAAATTTCTCCCGATGGTTTACATGTTCTTTTTTCGATCATGGAAATTAAAGATGATGTAGATAAAAAAGGTGATTATATCTATGTAACCCAATTGTATTTAGGCGAGATAAAGACTAAAGCGTACAGGGCGTTGACTTCTGGCAAATATTCTATTTCATCCCCCTCATGGAGTCCTGATGGCAGTTCAATCTTATTTTCTAGAGATATGGGCAATAAATCCCAAGCCTATATCATGAAGTTAAATGGTGGAGAACCTATAGCTGTAACCAATTCTTCTAGAGGGGTTATTAATCCTATTTGGTCTAAAGATGGTCAGTTTGTCTTTTTTCAAGAACGAAAATCAATGAAAGAATATTTGTTGGATTCTTTAAATAATCCTTCCAAATCTATTCCTACATGGAACATTGAAAAACCGAAATTGGACGCAAATGTATATGCCTTTTCATCTAAAGCTGATCCCAATGGAAGTTTAAATGAGGTTAGAGCCTATTTATATCAAAATGAAAAAGATAAAAAGGCAAAGGTTATTAATCGATTAAACTTTCAAGAAGAGACCACTACGACGGGTGAATTGCCTATCAACTTATTATTTAAAATGGCTGCGGATGGTTCTGGTAAATCTGTTTTAGTCAATAATCCGTATGCTCGTTGGGCCGACTGGGAAGAAACACCTAAGGGTATTGTAGCTATCATTCCGGTCGATACTGTTACGCATCCTGACCGTGTTTTGGATCATAAAATTGTCTTATATAATCGATCAAATAATCAATATAATACGCTTGTTGAGAAGAAGGGTTTTGCCTATTCCAATATCAATTTAAGTCCAGATGGGAATTTCTTATCCTATGTAGAAACTAGTTCGACTTTAGTTCAAAATGGTACTTTTAAAGTTTTAAATTTGAATAGTTTGGTCATTTTAGACGTTCCGATAGATCGTGTGATCACTCAAATCAAATGGTCAGAGAATAGCGAAAATATTTATTTTACAGCTCAAGATCGTGGTGGTGCTCCCTTTTTTGTATATAACTTAAAGTCGAAGAAGGTTCAGCAAATAACCTCTGAAGTGGATGGTATTTTAGGTTTTGATGTTAAAGGTGGTAGTTTAATTTATTCCAAAACATGCATTGACAATCCATCTGAACTTTATGTCAATGATTTGCAAGGGGCATCAGAGTCTTTTTTCACAACTGAAAATACAAAATGGTTAGCAGGTAAATCGATTTCAAAACCTATTAAAAAATCCTATGTAAATAAAAAAGGTCAGAGAGTCGATTATTGGTTAATGAAGCCAATGAATTATCAATCTGGAACTCAATATCCTTTGGTTGTGGATATTCATGGAGGTCCTTCTGCGATGTGGGGAACGGGAGAGGCAAGCATGTGGCATGAATTTCAATATTATGCAAGCAAAGGAATGGGGGTTGTTTACGGTAATCCTAGAGGTAGTGGGGGGTATGGATCAGAGTTTTTAGCTGGAAATGTTAAAGATTGGGGAGCTGGACCCATGTCAGATATTATGCAAATGACTGATTTAGCTGTAAAAGAAGGTTGGGTCGATACAACCCAATTAGCTATCACAGGTGGCTCGTATGCAGGTTATTTAGTTACCTGGATGATCGGACATACAAATCGTTTTAAGGTCGCATGTTCCCAACGAGGAGTTTATGAGTTAAGTACTTTTTTGGGAGAGGGAAATGCATGGCGTTTAGCTCCTCGATATTTTGGTGGTTATCCTTGGGAAAAAACGGCTAGAACGATATTGGACAGAGAGTCGCCGTTGACCTATGTTCAAAACATTCGAACCCCATTAATAATTTTTCATGGGGAAAATGATTTGAGAACAGGTGTCATTGGTAGTGAGACGCTTTATAAAAGTTTGAAAATTATGGGTCGCGAGGTGGAATATGTGAGGCATCCAGAGGCTTCTCATGAAATAACAAGGGCAGGAAATAATCGCCAAAGAATAGATCAGATGCTTCGAACCTATGAATTTTTTAGTCGGTATTTGAAGCTGAATTAATGTTGAAATTTAAAATGCAAAAAGGTGAATGTTTCCATTCACCTTTTTTATTGTCGATTCATCCTTGAACCTGAAGATTTGTTGGGATTTATTTAAAATATCTCCAATCTTCATTTCCTTTTACTTTGAGTAGCGTTTGGTAGATTAAATCTATCACGGCGTTCATGTCGTCTTTGGCGATCATTTCTACCGTAGTATGCATATATTTTAAGGGCAAGGAAATCAAAGCTGAAGCGACTCCTTCAGTGGCATAGGCAAAAGAATCCGTATCGGTCCCGGTAGATCTTGAAACCGCCTGTCTTTGATATGAAATTTTATTTTCTTCAGCCACGTCAATGATGAAATCGCGAACATTGTTTTGTACCGCAGGACCATAACAGATGACAGGGCCTTTTCCACAGGACATATCGCCTTGCGTTTTCTTATTGTACATGGGCGACTGGGTATCATGGGTCACATCAGTTATAAATGCCAAATCAGGTTTTAATCTGCGCACAATCATTTCCGCGCCACGCAATCCTATTTCTTCCTGTACTGAATTAACAATATATAACGTAAAGGGTAATTTTATTTTCTTTTCCTTAAGTCTTCTGGCAACTTCGGCAATCATGTAACCACCGATTCGATTATCTAAAGCTCTACCTACTAAATACTTTTTATTCAGTTCCATTAAACCATCTTCGAAAGTAACGACACAGCCTACATGTATGCCCATTTTTTCGACCTCTTTTTTATTAGAGGCTCCACAGTCAATAAAAATATCGGAAATGCTGGGAGCTTTGTCTTTCGCTAAATCGCGCACGTGTATCGCAGGCCAACCAAATATACCTTTGATGATTTTGTCTTTCGTGTGAATATTAGCACGCATGGAAGGAGCAATTAAAGCATCTGAGCCTCCATTTCTTCTCAGAAATAAATATCCATTTTCATCAATGTAATTGACAAACCAGGAAATTTCATCTGCATGCGCTTCTATGACAACAGAATAGGGCTGGCCTGGATTAATAACACCTACAGCTGTTCCATAAGTGTCTATAATTTTTTCATCTATATAGGGTTTAATGTAGTCTAGCCATATTTTTTGGCCTGACATTTCAAATCCAGTGGGTGAGGCGTTATTTAAATAGTTATATAAGAATTCGTTCGCTTTGTTTGACATCATTTGTATTTTTTTTTGCAAGTTACTAAGCCTTGTTTATAATTAATTTTTAATAAAATAATATTTTTAAGTTTTTTTGAATCATTAAAAATTTATTTTTGCTGATATAATCTATAAAGATTGTATTTTTGATTGTATGAAAGGTTTGAGTGATAAAAAATTGATTAAATGAAAAAAATAGCTGTCTTTACATCGGGAGGTGATGCTCCGGGAATGAATGCTTGCATACGCGCCATTGTACGTGGTGCTGCTTATCATAATGTTGAGGTTTTTGGCATAGTTAGAGGGTATAATGGAATGATAAAAGGGGATATTATTCCTTTAAATTCCCAGTCGGTTAGTAATATCATTCAACGGGGTGGAACGATCTTAAAATCAGCTCGTTCAAAAGAATTTATGACCTCAGAAGGTCGTCAAAAAGCGTATGATCAGTTGAAGGAAAAAGGGATAGAAGGCCTAGTAGCCATTGGTGGAAATGGAACTTTTACCGGTGCTGAAATTTTCTACAATGAATTCAAAATTCCTACCGTAGGTGCTCCAGGCACCATCGATAACGATTTGTATGGAACGGATTATACGATTGGGTATGATACCGCAGTAAACACCGCTTTAGATGCAATAGATAAGATTCGCGATACCGCTGATTCGCATGACCGAGTATTTTTCATTGAAGTAATGGGTCGTGATTCGGGATATATAGCGATTGAATGCGGGATTGCTGGAGGTGCAGAAGCAGTTATGATTCCTGAAAATTTAACCCCTGTCAGTGAGATTGTTGCCATCTTACAAAAAGGATTTGCGAAGGCAAAGTCTTCTTCCATAGTGGTGGTCGCTGAGGGTGACGAAGAAGGAAATGCACAAATAATAGCTAAAAAAATAAAAGAGAGTATGAGTGCTGAGTTGGATATCCGAGTAACCACTTTAGGCCATATTCAACGGGGTGGAATTCCTACTGCTGCAGATCGAATATTAGCGAGCAGATTAGGTTTAGGCGCATTAGAAGGGTTATTAAGAGGGGAGAAAAACGTAATGGCCGGCGTAGTTAATAACCAATTGGTGTATACTCCATTCCACGATACCATTACTAAAAAGAAACCTGTTTCTGAAGATTTAATTCGAATGGTAGAAATCTTATCTACTTAGCAATAACCCATTATCTTGTAAATGATCAATCCACTAATCTCGCGGATTAGTTGGGATGTCCTGGAAAGATTTTGATCCGAAGGAGTTATCAAATCGAGTAAACCAGATTCATTTTTGCTTCCTTTTTTGTCGACAGGATAGGCTTTAACCTTAAATCCTACTTGCTCAAAACAACGAATAGATCTGGGCATATGCATCGCTGATGTAATTAAAAGTACTTCTTCGTTTTTGAGGTAGTTTTTAAGTAATTGGGCAGAATATATTGCATTTTCTCTGGTATTTCGGGCTTTCGTTTCCATGTAAATATCTTTTGGATTCACTCCCATAGAAATCATTAATTGCTTAACGTCACTGGTCTCATGCCCTTTATCGACCTTAATTTTTCCAATACTAGTGTTTCCTCCCGTAATTAATATCTTCTTTATTTTTCCTGATTTATATAATAATATGGGTTGAATAAAACGATCAGCCGTTTCTCCTACATTTATTTTTTCTGTTTGATCTTCATCGCTTGCCCTGATCATGCCACCTCCTAAAACGATAGCCCAAGTGTAATGCTCGTTTGGCAATAATGAAATAGTAGGTTGTTCATAAAAAAGATACAATCGGTTCACAAACCAAGGATTACTAAAAAGTGTTAAAATTACTAAAACTGATAAGAGTGAGCGTTTTCTTGATTTTTGACTTTTGGTTAGGTATGAAATAAGCAGTAAAATAAATATCCAACAGATTGGCAAAAGAATAAAATCTATAATTTTAGATAGCGCAAAAAACATCGTAATTTTATTTTTGTTTATTTGTAAAATTATTCTAATTCCATGAAAATATTTTTTGTTTACACGTTTATTTTCTTTTCTTTTTTCTCTGCCATCGCGCAAACCAAAGTAAGTAGTCCCAATAGCCCTAAAGGCTATTTAATCAAAGGTAAAATTGTTGGAGTTAAGAATACGGAGGTGTATTTAGCGCATTATTTTGGTTCGACCCAACAAGTGGTTAAGGATACGGCCAAGGCGGATGGGGACGGTAATTTTACATTTAAGGGTAAAACAGAACTGCCAAAGGGTCTCTATCTGATCACATTTGATCAGTCAAAGTATTTAGACTTCATTATGGGAAGTACGAATTTCTCATTTGAAACTGATACGCTAGATTTAATCAATAAAATGAAAATAGTGGGTAGCGATGAAAACCAAGCTTTTTATTCTTTTCAAAAAGAAATGGTGAGCCTTTATGATAAATTAAGATCTGTTCCCCAAAATGATCCTCGATTTGCAGCTTTACGAAAATCTATTTTAGATTTCCAGCAAGCTTGGATGCTTAAGAATAAAAATTTATTTGCCTCTAAATTGATTAAGGCAACCTTTGAACCTGATATCCCTGCTTATTCTAAGCCGGTTAAAAATGCAAAAGATAGTGCAGATTTATTTCAATTTCAATACCGATATTACAAAAAACACTTTTTTGATAATGTAGACTTAAATGACGAAAAGTTCATTCGAACTCCGTTTTTACAGAAGAAATTAGAGAAATTCTTTGCTGATTTGGTGGTCCAAGAGTCCGATTCCATTACGAAAGAAGCTGATATCATCTTGGCTAAAATTAAAAACGAAGATGTACGTAAATACGTCATTTATAAAATTTCAAGTACTTATGAAAATCATAACGTAATAGGTACTGATGCGGCTTTTGTACACATGTCTGAAAAGTATTACATCAATGAACCCAAGCTATGGGATACTTCTACTGTTAGACGGATTAAGGAGCGTGTGAAAGTTCTTAAGCCCCTTTTGATAGGCAAAAAAATACCTGAAATGTATTTAACAGATCCTTCTGGTAAACTGTTGACTTTATCTACTGCTCCAGGCAATTACACCATATTATTTATCTATGACCCGGAATGCAGTCATTGTAAAGAGGAAGCCCCAAAATTAGTGGCTCTTAATGATTATTTAAAATCTAAAAGTGCGATTGTATTTGCCGTTTCAATCCTCAGAGAAAAGGAGCAATGGAAAAAATTTATTGCCGAATTTAAAATTCAAAATTGGTATAATGGGGTAGACATTCATGTAAACACAAAGACTGGGAAGGAGGAATATTATACGGACTTTAAAAACACGTTTGATATTTATTCTACTCCGGTAATTTATGTTTTAGATCGAAATAAAAAGATTATTGGCAAAAGAATTCCTATTGAAAATATCAAAGATTTCATTGAATTTCATGAAAATAAAGTAAGTGCAACGATTAAATAATTCGCTTGATCAAGTTGATTAATGGTTGGTCTACCAAAATCGCATGGGTTTTAATTCCCTTTTGGGTCAGTTTTAAAATAAGATTTTCGAATTTAAGTTCGTGCATTTTTTGTAAAGTCTGATTAAAATTATCTACATGTATAGATAAAATTTCATCGGTTTCTTTGTCCTCAATGTTTATGTAATTGCCGAATGAATTAGGGGATGCCATTTCCGAAGGATCTATTATGTAAAGTATTTCTACCTCGTTTTTCAGCGCTTTGATTTCCAGCATGGATTGAATGAATAACGAGTTCTCAACTTCCGTAAACATTAGATCAGAGATGAAAAAGATTTTTTTCTTATGGCCTAATGATTCGATTCTATCTTTTATTAAGTCCGGAAAACCTGTCTTTTTTTTGATTGAATTTTCTTCTAGTAGGTTTTCTAATGCTTGGTAAATGTATTTTAAATGAGCTAAGCTATGACCTAGTTTACTCTCAAAGGTCAAATCATCTGACATAAAAATCACACCAAAGGAATCTTTTTGTTTTTGTAGGATGGTCGATAAGGTAGCTACAATTTGAACAGCTTTGTTAATTTTTTCATTCGACTCAACTGGAAAAAACATGGAAGATGAGATATCTAAAATAAAATAGACTTTAATATTGGTCTCATCTTGATATGTTTTGGTATATAATTTATCAGTCTTTCCGAATAATTTCCAATCAATGTTTCTTGGGTTTTCTCCATTTTCATAGGATTTAAACTCTTTAAATTCGGAGGAAAATCCATGAAGAATGCTTTTGTGTTTTCCATGAAATAACCCTTCTAATACTTCTTTGGATAAAATTTCTAAGGATTTATACTCACTTTTTTTTAGGAGTTTTTCGATCATTGTTCAATTTTTTAGTGGTCAGGAAAGGCTTCTTCAGTTGTTTCTTAGCGACAGTTTTTTTGCTTTGCTTTTTTTTAATTAGAGTCTTTTTTTTGCTTTTTATTTTCTTTCTTTTTCGTTTTTTAAGGTATTTTTTGTGTTTGATATTTCGTTTTAAACGGTATTTTTTTTTGTATTTTAACCGGGTCTTTTGATAATATTTTCGACTGAATTTTGGATTGGTCGCCAATGATAGATGTTGGTAAGGTATCAGCATCTGTTCGCCTTCAAAACCAACTATTTTAACTTTCACCATTGCCAATCCGATTTTATTTAATTTCAGTTTTTTGGCTCCAGCATCTGTCAGGTCTATTATTCGACCTCTTTTATAAGGACCTCTGTCGTTTATTCTTACAATGATGGATTTTCTGTTAGTCAGATTTGTTACTTCAACTAACGTATTAAAGGGATAAGTTTTGTGAGCGGCGGTAAGTTTTGATTTATTTAATTTTTCTTTGCTGGCTGTTTTCCTCCCATAAAATTTTCCTGAATAAAATGATGCAATTCCATACCTTTCGTCACCCAAATCTTGGGCTAAACAAAAACGTAAAGAGATAAAGAAAATAAGAAGTGAACTATATAATACTTTTACCATGAATGGATTTTATTACACCTTAAAGATTCATTTTAATTTCAAGAATTAAAAATCCTTTTTTTAATATGCGCCAATTGTCGCTCGATTACAAGATTAAAATTTTAAAATATTTTTGAGTCAATAAAATTAATAGTAGATTTACGATATTATAAACCAAAATTTATTTAAAGTGGAAGAAAGAGATAGAGAAGAATTGTTTTCTAAACGCATAAGAGCTGGTAAAAGGACTTATTTTTTTGATGTTAAGTCGACCCGTTCTTTAGATTATTACATTACAATTACAGAAAGTAGACGCCATCAAAAAGAAGATGGATTTGTTTATGAAAAGCATAAAATGTTTTTATACAAGGAAGACTTTGATAAGTTTGCTGAGGGTTTAAAAGAAGCTATTGATCATGTTAAAACCGAATTAATGCCTGAAGTTGATTTTAATCAATTTAATAAGGAGGACGAGGAATTTGATAATACAGGTCTTAAATGGGAATAAATAATATTTATTAATGAAAAGCCTCTGTGAAAACAGGGGCTTTTTGATTTTTAGCCGTATTTTTGCAATTGAAATATAAATATTTATGGGATTAACGTGTGGAATTGTTGGACTACCCAATGTAGGTAAGTCGACTTTATTTAGTGCTATTTCTTCAAATAAAGCCGAGGCGGCTAATTATCCATTTTGTACGATTGAGCCCAATGTGGGAATTGTCACAGTGCCTGATGAGCGTTTGAACATATTGGCTGAATTTGTAAAGCCTAACCGTATTTTACCAACGGTCATCGAGTTTACTGATATCGCAGGTTTGGTGAAAGGCGCTTCGCAAGGGGCTGGTTTAGGCAATAAGTTTTTGGCTAATATTCGTGAGGTAGATGCGATTATTCATGTGGTGCGTTGCTTTGAAGACGATAATATCATCCATGTGGAAGGAAGAGTTAATCCTGTTTCTGATAAGGAAATTATTGACATGGAACTCCAACTTAAAGATTTGGAATCCGTTGATAAAAAAATAAGTAAAATTGAACGTGCAGCAAAAGCAGGGGACGCTAAAGCGAAACAAGAATTAAATGCTTTGCTTTTATTTAAATCTACTTTGGAAGCGGGTAAATCAGCTAGGACTGTGGATATGGATCCTGATTTACGTGAAACTTCAATTGGTGACTTGTGTTTGTTGACGGATAAACCTGTTATTTATGTTGCCAATGTAGACGAAAGTTCTTTGTCGACCGGTGGGAATATGTTTGTTGACCAATTAAAATCAAGTGTTTCAGCTGAAAATGCTGAGGTGATTGTTGTCTGTGCCGCCATCGAAGCTCAAATAGCAGAAATCGAAGATTTAGATGAAAGGGCTATGTTTCTTAGTGAATATGGTCTTGAAGAATCGGGTTTAAGTAAATTGATTAAAAGTTCCTATTCGTTACTTAATCTGATTACTTATTTTACCGCCGGAGTACAAGAAGTTAGAGCTTGGACCATTCAAAAAGGTTGGAAAGCTCCTCAAGCTGCGGGTGTCATTCATACTGATTTTGAGCGCGGATTTATTCGGGCTGAAGTCATTAAAATGGCTGATTATCAAACTTATAAAAGCGAAGCTGCTTGTAAAGAGGCGGGGAAATTAAATGTGGAGGGGAAAGATTATGTAGTACATGATGGTGATATCATGCATTTTAGGTTCAACGTTTAAAGCGGAAACTGTATTTTTTGATAGCCAATGAATGAATCAAATCGTTCTCCTGGCTTTCTGAAATACACTAAAACTTCATAATAATTTTCAGTTTCTGAATGATTTCCCTCTAAATTATTATTTAGGGGATTGCTACTAACAAATTGATAATTATATATTCCCTGCTTTAACAAAACTCTTCCTAGGTAAGCACCTTTTGCGTCATCATATTGGAGCTGGTTTACATTGTTTAATTCATAGGAATTGAACGCTCCATTGACATATATTTTTTCATCTTCAAATTTTCTGGACTTTAAAATAAAGGTACACCAAATATAATCTGCTTGAAGCGGATTAGTTGGATTTTCATAGTTGGCAATCACGAAAGCCCCATTGAAATCAGGTCTTTGAACATATGAATAATTTCCTTGTGCTTGTTCGGGAATGATTGAAATTTCAAAATTTCGATCCAAGGTGTTGATTTGACCCACGAAATTTAACCGTTGCTGTGTACTTCTTAGGTCAATTAATCTAAATTCATTGCCTCCTGGAATCGCATTTTCCTGATTATAAAATTGATACGTCATTCTTCTCTCAATAGCCTGAACCATGGGCTTCGGAATCTTAAGTAAATAGTTTTTAGGTTGATTATTTTTACGTACTTCAATTTTCAAATTTTCATCTGAGTTTATTAAATAGTTGGATGGATATCCTAAGTTCAAGTCGATGAATTGATGCGTGGAACGCAATTGGTTTGATTTGGCAAAACTTATCTTGGCGCCTATATTGATTTCGTTTTGATAAATAGAAAATCTTTTGGTTAATACGGTGTCACGTTTATTTCGATTGGCATAGATCATCGCGATGTAATTACCACTTATTTTGACTTTGGGTAAAGAAATCTTATACTGTTTGTAGGGCATTTTGGTACCCATGGAGGCTTCTGGATATCGAATGGGGATATCATTGAAATCAACTAAATATTCTATTTCATTTAAGGCAGAGGGTTTCCAGTCAGATTGGCAATGGACAATTCTTAAGAAATAATTGGTGTTGGTTAAATTTAAGTCGTCAAAAAACAAGTTGACATTTCCTTGTCGCTCGATATCTAAACACAAATTATCAACGATCAATTCGTTGGGTGTATTTTGACTCAGATATACGGTCTTAATTTGCTCTTTATTTACCTTATTGGATATTTGAGCTTGTACCGAATTGATAAGGGTTAGAAATAATACAATCTGCCATGAAACAACCAGGCTTTTGATTTTCATTCGATTAATTGATTAACAATTCCCATTCATTGGTCACCTTCAATAATTCATCTTTTTTCTCATTAATTTTCAGTTCGATAGCTGGCAGTTCATTGAATTTGCCTTCTTGAGCTAAATTAGCCATGGTGGTTTCTAGCTCCGTGATGGATACTTCTAAATCCATAATTTTGGCTTCAAGTTTCTCGATTAATTTCTCTTGACTAGGGTTACTCGATGTGCTTTTAGGTGCATGGGGAGCTAATTCTGGTTTTGGTTTTTCACTCGATTTTTTAGGAGCACTTGCTTCTAAATTACCTCTGCTAGCTTGCCAAACCTCGTATTCGTCAAAAGTACCCGGGTATTCTTTTATTTCATAATCTTCAATATACCATATTTTGTTGGCGATATTGGTTACAAAATACCGATCGTGTGATACGACTACATAGGTACCTTCATATTGCTGCAATGCTTGAATTAAAATATTAACCGATTGCATGTCAAGGTGGTTGGTAGGCTCATCCAACAATAAAAAATTGGCTTGAGATATTAATACTTTGGCTAATGCCACACGAGATTTTTCCCCTCCAGAAAGTACTTTGATTTTTTTGAATACTTCCTCACCTGAAAACAAAAAGCAGCCTAATACGCTTCTTAATTCCATTTCAGTTTTAGCCGTGCCTGTTGCTTTTAATTCTTCCAATAAATTATTTTCTACTTGCAAACTTTCTAATTGATGCTGAGCAAAAAATGATTCAATCACATTATGTCCAGTTCTACGTTCGCCAACGATTTTTTCAGTGCCAGAAATAATTCTTAACAAGGTTGATTTCCCTTTTCCATTGGCGCCAATGAGCGCAATTTTATCCCCCCGATTAATTGTTGCACTGGTGTTTTTTAATATTATTTTTTCACCAAAGGCTTTTGAAATATGTTCTAAAAATAAAATAAATCTTCCGGGTTGGGTACCAAAATTAAATTTAAAATTAACTTTTGCTTTTTCGTCAATCACTTCGTCGACAACATCTAAACGATCCAATGCTTTTACCCTCGATTGCACTTGGCGTGCCTTACTTGCTTTCGCTTTAAATCGCTCTATAAATCGTTCAGTTTGCCTTATTTGTGATTGTTGGTTTTCATATGCACCCTTTTGAATTTCATTTCGTAAAGCTTTTTCTTCTTCGTAAAATGAAAAATTACCTGGGTACAAAGTGATTTTAGCATTTGATACTTCGGCGATATTATCCACCGTTCGATCTAAAAAATAACGATCATGGGAAACGACCACGACTGAACCTTCATAGTCATGAATGTATTTTTCAACCCATTCAATGGAAGGTAGATCAAGGTGGTTGGTAGGCTCATCTAAAAGTAACAATGCGGGTTTTTGTAATAATAATTTAGCCAGCATAACACGCATACGCCATCCTCCAGAGAATAAACGCAACGGTTTATTTAAGTCGTCTGTGGTAAAACCAAGTCCTTCCAAAATCTCTTCTGATTTTGACTGAATGGTATATCCGTCTAATCTTTCAAATTCTTCTTGGAGCTTAGATAACAAATCAACATCCTTATCCTCATAATTTGTTTCCATTTTATGTAGCACTGCGTCAATCTGTATTTGTAGTTCCAAAGCTCTTTCAAACGCCTGCATGGCAACATGAAGGATGCTATCATCCGTTTGATAAGAGAGGAGATCCTGATTTAAAAATCCAATGGTACACTCGCCTGATTTAGAAATATTTCCACCATCTGGACTATATTCACCTGAAATCAATCGGAGTAAAGTTGATTTACCCGTTCCATTGGCTCCTATTAGGCCAATTTTAGTTTTGGGTTTGATATGTAAATTGGCTCCATCATAGAGGGCCCGACTACCGAAATAGAAACTTAAATTAGATATAGATAACATGTTACAAAGATAGCCGATTATCTTCAATAGCTAAAGTCGGTCCCTTGCATTTTGTCCTCCGAGGTGTGCGCATTTGATAATTTTCTCTAAACCTTCATATTTTATCGGATTTTTGTGATATCCCATGGTTTTGGAAAGACTCATAGTTCGATTATTATCACCCATCGATAATTCAATATCTTCCATCGTCATTTGACTTGGGTGCTCATAACCACAGGCATGTGAAATTTCTGCAATCTCTTTGACCAATGATCGATGATAATTGTAAAATCGCTCACTTTTTAATTGTGGATCAATACCTGCTTGCAGCCATTTATTGGATGTGGCGACACCTGAAGGACAATGATTCGTATGGCATTTTTGAGCTTGAATACATCCAATGGACATCATGGCTTCTCTGGCTATGTTGACACTGTCGGCGCCCATGGCAAAAGCCATCAAGGCTTTTTCTGCGAACCCTAATTTCCCTGATGCAATGAAAAATATTTTATCTGTTAAATCATGCCTTTGAAAAATCTGATAAATTTTAGCAAATGCAAATGTAAATGGCATTGAAACATGATCAGCAAAGGCATGCGGAGCGGCCCCTGTTCCCCCTTCTCCACCGTCAATGGTAATAAAATCCGGACCTGAATTTGTTTTAACCATGTATGCCGCAAGTTCTTCCCACTGGTCTAATTTACCGATGGCAGATTTTATGCCAACAGGTAATCCCGTCTCAGAAGCCATACTTTCAATGAATTGAACCATCTCGGGTATGTTTGAAAAAGCCGTATGAAAGGCTGGAGAGATTGCATCTTTTCCTTTTGGAATTTGCCTGATGGCGGCTATTTCATCATTAATTTTGGAACCTGGCAACATTCCCCCTTTTCCTGGTTTAGCCCCTTGCGATAATTTTAGTTCAATGGCTCTCAAAAACGGATTATTTTCTACCTTTTCCTTTAATTTTTCCATGGAGAAATTTCCATCTAAATCTCGAACGCCGAAATAAGCAGTTCCAATATTTAAGATCACATCAGCTCCATTTTGGTGGTAAGGCGAGAGAGAACCTTCCCCCGTATTGTGGTAGCAGCCAGCTAAATCGGCACCTTTATTTAATGATTCCACAGCTTTCGCAGATAATGAGCCAAAACTCATCCCGGATATATTAATAATGGAATATGGACGATATGGCCTTCTTCTTTGGTGATATTCTCCCATTATTTTAGCCGCTGGCATTGCCCCCGGATTTAGATAAAAAGGATGGTCCATTGGTGGATTATACCCAATCATGGCATTTTTTATAAATATATATCCGGGAGCATTAAAATCCTGATCACTGCCAAAACCCTGAAGATTATTGTCTTTCTTTGAAGATGCATAAATCCATGATCTCTCTTGTCGGTTAAAAGGCAATTCTTCGCGATTATTAGCGACAATGTATTGCCTGATTTCGGGTCCTATTTTTTCTAACCAATACCTTAGGTGGCCTACGATCGGGAAATTATGGGTGATGGAATGTTTTTTTTGAAAAAATACATCCCTAATGGCTATTAGAACTAAGATTGAAATAATCCAAAACCAAATCGATGTTAGCATATTGAAATGAATTTATATTCAAAGATGTCAAATTATTTCCCAAATCTTATTTTTATCTTTGCATTTTGACAATTAATATGATTGCAAATTATACCCTTTTAAAGCAATATGTAATTTCGGTTTTTGAATCGATCGGATGCAATGAACATGATGCTATTTTGGCCGCTGATGTTTTAGTTTCTGCTGATTCTAGAGGGATTGATTCTCACGGGGTAGCAAGATTAGCCGGTTATATTCGTTTGTTTGATCATGGAAGATTAAATCCCAAACCTAATATTAAAATTTTACATGAAAGTCCTTCTACGGCTTTAGTAGATGGTGACCGTGGTCTTGGTTTGGTTGTAGCACCGAAAGCCATGGATATTGCTTGTGATAAAGCTAATATCGCTGGAACGGGCTGGGTAGCTGTTCAAAATTCAAATCATTTTGGGATTGCTGGATATCATGCGATGAAAGCCGCAAGCCAAGATATGATCGGTTGGGCCATGACACATGCCGCACCTTTGGTAACTCCCACATTTTCAAGAGAAAGATTATTAGGTACTAATCCCATTGCGGTATCGATACCCGCTTTACATGAGCCTACTTTTTTAGCAGATTTTGCATCCACGGCTGTGGCCTATGGTAAGTTGGAAATACTTCAAAGAAAGGGACTTAATACCCCAGATGGATGGGTCCAGGATTCAAACGGTAAGCCAAGCAACGATGCTTTTGCCATTAAAAATGGAGGAGCTTTATTGCCATTAGGAGGTGATCGAGAGCATGGTTCACATAAAGGATATGCGCTTGGTGCTATAGTTGATTTATTGTCGGGTGTATTGTCGGGCGCTAATTTTGGGCCATGGGTTCCTCCTTTTGCCACTGCAGGATTTATGAATGCGGGAGAAACCGTAGGAAAGGGAACGGGTCATTTTATAGGCGCGATGAGAATAGATGCGTTTAGACCCGCCATTGAGTTTAAAAAAGATATGGACATTTGGATTCAAAGGTTTAGAAATGCCGAGGCCGTCGAAGGTCAAAAAGTCATCATCCCAGGTGACCCAGAAAGAGTATTGGAAGTTGAACGTAAAGCCAATGGTATCCCATTAATTGACCCAGTGGTGGAAGATTTAAAAGCCTTGTCGGTTCGATTTAATTTAGATTTTAAAATTGTATAATATGGTTTCTAATAAGCGATTAAAGATTTTTTTATTAGTTTTTTCATTGTTAATGGCAATGTTTTCATATTATGCCTGGCAAATATTTAAAACACCTAATTTCCAAGTAGAAAAAAAGCCTTTCGCTTTATTGATTCCTAAAGGAGCTTCTTATGAAACGGTATTAGATACCCTCGAAAAAAATAAGTTAATAAGGGATGAATTAAGTTTTCGTTTTTTAGCCAAAGTATTTAATTATCCATCTCGAGTGAAACCAGGTCGGTATATGATATATGAAACGACTGGCAACTGGGAATTAATCCGGAAACTTCGTAATGGAAGTCAGGACCCTTTAAAAATCACTTTTTCTAATATCCGATTAAAAGAAGACTTAGCAGGTAAATTGGGTCGCCAATTAGCCTATGATTCTGCTACGATTTATCATTTATTGGATTCTTCAAGCATCGTAGTACCACTTGGATTTTCAAAAGAAACCATTCCTTGTATATTTATACCTGATACGTATGAGGTGTATTGGACTATTTCTTTTGAAGATTTTCTGGCTAAAATGAAAAAGTCTTATGATCGTTATTGGACTTCAGACCGGATTCAGGCTGCTAAAGCATTGGGGTTAAGCCCTAGTGAGGTGGGAGTGCTGGCTTCAATTGTTTATGGGGAAAGTAAAGAAACTTCAGAACAATCCAGGATAGCTGGTGTCTATTGGAATCGCTTACAAGTAAAAATGCCTTTGCAAGCTGATCCTACCATCGTATTTGCTTGGAAGGATTTTACGATCAAGCGGGTAACGGGTCGTTATACATCCATTAATTCACCATATAATACTTATCGTGTGATAGGTTTGCCTCCTGGACCTATTTCTATACCGGACCCAAGAGTGATGGATAAGGTATTACATCTAGAAAAACATAATTACTTATATTTTTGTGCTAAAGAAGATTTTTCCGGTTCTCATAATTTTGCCGTGACGTATTCGGAGCACTTGCAAAACGCCGCTAAATTTCAAAAGGCCTTAGATGACCATAAAATTTATTAAATGTATACACACGTGACTACTTACCGAGTTTGCTATGCCGATACGGATAAAATGGGTTACGTTTACTATGGCAATTATGCTCGTTTATATGAAATTGCACGGGTTGAAACGTTGCGATCTTTAGGTGTGAGCTATAAAGTTTTAGAGGATAATGGAATTGGTTTGCCCGTTTTCGAACATTATTCTAAATTTCATGCACCAGGATTGTATGACGATTTATTGACCGTTATTTGTCATGTAACCCAATTGCCTTCTGCTAAAATTGAATTTAGCTATGAAATTAAAAATGAAGATTTGCTTTTAATTAATGAAGGAAAAACAACGTTGGTTTTTATGGATATGGCGAAGAAAAAAGTAGTCAAAGCGCCAGAATGGATTATTAATGCATTAAGGCCTTATTTTAATTCATGAAAAGGAAAAACCTCATTCGGGAGTTTAAGGCCATTTGGGCGGAATATGAGGAACATTATGTGCTTTGTCGGATTATTTCCATTTTATATCAAAAGATATTCCAATTTGATATCGATGTGCGCGCCGCTGCCGTCGCTTACAATTTTACCTTAGCTGTTTTCCCCACCATTATTTTCTTATTTTCTTTATTGCCATATATGCCTATTGATCATTTAGATCTTAAAATGATTGGTTTTTTGAAAGGTACAATTCCTAAAAATCTACATGGCGATTTAACCGAGTTGATACGCGAAATAGTAAATAAGAAACGAGGTGGGGTACTTTCTTTTGGTTTTATTTTTGCTTTGTATGCTAGTACAAGTGGAATAATGGCTTTGATTAGGTCTTTTAATCTTACCTACAAAACAAATGAAAACAGAGGCTTCATTAAAGAACGAGTGATCGCTGTGGCCCTTAATTTTTTATTAACCTTTGTTTTATTGATCGCATTTGTCGTTTTTATTGTTGGGAACTTTGTTTTAAAAATGTTGGCTAAAAAAGATTTAATTGAATATAATTTCACCTATTATTTGACCAAATCTTTGACCTACTTAAGTATTTTTTCTGTTTTCTTTTTTACTATTAGCATCATTTATTATTATGCCCCAGCGATTCATAAACGTTGGAAATTTTTTAATGCTGGTTCCATTACAGCTTCTATTTTGACTATTTTAGTCACTAATATTTTTTCTTATTATTTGGTTAATTTCGCAAGTTACCATAAAATTTATGGGTCTATAGGTTCCTTGATTGCCTTAATGGTTTGGTTGTATTTTATTGCATTGATTTTGATTGTTGGTTTTGAAATAAATGCCAGTATAGACCAAGTGAAAACCGAGGATAGCGATATTGAAAAAGACACTGATTTTTTCAATACCTATTAGATATGTCAGCCCAACTAATTAAACTATACGATAAAAATAATTCCATCGAAATTCTTGATTCCATTGTTCAAGTGTTGCATAAAAATGGGGTCATTATTTATCGCACGGATACTATGTATGCTTTAGGATGCTTGATAACTTCCCAACAAGCCATCCAACGAATTTGCGATATAAAACAAATTAAGCCCAATAAGAATCGCTTTTCATTCATCTGCAACGACTTAAGTTCAATTGCTAATTATGCCAAAGTCAGTGATGTGAATTTTAAATTATTGAAACATTATCTTCCCGGTCCATATACTTTTGTTTTACCAGCGAGTTCAAATGTTCCATCCGTTTTGGTACAAGGGAAAAAAACAGTCGGAGTTAGAATTCCAGATTACTCGCCAATTCTTGAGTTAATTAAAGAACTGAATGCTCCTTTGTTGACAACAACTTTAGCCCATGAAGGATTAGATGTGGAAGAATTTACGGATCCAAGTCTTATTTTTGATCGCTATAAAAACCAAGTAGATTTGGTTCTTGACGGAGGATTTGGAGGGATATATCCTTCCTCAGTGATTGATTTAACAGATGAAGTTCCCGTGATCATTAGGGAAGGTGCGGGTCCATGTGATGACTTTAAATAAATCACCATTTCATCATTATTTCTAATGGTTTTTCGTGTTTCCAGCGTTTATGTGACCATAAATATTGATCTGGATATTTTAAAACTGACTTTTCCAACCTTCTAGCAAAAAGTTCAATGATGGCTCCTTTATCTACATTCTCATAAGATGGCTTGATTAGTTCTTCAAAACTCATCGTATAATAGCCTCTTTTTTCTCTGATTAATTCAACAAAAATAACTGGATATTGATATTCTCGAGCAAACCTTTCCATTCCAGTAAAAAAGCCTGTGGGTTGATTTAGGAAATTAGTCCAAAATGCACTTTCGGGCTTAGGTGGAGATTGATCCGCTGCTAAACAAATGGCTCTCGGAATATTTTTTCTTTCCCGCGCTAAAATGACAGATTCTCGTTTCTCCATTAATACGTTGCTACCAAACCTTGACCGCACCCAAAATGTAAATTCATTAAATAAAGGGCTAGATAGTTTTTGATAGACAATGTCATATAAGTTTTCTGATAGGGCTAGACGGTGCACCGCCCATTCCCAATTTCCCTGATGTCCTGCAACTAAAACAACGGGTATTCCTTTGTTTAAATAATTGGAGATGATTTGCTCATTGACCAAGTTTACTCGCTTGAGCATTTCTTTTTTGCTAATGGTGGATCCTTTGAAAAATTCCACCATTTGGTCCGTTAAGTATCCATAAAATTTTACAGTTAACGCGTTCACCTGTGAGTTGTTAAGGTCAGGAAAGGAGTTTTTGATATTATTGACAATGACCTTTTTCCGATAAGAAAATACAAAATACAGTAACCATTTAGCTAATGTTGCTATTCGATACAAAATAAATAGGGGTAAATGGCCGATTAATTTTAAAAAAAACATAGATAAACTTTAAGGGTATGCCATCATTAACATGTAATTTTACAAATATCCGATTATTTTTTCAATGCACATTGAAATTCACTATTTGCCCTGCTTAGAATATGTAAGTTTATTGATTCATTCGAATCATGTTGAGTTTGAGGTGATGGAGAATTTTCCCAAACAAACTTTTCGTAATCGGACGTATTTATTAGGAGCCAATGGAATTGAATGTTTGACTGTGCCAACCATACATGTCAGTGGGCAAAAAGTTCTAACGAAAGATATTAGAATTGATTATTTTCAAGATTGGGAGCGTCGACATATGGGTGCAATTCGGGCAGGATATGGCAAAGCGCCGTTTTTTGAATATTTTGAGCCATATATCTGCGATATTTTTGCGAAAAAAAATAAATTTTTAGTAGATTTAAGTATTGATTTCATTCAGTTAATCATGAAAATTTTGAATGTGGAGTTTACTTATACTTTAACAGATCAATTTTGTTCGACAATTACGCTGAGTCACTGGAATCAATTAAATGCCAAACAAGATTGGCAATTAAGAACTAATTTTAAATCGATTCCTTATCGGCAATGTTTTGGTGATTCATTTGTTCCTAATTTATCTATATTAGATTTATTGATGAATCACGGGAAGGAATCGAGAAATATTTTAAGTTAATTTCGTTAATATTGAACAAATAGATATTGAGATGTGTTTTTCGCAATAGATAAAAAGAAATCAAATGGAAGCAAAGTTTTCAAATAAAGTTAAAGAAGTGATTTCGCTGGCCCGCGAAGAAGCATTGAGATTAGGACATGATTACATAGGAACAGAGCATTTGATGTTGGGAATGATACGTGATGGCGAAAGTTCAGGGGTTGAATTATTAGTAAAATCAGGTGTTTCATTGGATCAATTGCGTCAAAGCATCGAGCATTCTACTGCATCTACTACCAAATCTACTTTTGATAAGCAAAATTTATTAAATATTCCCTTGACAAAACAAGCGGAAAAGGTTTTACGTTTAACCTACCTAGAAGCCAAATACTTCAAGACTAATTTGGTTGAAACGGATCATTTGTTAATGGCTATTCTTCGAGATGAAGATAATGTGGCTACGCAAATCTTGGAGAAATATCAGGTTTATTATGATTTAATTAAAGAAATGGTTGATTTTCAGTCGAGCACTGGTCAAGATATTTCGCCTAAATCTTCTTCAGATACGGATGATAATGATGATGATAGTCGTCTTTATTCTGGTTCTGCCTCAAATACACCAGGGGGTGCTTCTGCCAGTGGAACTAAAGGTGCTGAAAAAAGTAAGACACCTGTTTTGGACAATTTTGGTCGCGATTTAACCAAAATCGCTGAAAATGGTAAATTAGATCCGATTGTAGGTCGTGAGAAAGAAATTGAACGTGTGGCACAAATTTTGTCGAGACGTAAAAAGAATAACCCGATTTTAATTGGAGAACCCGGAGTGGGTAAAACGGCCATCGCTGAAGGTTTGGCATTACGTATCATCCAGAAAAAGGTTTCTAGAGTATTATTCGGTAAGCGTGTAGTTACTTTAGATTTGGCTTCATTAGTCGCTGGAACTAAATATCGTGGACAGTTTGAGGAAAGGATGAAGGCGGTGATGAATGAATTAGAAAAATCGACCGATGTGATTTTGTTTATTGATGAATTACATACGATTGTGGGTGCTGGTGGTGCTTCGGGCTCATTAGACGCATCAAATATGTTTAAACCTTCGTTGTCAAGAGGAGATATTCAGGTTATAGGAGCAACTACCTTAGATGAATACCGACAATACATTGAGAAAGATGGCGCATTAGCCCGTAGATTTCAAACGGTTATGGTGGATGCGACGACTATCGACGAAACGATTGAAATATTAAACAACATTAAAGATAAATACGAGGAGCATCATCATGTGATTTATACTCCTGAATCGATTATTTCAGCGGTAAAGTTATCGGATCGGTATATATCAGATCGTTTTCTGCCCGATAAGGCTATTGATGTAATGGATGAAGTAGGTGCGCGAGTACATATTTCGAATATCAATGTACCCGCGGATATAGTTGCATTAGAAAATCAAATTGAGCTTGTTAAAAAAGAGAAGAATCAAGTTGTAAAATCTCAGAAATATGAGGAAGCGGCACAATTGAGAGATCGTGAGAAAAAGTTGATTGACCAATTAGAGAAAGCGAAGCAAATTTGGGATGAGGAATCTAAGAAACAGAAATTCACGGTTACGGAGGAGCATGTTGCCGAAGTAATTGCGCAAATGACGGGTATTCCTGTGAATCGAGTAGCGGCAAAAGAGGGGGAGAAATTGTTGAAGATGGAAGAAGAGTTAAGCAAACATGTGATTGGCCAAACAGATGCAGTTAAAAAATTAGTTAAAGCGATTCAACGCACAAGAGTGGGTCTTAAGGATCCTCAAAAACCGATCGGTTCATTCATCTTTTTAGGACCTACAGGGGTTGGAAAAACTGAAATGGCTAAGGTTTTGGCTACTTATTTGTTTGATAAAGAAGATGCACTTGTTCGTATAGATATGAGTGAATACATGGAGAAATTTAGTGTCTCTAGGTTAGTTGGCGCGCCTCCAGGCTACGTAGGTTATGAAGAAGGGGGGCAGTTGACCGAAAAAGTTCGTCGCAAGCCTTACTCCGTTATTTTACTTGATGAAATTGAAAAAGCGCATCCAGATGTGTTTAATCTATTGTTACAAGTTTTAGATGATGGTATTTTAACGGATGGGTTAGGAAGACGAGTGGATTTTAGAAATACAATTATCATTATGACGTCCAATATTGGGGCTAGAGATCTGAAAGACTTTGGTTCAGGAATTGGTTTTTCAACCAAATCGAAATCTGACAATTTGGATGAGCAGGCTAGGTCGACGATCCAAAATGCATTGAAAAAGGCATTTGCTCCTGAATTTATAAATCGACTAGATGATATTATTATTTTCAATTCTCTTGAAAGGGCTGATTTGCATAAGATTATTGACTTAATGTTAATCAAACTTAAAGCTCGCCTGGTTAATTTGGGTTATGAAGTTCAGTTAACTGAAAAGGCAAAGGACTTTATTGCTGACAAGGGATATGATCCACAATATGGGGCAAGACCACTTAATCGTGCGATTCAAAAATATTTAGAGGATTTATTAGCAGAAGAAATATTAAAAGGTCCTTTGGAAGAAGGCGAATTGATTGAGGCGGATTATGAAGAAAATGCGGAGCAAATAAGTTTAGTTCGAAAAAAAGTATAAATCATATTTATGAATTTAGTTCAAGATAAAGTTGTGTTGGTCACTGGAGCCTCTAGAGGGATAGGGAAGGCCATCGCAACTCAATTTGCCAAAGCAGGCGCTCATGTAGCTTTTACCTATTTATCTTCGGTTGAAAAAGGTCAAGCTTTGGAAAAAGAATTATCAAGTTTTGGGATAAAGGCAAAAGGTTATCGGTCGGATGCATCTCAATACGCTGAATCTGAAGCACTTGTAGAAGCTGTTCTAGCTGATTTTCAAACGATTGATATCTTAATTAATAACGCTGGGATAACGAAGGATGGATTATTGATGCGAATGAGTGAAGAACAATGGGATGATGTGATTCGGGTTAATTTAAAGTCGGTATTTAATTTGACAAAGGCAGTTATTAAGCCTATGATGAAGGCTAAATCTGGTTCTATTATCAATTTAACTTCGATTGTAGGGATTAAGGGAAATGCGGGCCAAGCAAATTATTCTGCATCGAAGGCGGGTATTATAGGTTTTACAAAATCTGTAGCGCTTGAATTAGGCTCTAGAAATATTCGTTGCAATTCAATTGCTCCTGGTTTTATTGAAACTGAAATGACGGGTGAATTGAATGAAGCTACTGTTGAAGAATGGAAAAAAGCCATTCCTTTAAAAAGAGGCGGTGAAGCGAATGAAGTGGCCAACGTATGTTTGTTTTTAGCATCTGATTTATCCTCTTATGTGACTGGGCAGACCATTCAAGTGGATGGTGGATTATTAACTTAATGTTTTTAGACGAAATATCGATTCAAACCTCAATCGCGATTTATGCGGGATTGGGGTTTGTTTTTTTTCTAGGTTTTGGATATTATTTCTTTCGAAACCCAATCAATAATCGCCATTCAATCTTGTGGAGAATACTTTTAGGCAGTATTAGAGGCCTGATTTTGGCTTCTATACTCGTTGCGATTTTGCCTTTTAAGATCTTTGAAAATAAAAATTCAAAAGAGCTCTTTGAATATATTTTTGTGGTTGATTTTCCTGATTCAATGACTAAAGATTTTGAAAGGACTTTTAGAAGAGCGGATTCTATATTAAGGTTAAAACATCCCGAATTTAAATGGGTTAATTTTAATGGTCAAGAGATTGTTGATTTCAAGCGACCTTCTCCCATTTCTCGGTCTTTCATTCGTTTAAACCAAACCATCCGAAAATTAAGCAAAGGCCAATCGCGCAAAGAAATATTTATCTTAACTGATGGGAATGTGAATGATGTGAACGTGGAACTGACAGGCAATATTAACCTAATTCCTTATGGCCAGATATTAAATAAGGAACAAATTGAGTTTTCGTCTATCAATTTGCCCATTTTTTCTGTTCCAGGTGAAGAGGTTCACTTACCTGTAGAAGTATGGATAAAGAATTTTAAGCAAAACAGAAACGTAGTTATCAATATAAATGTAGATGGTGCTTTTGTTAAAACTCGGAAAATCTCTTTTGATAATGACCATACCTATTTAATAACAGATATAGACTTAAAGTCTAATCAATTAGGTAAGCATAAGATTAAAGTGTCTTTAGATAATGGCTTAAGCAATTTGATCGATTGGAATGTAGTTAATGAAAAGGCTATTGTGTATGGATTTTCGGATGCATTGGATCCTGATGTGGGTGTTTTAAATCGGGTCGCCAAAAATAAGTTCATCAAACTGATTTGGGATTTTGACCTTAACGCTAACATTCCTGATAAAGCTGATAAATTTATTTTTATGAGGATTTTGCCCAAAGACATTTACAAGAGTAAATTGATCAATTCTTCCGTGTTGTTTTTAAATACATCAAAAGATAAGACTGCTCTTTATTTGAACAGGGATAATCATGTACAAATGGCTGGAGAATCTCTTTGGGATTTACAAATGAAAGAATTTCAGACTAAAGGTTCTTATGTACAAACTGATTCTACATTGGGAGTTTTGTTTGATAATTTATTTGTTAACAATAAATTGGATAGTTTAAATAAGGATGGTGCTCTTGTAGATGATTTATTTATTCAAGATGTGTCAAATAATAGTTTGGGTCGAAATGAGCCTAAATTAAATTTTTTGGCCAATAAAAACGATATAGATTTGTTGGAAATAGAGGATTTAGCCACTGCTGATTTTATCCGTGAGGAACAAAATTCAAATTTCAGAGAAGAATCTGTTTATGTTTGGCAAAATATTTATTTCAAGCTTTGGCTATTATTGTTAATCGTAACTGAATGGTTGATTCGAAAATTTAAAGAATTACGATGAGAAAGAATATTATTTTATGGATGGCCATCATTTTATCCATATGGGGCTGTCAACCGAAATTAACTCAAAAAGCTTTTATTTCTGCGCAATATGCTAAAGTATTTTCAGGAGCAAAACCTAAGAATTTTCTAGTTTCTGTTTTTATTTCGTATGATTCTTTATCGAAATGGATAGATCAGAGGCCTGATAAAACTATTTTTGAGTCTAAATCTGATCAATCTTTTATAGGTTTTCCCATTCAATCAAGCTTAGCTGGAAAAGTTAAATTTTCCGCCAATAAATCGAAGCATTTAATCATTCAAGCTCCAGCTTTATTTGAAGCGAAACCTAATGTGGCAGGATTTAATGCAGGCATAGTCCGAGGAAAATTAGATTTAAACGTAGACATCGATCTGCAAATTAAGTCATTAAATAATTTCGGCGTTGGAAACATTTCATATAGTTATCAATGGTTGGAAAAGCCTATGGTAAAGGTTGCTGGGTTTGGTGTTAATGTGGGGCCTGTCGTTGATAATTTATTTAAAAGTAAATACAATGAACTTAATGCCACGATTAAATCTAATTTGGAAGGTTTATTACAGCCTGCTAGCTTAGAGAAAATGCTTGTGAATAATGCGCAAAATATCGTTTGGCCTGAGTATACTTTTCCTACTAGTCGAATAAGCTTAGGAATTAGAAAATTAGATATTGCACCCCAAGGGCTTAATTTGGAATTACTTTTAAATACGTCGGTAGGTTTTTCTGCTTCCCAAATGGATACTAAAAAGGCGATTCGTTATTACCTGAATAATGATCAACAATTAGGCCGCGAATTACCATTTTCAGGCCAATTGGATTGGATGATGATCAATGAATTTTTAACTAAATCTGCTCAAGAAAAATTAAAAAACAAAGGGTTGAGAATTCAAATTAATGGAAATGGCACTTCATTTTTAAGTGCGAATATAAATGGATTTAAAGGAGCAAAATCGGAACTGAAGATTGATTTTGTGCCAGTGGTTTTTGATCAGCATATTATAGGTTTTCAAGTGAAAAATCAAGAAATTAAAGGTTTGTCATTTCCGAATTCGTTATTTAAAAAACAGGTAATTAGGCGTATTAATCGGTTAGCCACTGATTTTAAATTTGATCTTATGAAATCCCAAGAATTAATTGATAAATTTTCGGGTCCTCTTGTGATGAATAACACTAATTTGAAAATTGATTTGTTACAATGGAATGAATCAAGTTTTTATGTCAGTGGCTTATTGGGTGCTGATTGGAAGATTTTAAAATAATTAAGATACCTTTGTGATGAGAAAATAAATCATCTTATCGCTTTTTAAAGAGGAAAGTCCGAACAACAAAGAGCAGTGTGCTTCCTAACAGGAAGGTGGATTTAACGATCCAACAGATAGTACCACAGAAAATAACCGCCTTTCGAGGTAAGGGTGAAAAGGTGGGGTAAGAGCCCACCGCTGGATTGGCGACAAGACAGGCAAAGGTAAACCTCACACGTTGCAAGATCAAATAGGCTGACTGTCTTAGGACAAAAGGGTTGCTCGTCCGATGTCAGTGGGTAGATTGCTAGAGGTAAACAGCGATGTTTATCCAAGATAAATGATAAGAGGGTAGGTTTCCTACTTACAGAATTCGGCTTATCGATTTATTTTCTCATTTTTTCATTTGTATTTTAGCCCAACAATCATTAATTTTGCAGACATTTTTATAAACCCGAAGGACGAGATCCTTCATAAACCCATGTATAATGGCTGTTAAAATTAGATTATCGCGTCGTGGACGCAAGAAGTTAGCCATGTTTGACGTAGTTGTTTCGGATGCTCGTGCACCCCGTGACGGACGTTTTATAGAGAAATTAGGAACTTACAATCCTAATACAAACCCAGCAACGGTTGTTTTGAATGAAAAACAAGCGATTAAGTGGGTGATGGATGGTGCTCAGCCTACAGATACGGCGAAGGCTATTTTATCTTACAAAGGGATATTATATGCAAAGCATTTACAGGTTGGAGTCATTAAAGGCGCATTGACCCAAGAACAAGCTGATGCTAAATTTGAAGCATGGAAAGCTGAAAAAGAAATTAAAATTCAAACGAAAGCTAGTTCGATTCAGCAGTCTAAGGCTAAATCTAAGGCCTCTCGTTTAGAAGCTGAATCTAAAGTTTCTGAAAATCGTGCGGTTAATATCGCTGCTAAAAACAAAGCTGCAGATGATGCAATTGTAGCTAGCGTAGTGGATGCTATTAATGAGTCTGATGAAGATGAAGTAGAAGTAGCTAATGAAACATCATCTGATGTGGTAGCAGAAGTTGCGGTTGAAGAAACAATAGCAGAAGCTCCAGCAGCAGAAGTTGCGGTTGAAGAAGTTGTAGCAGAAGAAGCAGTGGCAGAAGTTGCGGTTGAAGAAGTTGTGGCAGAAGAGCCAGCGTCAGAAGTTGCGGTTGAGGAAGTTGTAGCAGAAGAGCCAGCGGCAGAAGTTGCGGTTGAAGAAGTTGTAGCAGAAGAGTCAGTGGCAGAAGCTCCAGCAGCAGAGTCAACTGAAGAAGAATCTCCAGCAGCAGAATAATTTTAAAAATTTGATTAAATCATACAAATTTGTTTTCAGATTTGTATGATTTTTTTTTGTACCTATGGCAAAAACAGAATATTTCGAGTTGGGTGCTTTGGCTAAGCCTCATGGATTAAAAGGAGCGTTTCATGTATTTATGGATGTGGATGATCCCTATGAATATGAGGGATTGGAATCCGTATTTGTTCAAAAGGGCAACGAATTAGTTCCTTATTTTATTGATGAACTCCAAATTAGAGATTCCGTTAATTTAATGACGCTGGAAGGCATCAATAGCCTAGATTTGGCTAAGGAGTTGGTTGGAATGAAGTTGTTTTTGCCCATTAGCTTTTTGCCTAAATTAAAAGATGACCAATTTTATTACCATGAGATTATTGATTATCAGGTTCAAGATCGTAATTTAGGTTTATTGGGATATGTGAAAGAAGTTTATTCCACAGGTGCTCAGGACGTGATTATTATGATTTATAAGTCGAAGGAAGTTTTAATCCCTTTGATTGATGAAATTGTACCCAAAGTGGATAAGAAAGAAAAAATTGTATTTACGGAATTACCAAAGGGCCTTTTAGAGGTTTATTTAGAAGATGATGCGAATTGATATAATTTCAGTTATTCCGGCATTGATGCATAGTTTTTTCGAGCATTCTATATGCAAGCGTGCTTCTGATGCTGATTTAGTCGACATTGTCTTTCATGATTTGCATGATTTCTCCTTAAAAAAACATCGCCAAGTAGATGATTACCCATTTGGTGGGGGAGCGGGGATGGTTATGGCCATTGAGCCTTTATCACGTTGTTTAGACCAATTAATATCTGAACGAACTTATGATGAGATCATTTTTTTTACGCCTGATGGTCAATTACTAAAACAAGGACTAGCCAATCAGTTAAGCCTAAACACGAATATGATTTTTATTTGTGGGCATTACAAAGGGATCGATGAGCGTGTACGAGATAAGTATGTTACTCGGGAGGTTTCCATTGGCGATTATGTTCTTTCGGGTGGCGAATTAGCTGCTGCCGTTGCCGCTGATGCAATAATACGATTGTTACCGGGTGCGCTGGGGGATGAAAGTTCTGCTTTAACTGATTCATTTCAAGATGGTTTATTAGCCCCGCCTGTTTATACACGTCCTTCTGAATTTAATGGGCAAAGCGTACCTGAGGTTTTGCTTTCTGGGCATGATCGAAATATAGATGCTTGGCGACATGAGCAATCCGTCTTAAGAACCCAAAAGCGTCGTCCTGATTTACTTTCTTAATATGAGCCCCAAAATAAAAATTCCAGCGGCTGCTTTAATCTCATTGGGATTATTGTATTTAATCTGGGGTTCCACCTTTTTAAGCGTTCGTATTTTATTGGCTTATTTTCCTCCATTAGTCATCACTTTTTCTCGAAATATATTTGCAGGAACCTTGTTGCTTATTTGGTCTATTCTAGGCAAACATTGGGTTAAGATGCCTTGGAAACATCTTTCCATTCATTTACAAGCGGGTATCTTATTGATTTGTTTAGGGAATGGATTTATGGCGATGGCAGGTTCCATTGTGCCTTCTGGATTTTCATCGGTATTTATGGCATTAGGTCCACTATTGTTGGTTTTATTCTTTTGGTTAAGCGGTAGAAAACCAACCCAACGAAAATTATTGGGGACTTTACTGGGTTTAATTGGGATTGGCATCATGGTCAGTCAAAAAAAATTAGCCATCCCTGGAATGGAAATGGAGTTCTTTAGAGGTATTTTTTACTTGTCAGTGGCAGTGATTGGTTGGAATATAGGCGTTTTCCGAATTCAGTATACTCAGGCTAATTCCTATCATTTTACGCAAGTATGTTCGATTCAAATGTTGACCGGCGGTTTGGTTGTTTTACTCATTAGTACATTGAAAGGAGATTATCAACACATTGTTTTAGCGGATATACCCTTTAAAGCTTTTTATGTATTCTTATACTTGGGATTAATTGGTTCTATGCTGGGTTATTCCCTTTTTGGCTACCTTTCTAAGGAATTAGATGCCACATTAGTAGCGACCTATACCTATGTAAATCCATTAATTGCTTTACTATTAGGCAATTTAATTTTGCAGGAAGAATTGCATAAAATTTTAATTTTAGCTAGTTTTTGTATACTATTGGCAGTTGTTTTAATAACGACTGATAAATCTAAACCTTCTTAAGATGAAACGTATTATCTATTTCCTTTGTTTTTCTATTTCTATAATGTCTATGAATCAACTACATGCGCAAGGTGTTCAGGCGCTTTACCCTGGAACTATTCCGAATTATATAGATGGACCCAATCTTCAAAAGAGTGAAATAACGGGTGGTATAGAACGAATCTCAAATGTAAGTATTCCTACTTATGAATTTTTTGAAGCCAAAGGGGGTAAATCTCAAAAACCTTGCGTTGTTGTATGTCCAGGGGGTGGTTATAAAATTTTAGCATCTTCCCATGAAGGAACTGATATCGCAAAGAAATTTAATGAATTAGGGATTCATGCATTGGTATTGTATTACCGTATTCCTGATTCTGCACGGCAGGTAGATCGCAAAATTGCTCCTTTGCAAGATGCCCAACAAGCTATCAGATTGGTTAGAAAAAATGCAAATAAATGGGGTATCGATGTAGGCAAGATAGGTATTATGGGTTTTTCTGCCGGAGGACATTTGGCAGCTTCCGCGGCTACTCATTTTGAAAAAGATTATACCGGTGTTGACGATGGCATAAACCTTAGACCTGATTTTCAAATTTTATTATACCCTGTGATTAGTTTTAGGCCATTTGGTCATTCGGGTTCTTCCGTTAATTTATTAGGTAAAAAACCATCAGAGGAATTGATTCATTTATTCTCCAATGAAGAGCAAATTACGGATTATACACCTAAGGCTTTTATGGTACATGCAGCTGATGATAAAGCAGTACCCATCAAAAACTCCTTGTTATATGTTGAAAAGCTTACTGAAAATAATGTCGCAGCTGATTTACATGTATATGCCAAAGGAGGTCATGGATTTGGTTTAAACAATAAAACCACAAAAGAATTGTGGTTTGATCGTTTAGCTGAATGGTTAAAGACCAATCATATTCTTTGATTTTTCTTCATGACGTAATAAAATGGTATCCCTACTAGGACGATAATTAAGCCTATTGTGGATGATATTGTTTTTACCCAAAGTAAATTTCCGGCCAAAAATAGTAAGCTAATCAAATAAATCGAAAAGATGATTTTTTGACTCGGAGGTAGTTGTGCCCCCATGATTTTGGTTTTAAATACGGATGCAACAGTTAAGAAGTAAAAGATTAAGATCGCAAATACCGTAAAGTCTAAAAGTGTTCCATAAGATCCTGAAAAGCATAATGCGATTGCCCATATTCCTTGAATGAATAGGGAGTTGGCTGGTACACCATTTTTATTTGTTTCCGCTGCTTTTTGGAAAAATAAACGATCGTTGGCCATCGCTTGAAATAAACGACCACCGGCTAAAATGATTCCATTATTACATCCAAAGGTGGAAATCATAATTAATATGGCCATGACAGTCGCGCCTATTGTGCCTAATACGGCTTGTAAAGCAGCAGAACCAAGTCGGTCCTGGCTTGCAAACATAATACCTCTTAAATAAGGGCTAGTGCCATTGGGATCACCTTGTAAAGGCAATATGCCTAAATAGGCAATATTGGTTAATATGTATAATAAACAAACAAGGGCTGCTCCATAGACTAAACCTTTGGCAATTGTTTTTTTAGGATCTTCAAAATCGGCACTAGCAAAAGTTACATTGTTCCAAGCAGATGAGGAGAATAAGGGCCCAATCATGGCTACTCCAAATAAGCTGCCAAATTGCCAAATGCTGATATTTTCAAACGTAGATGTAGTTGAGTTATAGGTTTGGGTTTCTTTGAAAAAATGATCGAAATGCACCCATCCATTTGAAACTCCTACATACACTCCTATGATAATTAGGATGACGATGGCGCCAATTTTAGTGATGGTAAAAACATTTTGAACTAAAGATGCGAAAGATATTCCTCTAAGATTCACAAAGGTTAAGGTGGCAATTAAAATGGCCGCTAAAATTTGTTGGCTTGTAATATAATTTCCTACTAAAGGAATGTCATTGATTAATTCAGGTAATAAAATTCCGGTATACTTAGCAAATGCGACTGCAACGGCGGCAATAGTTCCTGTTTGAATGACTAAAAAAGTGGTCCAACCGAACAGAAAGCCAATCATTGGATTGTATGATTCTTTTAAGTAAATATATTGACCACCTGTTTTTGGAAATACTGTTGATAATTTTCCGTAGGCATATGCTCCTGTGATGGTCACAAAACTGGTTAGAACCCAGGTCATAATCCAAGCGATGGGGGAGCTTAGTTGGCGACCAACTTCCGCACTCACTAAAAATATGCCTGAACCTATCATGGATCCCATGACTAACATGGTCGCGTCTAAGGTATTTAATTTTTTCATAAAGGGATGATTATTTATAATTTATCAAATTAATACAATAAATAGAATACTTGATAAAAAGGTTATTTGGTGATTTTACAACTTAAATATGGTTGGAATATTGCAAATAAAAAAATGTAAACGTTTACGGTAACGTTTACGGTAAAATATTATAGATTTTCTGTGAATTTTAACAATTCTATTCTGTATATTAAAAGCATTAAAGATGGTCAAATATATTTAATATTTGATAAGTACAATTTTAGTATAAAGATGAAAAATAGTATCAATGAGGTTGAATTATGGGATGCGTTTAGGGGAGGAAGTCAAGACGCATTTTCAAAATTATATCAAATGTTTGTTAATCCACTGTATACTTATTCAGTAGGAATTACGAATGATAAAGATTTGATCAAAGATTGTCTTCATGATTTATTTGTTGAGTTATGGAAAAATCATTCCAATCTTGGTCCCACGACCAGTGTTAAGTTTTATTTAATGGCGTCGATCAAACGGAAATTGATTCGTCATATTGACGGGAATTTAAAGTCATTTAATAACCATGTTAATTATACCAGGGATTATGTAGAAGATTTGCCATCCCAAGAATCTGTTTTAATACTAAATGAAGCTCAAGTAGAATTGAATGTTAAAGTTTCGAATAGCTTACATTTATTAAGTAAGCGCCAACGAGAGGCCATTCAATTAAAGTTTTATAAAAATTTAGACACCGATCAGATTAGTGAACAAATGAATATCAATGCACAGTCGGTTTATAATTTAATTTTTGGGGCACTTCGGGTCATGAAAGAGGGCTTGGTCAATAAATCTTTTTCTGTTTAATAGAATTAATTTTAGAATTCTTTGAGTATATCAGGGTTCTGCATTGCTTTATAGGGTATATTAAACGTTTACAGTTTTTATGTCCTTTAGAAAATTAAGTCTTAATTGGGTTTATCGAAATATTCTAAAGAGAAATATTTATAGTTCGAGTAAAAAAGCATCGCTATTAAAGGGTTCTAATGGCGATTTAAAAAAGATTGCGAACCTATTAAGCCATGATGAAAGCAAAGCGTTATGGATTAAGATTAACCAAACTTTGCAAATTATTCACTAAACAAAATCATTTTATGAGAAAAAAATTACTTTCAAAAGTACTTTTAAGCATGATTTTCATGTTTTTAGGGGTACAAGCGTTTGCTCAGGATCGAATGGTCACTGGACGCGTAACAGCATCGGATGACGGCTCAGGTGTTCCTGGAGCTAGTATTTCGATCAAAGGTACTTCAAAAGGTACCACATCTGATGGAGATGGAAATTACAAAATTTCAGCTCCTAGTAGCGCAATTTTAGTTTTTTCTTCGGTAGGTTTTAATACGCAAGAAATTGCGGTTGGATCTAAAAGTCAAATTAGTGTGGCTTTAAAAACAGATTCAAAAGCGTTATCTGAGGTTGTGGTTGTAGGTTATGGTACTCAGAAAAAGAGCCAAATGACGGGTGCTATTTCTTCGGTAACTTCTAAGCAGATTACTGAAATGCCTATTACCAACTTAGGTCAAGCGATGCAAGGTCGTGTTGCTGGGGTGGACGTAGCGCAATCAGGTTCAAAACCAGGTACTGTACCTAAGGTTTTAATTCGTGGACGTCGTTCATTTAATGCAGGTAATGATCCTCTATATGTAGTAGATGGTATTCCATTATCTGGTGGTTATGAGGATATGAATCCGAATGATGTGGCTTCGATGGAAATTTTGAAAGATGCAACGGCAACAGCTATTTATGGAGCTCGTGGTGCGAATGGTGTAGTTTTGATTACAACTAAACGTGGTTCGAAAGATGGCAAGACTGTCATTTCGTATGATACGTATGTGGGTCAAACAAAAAATTTAGATAAAATTCAGTTATTTAATGGAGAGGAATACGCTGAAATGAAACGTGAATCTCGTCGTACGATTGGTACATACAAAGATGCGAATGGCAACGTTGTTCCCACGGGAGTAATTGATGCTTTTGCTGATTCAAAATTGTTTATTGCAGTTGAGTTAGATGGTATTGCTAACAAACGTTCATTGGATTACCAAGACATGATGGTGAAGCAAAGTATTCAACAAAACCATGCCTTAGGCGTTCAAGGGGGTAATGATAAAACACAGTTTTCAATCAATGCAGGTTATTTCCAAGATAAAGGTATTATTGAAGGATTAGATTTTACTCGTTATTCATTCCGCGCAAGTGTGGATCATCAAGTGAATAAAAGCTTAAAAGTGGGAGCGTCTTCCTATGTGATGTATGCAGAAACGAATGGAGCTAACTTAAATCCATATGGATATCTTTCATCTCAAAATCCGTTAGCGAAAGCTTATGATGATAAGGGGAATTTAATATTTTCTCAAACGGATGATGCTTTATTGACGAATCCTTTGAATGAAATTGTTCCTGGAGCTAAGATTGATAACACGAAGAAATACCGTGTATTTAATAGCATTTATGCGGAGTTACAATTAGCTGAAGGTTTAAAATATCGCGTCAACTTTGGACCGGACTTTACCATTACGCGTAATGGTCGTTTCAATGGTGCTTTGACTAACGATATTAAAGGAGGTAATCCGACGGCAACTACGGATAATCGTTTTGGTTTTAACTATACAGTTGAAAATATCTTAACATATTCAAAACAGTATAAAGATCATAATTTTAATGTTACGTTATTACAATCTATGCAACGTGATAATTTTGAGCAATTTACTCAGAGTGTGATGGGAGTGCCTGTAGAAACTCAGTCTTTCTTTAATTTAGCTAATGCATCATCTATTCAAGGTGTGGGATCTAATTTAATTCAATGGACTATTGCTTCTTATATGGCTCGTATAAACTACGATTATAAAGGCAAGTACCTGTTAACTTTAACTGCTCGTCGTGATGGATCTTCTCGTTTTGGAGAAAATTCTAAATGGGGTAATTTTCCAGGTGCAGCTTTAGGTTGGAATATGCATCAAGAAGATTTCATGAAGGATTTGACATGGTTAGATGAATTGAAAGTACGTGCTTCTTTTGCACAAGTTGGTAACCAAGGTTTATCTCCATACCAAACAGTTGGTTTAGAAGGAAGAACTTCTTATGCTTGGAATAATACGGCAGCTTATGGTTACCGTCCTAATACCATTGGAAATGCAGATTTGAAATGGGAAACTTCTACTTCAAAAAATATTGGTGCTGATTTCAGTATTTGGAGAGGTCGAGTGGCTGGATCCGTTGAATATTATCAAACGAATACAACTGATTTATTATTATCAGATCAATTGCCAACATCTACTGGTTTTGCTGCTGTTACGCGTAACGTAGGTGAGACTAAAAATACAGGTATTGAGATTTCATTATCTACCGTTAATGTGGATGCTGCTAATGGATTCAAATGGAGTACTGATTTTACGTTCTATAAAAATTCAGAAGCGATTGTATCTCTTTATAATGGTGCTAAAGATGACGTAGGAAACCGCTGGTTTATAGGAAAGCCTTTAAATTCATACTATGATTATCAATATGCGGGTATTTGGCAAACGGCTGAAGCTGATAAAGCAAAAGCTATGGGTTTCACTGTGGGTCAAATTAAAGTAGCTGATACGAACAACGATGGTAAAATTACTGCTGACGATCGTGTTTGGTTAGGATCTGATGTTCCAGCATGGGTTGGTGGTATCACGAATAGATTCTCTTATAAAGGATTTGATTTATCATTCTTTGTGTTTACACGCCAAGGGCAAATGATTGTTTCGAAGTTCCACCAAAACTCTAACTACCTACAAGGACGTTACAATCAAATTAAAGTGGATTACTGGACTCCTAATAATCCGAATGCTTATTATCCACGTCCTAACTTTAATCAAGAATTTCCTGCTTACAATACTGCTATTATGTATTTTGACGGATCCTTTATTAAAGTACGTAATATAAACGTGGGTTATACTTTCCCAGCTAAGACAGCTCAGAAGCTAGGTTTATCTTCTTTGCGCGTTTACGCAAGTATTCAACAGCCATTTATCTTCTCGAAATATCGTTCGGTTGATAATGGAGTGGATCCTGAAACTTCAAACGGTAATATTGAAAATAACGTAACGCCGGCAACTTCAGTTTCAACTTTTGGTTTAAATATTAAATTTTAATCCCTGAAATAATGAAAAGTTTATATATCAAAAATTCATTTAAATTATTAGGCTTAACCTCTGCAATATTGCTTGGTACTGCCTCATGTAGTGATTTACTGAAAGAAACTGTAGTTTCATCCATCAGTAATGATTACATCGCGACGACCCCAGGATTTGTAGCTGCTACAAATGCTGCATATACTCCATTACGTTCATTTTATGCTACGGAAAGAGGTATTTCTATGTCTGAGTATGGTACTGATATTTACAGTGCTGGTGCTGATGGATCATACAAAGGTTTTCACTTTTATGATTCTCAATTAACCTCTTCTGTAGATATTTTAGCTCAATTATGGGATGAAACCTACAAAGGTATAAATACAATTAATGCGGTTATCGATCGTGCTCCTGCTGTAACAGGTATTTCTGATGCGGTCAAAACTCAGCGAGTTGGTGAGATGAAGTATTTACGTGCTCATTACTATTTTATTTTGGTTCAACAGTTTGGTCCTTTGGATTTACGTTTAAAGGAAACGACTGGACCTACTAAAGCTGCCACAAGGACTCCAGAGAAAGATGTTTACAAGCAAATTGAGAAAGATTTATTGGAATCTATTCCTGTGCTTGAAAACAAGAAAGCTAGTTCGGATTATGGTCGTGCTACAAAAGCGGCCGCGGAGAATTTATTAGCTAAGGTTTATTTAACTCGTGCTTCTTCAAAATTTGCGGAAGCAACAGATTATGCCAATGCGGCTAGTTTGTGTAACAATGTAATTAATAATTACGGATTTAAATTGCTACCCGATTTCGCTTCTGTTTTTCTTCAAGGAGCGGGTGAAATTAATGATGAAGTTATTTTCGCAGTTCAATACACTTCAGATCCATTGACAAATGGTTTTGTGGATAATCAAGGAAATAAATTACACTTATATTTCGGTATGCAATATGATACACAGTCAGGTATGAAACGTGATGTGGCAAATGGTCGTCCATTTAAGCGTTTGAAGCCTACACCTTATTTATTAAATACTGTATTTGCTGAGCGTGTGATTGATACTCGTTACAAGAAGACCTTTAAAGATACTTGGTATTCAAATAATCCAGGAACGTATAATACAGCGTTTGACGTAACTAAAAAAACGGTGACATTTAAGACGGGAGATACTTGTATTTATATACCGGGTTATGAGATGAGTGTCGCAGAACGTGCAAAAAAGAATTACCAGGTATTAGTTCCTAGTTTATATAACTATGCTTTGTTTCCAACTTTGCAAAAGTTCTTTGATCCACTTCGTCCGGATATGACATATGAAAATGGTTCACGTGATTATTTTGTACATCGTTTAGCTGATACCTATTTAATGTTGGCAGAAGCTCAATTTAAATTAGGCAAGCAACCAGAAGCGGTAGCAGCGATCAATATGGTTCGTGTACGTGCTGCAGCGGCTGGTAAAGCGGAAGATATGAAAGTAAGTTCTGTTGATATGAACTTAATTATGGAAGAACGTGCGCGTGAATTAGCTGGAGAGCAAACACGTTGGATGGATTTAAAACGTTGGAATAATTTATTGGAGCGTGTTAAATTATATAATACAGATGCTGCTGCCAATATTTTGGATAAGCATTATGTTAGGCCAATTCCACAAAAGCAAGTTGACCTTTCTGAAAATGGTGGTTTTCCTCAAAATTCAGGATATTAATTCTGTTTAATTTATTATTTTTGTAAAATTCCGAAGGTGTTTACCTTCGGAATTTTTATTAAACCTATATTGTTATGAAAAAAATAATTCTTTTCTTTTCCTTGATTTCATTTTCAGGAATAGCTCAAAATCAATCAGTTTCATTTAAAAAGAATGATGCTGAAAAGAAAATTGATGTGTTAATTGGCGGAAAATATTTTACATCTTATTTCTATCCAGGGGAATCAGTGCTTAAAAAAGCGGTTTTGTTTCCCATCTTGTCTGCTAAAGGAACTACTATTACAAGAGGTTACCCGATTTCGCCGAGAGCTGGTGAAAGAACAGATCACCCTCACCACGTAGGGATGTGGTTAAACTATGAGGATGTGAATGGATTTGACTATTGGAATAATTCTACAGCCATTATAAAATCTTTACAGTCTCATAAAATGGGTACTATTTTTCATGATGCTGTATTATCGTCCAAGTCGAATAAAAATAGTGGCGAATTGGTTGCAACAGCCACTTGGGTAGATGATGACGGAAAAGGCCTAAAAGTATTAAGCGAAAAAACCACCTATGTGTTTTCTGGAACAGCGGATACAAGAACGATTGATCGTATCACCACGTTAACGGCTATTAGTGATTTAGTTGTATTTAAAGATGTGAAAGATGGTATGTTTGCGATTCGTGTGGCACGCCAATTAGAAATACCGTCTAATAAACCAGATGTATTTACAGATGCCCATGGAGTGGAGACAAAAGTCCCTGTTTTAGATAATACGGGAGTTTCTGGAGATTATATTTCGAGTGAAGGAATTAAAGGTGAGGCTGTATGGAGCACGCGTGCCACTTGGATGAATTTGACGGGAGTTATGGATAATCACCCCATTAATGTGGCTATTTTTGATCATCCTTCTAATGTTAGCTATCCATCGTATTGGCATGCCCGTGGATACGGCTTATTTGCCGTCAATCCACTAGGTGCTAAAGTATTCAGTAATGGAAAAGACGTTCGAAATCTAACCTTAAAAAAAGGCGAATCCGTTACTTTTCGTTATAGAACCTTCATTGCAGATAAAAATATGAGTAAATCTGAATTAGATCTTATGCAAAGCAATTTTGCCAAAGAGGTTAAATAATTCGTTATTAGAGAAATTTGTGTATTTTTGTAACACAATCGGGGGCCTTAGGGCCCCTATTTCTTTCAATTTATGAAGTTACAATTTTTGGGTGCGGCTAAGCAAGTAACAGGTTCTATGTACTTGCTTGAGCTTGAAGATGGATATAAAATTTTAATTGATTGCGGTACCGACATGGAACGCGAAATTGATTTTGAAACACCCATAGTTAATAAATCATTTTTTCCTTTTGACGCTTCGTTAATTAACCTGGTTATTTTAACTCATGCACATATAGATCACTCCGGTAATATTCCGATGCTCTTTCGTGAAGGATATGAAGGCCAAGTTCTTTGTACGCCGCCTACAGCAGATTTAACGGAATTATTGCTTTTTGATTCGGCCAATTTACATTTACGAAGGTTGAAGGCCGCACAGGGGGAAAGTAATAAGAAGCATAAGCAAATGGACCGATTGCTCCGCAAAGGTGATTTGTACTTGCAAAAAGATGTTGAAAACTCCCTTGAGAATTTTGTCACCTTACAATTCAATAAAAAATTTACGATTAAACCAGGTTTGGAAATCACTTTCTTTCCAGCGGGACATTTGTTGGGCGCAGCTCATCTTTATTTTTCTATTACGGAAGGCGATGAAATTAAGACACTTGGATTTAGTGGAGATCTAGGTCGAAACAACTATCCTTTACACATTGATCCACAAATTCTTCCTCCAGTCGATTACCTTATTTGTGAAAGTACCTACGGAAATCGCATCCACGAAGACAAAGTCAGTCCTATGGATGCTATGGAAGAAATTATTAGGGAAACATGTATCGATAAGCCTGGTCGTTTAGTTATACCTGCTTTTTCAGTAGGTAGAACGCAGGCTGTATTATATACCTTAAATCGATTGATCGAAGAACGCAACTTTCCTGTTATACGTGTTTTTACAGATAGCCCAATGGGTAGAAGTAGTACCAAAATTTATTCGAAATACCTTTCTTATTTAAATCCTGAGGCAAGATCCTTCCAAAAAGAGTATGATGAATTATTTGACTTTGATAATTTAGTTTACCTTCAATCAGAAAAAGAATCAAATGCTATTCAAAATTACCATCAACCTTGTGTGATCATTTCATCTTCTGGAATGATTACTGGGGGCCGAGTAGAAAAGCATATTGCCGACAATATCAGTAATTCGTATGCAACTATTTTATTGATTGGTTATTCTGCAGAGGGGACATTAGGTCGACAACTACTGGCCGGTTCCGAGACCATCAAAGTGAAGGATCGTGAGTATAAAGTAAATGCGAGAATACGTAAAATCGATGTATTTTCGGGTCATGCAGACCAATTGGGGTTATTGTCCTTTATTAAAAATCAACAAATTGATAAACTAAAGAAAGTGTTTTTAACCCACGGGGAAGAAGAAAGTATGTTGGAGTTTAGTCATGAAATTCAAAAACTTGGTTTCAATGAAGTTATTTTACCTGCTAAGAATGAAACATATCTACTTTAATCTTTATTTTTGTTTTTTATAAAATTTGAAATATGAGAACGTTGCTAGAATTTGAAAAGCCCATTGCTGAGTTAGAAGATAAGTTAATTGAAATGCGCAAATTGGCTATTGAAAACAATGTAGATGTTTCAGAAACCGTAGTCTCGTTGACTGAAAAAATATTGGAACTTAAAAAAGAAACATTTTCTAATTTAACTCGCTGGCAACGTGTTCAATTATCCCGCCATCCTGAACGTCCTTATACCTTTGATTATATTGAAAAAATTTGCACTGAGTTTATCGAAATTCATGGTGATAGGTCTGTAGCCGATGATAAAGCAATGGTTGGGGGTTTTGGTAATGTTGATGGTGAATTTTCGGTGATGTTTATAGGCCAACAAAAAGGTCGGAATACAAAAGAAAGGCAATATCGAAATTTTGGTATGCCCAATCCAGAAGGATATCGGAAAGCACTTAGATTAATGAAAATGGCTGAAAAATTCAATAAGCCTATTGTTTGTTTAATCGATACGCCGGGTGCATTTCCTGGAATAGAAGCAGAAGAAAGAGGACAAGGGGAGGCCATTGCCCACAATATTCGAGATATGTTCATGTTAAAGGTTCCTGTTATTTGCTTAATAATAGGAGAGGGTGCCTCTGGAGGTGCTTTAGGGATTGCCGTGGGTGATCGTGTTTTAATGATGGAAAATACTTGGTACTCCGTTATTTCACCCGAATCTTGTTCTTCAATTCTTTGGAGAAGTTGGGATTACAAGGAACAAGCGGCTGAAGCTTTAAAGTTAACCGCTGACGATATGCTTAAAAATGGGTTAATTGACGGTATTATCTCAGAACCATTAGGAGGAGCTCATTTAGCACCTGATGTGGCAGCTGAAAATATTAAAAAGGTCATTATTGCGGAGCTCAAAGTTTTGAATGCTATGTCGAGTGCCGAAAGGATCAATGCAAGAATAGATAAATTCAGTAAAATGGGTGTTGTTAAAGAGTAGTATGAAATCAAAAAAGGCTCTCTTGTTTGATTTAGGTAATGTTTTATTGCCTATTGATTTATCTCTTACCTTTCAGGCTTTTAGTCAATTATCGACTTCTTTTAATCCGCTAGAAATTCAAGAAAAAATAATCAATGAGGGTTTATGGTTAGGATATGAAGCTGGTTTGTTGAATGATGATGAATTTAGAAGTCTTTTAAAGGATAAATTAGCCTTGAATTGCTCAAATGAAGAATTTGATCAAGCTTTTTCTGCTTTATTGCTAGATTTTCCCTCCAATATTTATTCTTTTTTAAAGGATTTAACTTCTAATTTTGATTTATATTTATTGTCAAACACAAGTGTTATTCATTCGCGTATATTTTTAAATATTCCATTAGGTCCCAAGGGGGAAAATTTATTTGGGTTATTTAAAAAAGCTCATTTCTCATACGAGATGGGATTCGTTAAGCCTAATCCATTGATTTACCAACAAGTATTAAGGGAAAACAATTTAGAAGCTGGGCAAGTAGTATTTTTTGATGATAATGCTGCCAATATAGAATCTGCTTCTAACTTAGGGATTGATTCTATTTTGATTGACCCAAAAACTTCTTTGTCGCAGATTTCTGCTAAAATCAATGAACTATGTTAATATCTAGCCCCATTTTCGATTTTGTTTTTAAAGTAACTGGTTGGACTTTAGAAGGTGAGTATCCAGCTAGTATTAAAAAAAGCATAGTAATTGTTTCCCCTCATGCTTCCTGGGTGGATTTTCCTGTAGGCCTAGGTGCTCGGTCTATGATGAATATCCCTATCTTTTTCTGGGGTAAAAAAGAATTGTTTGATGGATTTTTTGGTTGGATGTTTCGTTGGCTCGGAGGTTATCCCGTTGATCGAAAAAACAAATCAAATCTAGTGGATTCCATCGTGGATATATACGCCGAAAAAGAATCTTTTGTAGCCGTATTAGCTCCTGAGGGTACTCGAAAGGATGTACAAGAATTGCGCACAGGATTTTATTATATCGCTAAAAAAGCGAATATCCCCATCATTATGATTGGTTTTGATTATGTGAACAAATCAATTAAAATTAGAGAAACTTTTTATCCTTCTGGAGATTTTGAAGTAGATAAAAAAGTTATTGCTCAATACTTCTCCACGATTCCGGGAGTTCAAAAATCTTGGATTAAAAATTATTTAGCTTAATTCTTAGCAAATAAAACTATTTTCTCTGCGGCTATTTTCGAGGCGCCTGAAGGTCCAATTAATTTAATTAAATTTTCGTAATCGCTTTTCTGATTTCTATATGCAATGGATTTTTTGTCCAGTAATTTTATTAGCCAAGCATGTATATTTTTAGTCGTAAACTCAGATTGAATGAGTTCGGGTACTGCAGGTTTGTTTAAAATAATATTCACCAAAGAAATGTAATTTATTTTTATGACCAATTTGGCCAAATTGTAAAACAACCAATCTGTTTTGTAAACTACAATTTGTGGGATATTTAGTAAGGCGGTTTCCAATGTGGCCGTTCCAGATGTTACTACTGCTGCGGATGAACAGGTAAGGACATCATAGGTTTGATCATATACAACCTTGATATTGCAATTCTCATAAAGGTCCTTAAATTCAGAAACGGCTGCAATGATAAAATCTATATTGGGAGATGTATTGACCAGTTCTTCAAAAATCGGTAAACTAGCCATAATTTCTTGTCGCCTACTGCCAGCTAAGAGGGCTACGTAAGCATTATTTTTGTCTTTAAAAGCTTTATTAGGAACGAATGCATCGATAGCATCTTTTAATGGATTGCCAATATAATGCGTTGATATACCTTTTTCTTTGAACAATTCTAGTTCAAAAGGGAAAATAACATACAATTGATCCACCCATTTTTTGATTGAATCTATTCGACTTTTATTCCAAGCCCATACTTTTGGTGCAATATAAAATTGTGTATAAAAACCGTTCTGCTTGGCTATTTTTGCCGCTTTTAGATTAAATCCACCATAGTCAATGAAGATTATGGTTTCTGGCTGGAACTCTAATATTTGTGTTGTAAATAGATTGAATAATTTGTTTAGCCTAAATAGGTTTTTTAAAACACCTAAAATTCCCATGATGGCTAACTCTTGATGATGCACCAATATTTCTACGCCGGCAGATGTCATTTGATCGCCACCCCAACCTATTATTTCGGCTTTTTTATCAATTAAACGAATCTCTTTTACGAGGTTGGATCCATGTAAATCACCTGATTTCTCACCCGCAAGAATAAAATATTTCATCTATGATTCTCCGTAGTATTCTACCGAGTTTTTATTGGTTTCAATCAAATGAATTTTATGCAGACATGCATTTGTTGTAGTTCCTTCAGAAATTTTGGGCGCCAATATTTTCCAAAATTCCATGACTAAAATTTCACAACTAGCTAACTTATTAGCCATGAAATCGACGTCTAAATTTAGATTTTTATGATCTACTTTATCAATGATTTCTACCTTAATTAAATCACCCAATTTTTTTAGGTCATACACAAATCCTGTCTCTGGATTAGGTTTCCCTTTTACAGTTACAATGAGTTCGAAATTATGCCCGTGCCAGTTATTGTTAGCGCAAGGCCCAAATACTTCTAGATTTTTTTCTTCAGTCCAGTTTGGATTGAATAGCCGGTGTGCGGCGTTGAAATGTTCCTTTCGGATTACGTATACCATTTGTTTTCAGTTTGTTTAAAGGACCTCTGGGAAAACAATAGCAGAATGTCCAAATATTTCACAAAGGTAAGAAACCTAATGAAGTTATTGTGTAAATTTGAAAATTAATCCCATTTTATATGATCATAGTTACTGGTGCCGCTGGTTTTATTGGAAGTTGTTTAATTGCAAAATTGAATGAATTAAATTTTAATTATATCATAGCCGTTGATGACTTTTCGAATGAAGAAAAGAATAAAAATTTGATTGGAAAGAAAATTAAAGAACGTGTAGAAAGGATTGATTTTTTCCAATGGCTTGATCAAAATAATAGGGAAGTGGAATTTCTTTTTCACATAGGAGCGAGAACAGATACGACAGAATTCAATAAAGAAATTTTCGATACATTAAATGTAAATTATTCCAAACATGTTTGGGAAGCGTGTGTCAAATATCAAATACCTCTAGTATATGCTTCATCCGCTGCTACCTATGGTCTTGGGGAATTAGGATATGATGATAATGAAAATGAAATTCATTTACTAAAGCCTTTGAATCCTTATGGTGACTCTAAAAATGATTTTGATAATTGGGCTTTAAAACAAGAAGAAAAACCATTTTTTTGGGCTGGACTTAAATTCTTTAATGTCTATGGTCCCAATGAATACCATAAAAGTCGAATGGCATCAGTTATCTGGCATGCATATCGCCAAATTTTAGCTAATGGATCTTTGAAGCTATTTAAATCTCATAAACCTGAATACCAAGATGGGGAACAGATTCGTGACTTTATTTACGTCAAAGATTTAGTCGATGTGTGTATATTTCTAATGGAGCATCGTAAAAATTCAGGCATATATAATTTGGGTACTGGTAAGGCCAGATCCTTTAATGACTTAGGTAAATCTACTTTTACAGCGCTTGATAAGCCCGTTCAGATTAATTATATTGATACTCCTTTAGA
>Ga0214919_10000071_pt1 | contig 156408 bp, 133 predicted proteins | sample LL1503_MetaG_FD_177994 | JGI IMG/M metagenome (GOLD analysis project Ga0214919, IMG submission 177994) | Freshwater microbial communities from Lake Lanier, Atlanta, Georgia, United States - LL-1503 | ecosystem: Environmental > Aquatic > Freshwater > Lake | place: USA: Georgia | collected...
AAGTAGTGCGTTTATTCTGTTTTTAAACCCCTTTTCTATTCTTTTTTTAAAGTATTTTTTAATCAACTGAAAGCGTGTGGGTTGGATGAAGAGGTTTTTCGAAATCACAATGATACAATCAAAATTCAAGCCTGAAACCTATACTATGGCGTATCATCATAGTATAATTCCCTATTGTTTTTTTTAATCAAATCGAATAGCCTTGCCTGTTAGGCTTTCAGCCAAAAATATGAGATTAAGTACCTGATTAATATAAATGGAAAGCAATACAATGATCGGCATTAAATACCAAATTACCCTATTTTGTGTCTATATATAAAAAACAAACTTAATTTATATTTTGTGAGTGTTTTTGTAATGGTCTATATTTGCATTCCTAAAATAATTAAACAATGATTAAGATTGCTTTGCCGGACGGGTCAGTTAAAGAGTTTGCTTCAGACGTAACTCCTATGGATGTTGCCATAAGCATTAGTGAGGGATTTGCCAGAAATGTGATTTCGGCTTCTTTCAATGGTACAATTTTGGAAACCACTACTCCTTTGACGACGGACGGCAGTCTAATATTATATACGTGGAATGACGAAGGTGGTAAAAAAGCTTTCTGGCATTCGACTTCGCACGTAATGGCACAGGTTCTTGAAGAACTATACCCAGGTATCAAATTAACTCTTGGACCAGCAATTTCGAATGGATTTTATTATGATGTGGACTTTGAAGATCACAAAATCACGGATGCCGATTTCAAAAAAATTGAGGATAGAGTTTTAGAAATTTCGAGAGAAAAACACGAATTTAAATTACGTCCTGTTTCAAAAGCGGAAGCTTTAGAAGTATATAAAGACAATGTTTACAAAACTGAACTGATTACAAATCTGGAAGACGGAACGATTACTTTTTGCGACCACTCTACTTTTACTGATTTGTGTCGTGGTGGTCATATTCCAAACACAGGAATTATCAAGGCGATGAAAATCATGAGCGTCGCCGGCGCTTACTGGCGTGGTGATGAAAAAAACAAACAACTTACCCGTGTTTATGGCGTTTCGTTTCCAAAGCAAAAAGACTTAACGGAATACCTCGAATTGTTGGAAGAGGCAAAACGTCGCGACCATAGAAAACTAGGAAAGGAACTGGAATTATTCGCTTTCTCGGCAAAAGTAGGCCAAGGATTACCTTTATGGCTGCCAAAAGGAGCTGCTTTGCGCGATCGATTAGAGCAATTTTTAAAAAAAGCACAGAAGAAAGCGGGTTACGAGCAAGTAGTTACGCCTCATATTGGACAGAAAGAATTATACGTGACTTCCGGTCATTATGCCAAATATGGAGCCGACAGTTTTCAACCGATAAATACTCCAGCCGAAGGCGAAGAGTTTTTACTGAAGCCCATGAACTGCCCACACCACTGTGAAATTTATAACACAAGACCTTGGTCATACAAAGATTTACCAAAACGTTACGCTGAATTTGGAACCGTTTATCGTTACGAACAAAGTGGCGAATTGCATGGTTTGACTCGCGTTCGTGGCTTTACTCAAGATGACGCCCATATTTTCTGTACACCAGATCAATTGGATCAAGAGTTCAAAAACGTAATTGACTTGGTATTATATGTTTTCGGTTCGCTAGGGTTTGAAAATTTTACGGCACAGATTTCTTTACGCGACCAAGAAAATAGAGATAAATATATAGGTAGCGACGAGAATTGGGAGAAAGCAGAAAATGCCATCATCAATGCGGCTGCAGATAAAGGACTTAAAACCGTTGTTGCTTATGGAGAAGCGGCTTTTTATGGTCCAAAGTTAGACTTTATGGTCAAAGATGCTCTTGGCAGACAATGGCAATTGGGAACTATTCAGGTTGATTATAATTTACCGGAGCGTTTCGAATTGACTTACAAAGGTTCTGACGATCAATTACATACTCCGGTTATGATTCACAGAGCTCCTTTTGGATCTATGGAACGCTTTATCGCTATTTTAATAGAACACACGGCAGGAAAATTCCCGCTTTGGCTAATGCCAGAACAGGCTATAATATTGTGTTTGAGCGAGAAATATGAAATATATGCGAAAAAAGTTTTAAATCTGCTAGAAAATCACGAAATTCGCGCCCTAATTGACAACAGAAACGAGTCAATTGGCAGAAAAATTAGAGACGCCGAAATGCAGAAAACCCCGTTTATGCTGATTGTAGGCGAGGAAGAAGAGAAAAACGGCACCATATCTATACGTCGTCACGGACAGGAAGGAAAAGGGAATATTAGCGTCACAATTGAAGAATTTGCTGCAATTGTAAACGAAGAAATAGGCAAAACATTAAAAACATTTACAGTTTAACTTAAATTATAAAGTCATAGCAATAAGAAGCAATAGAGGTTATCAACCTCGAGTAGAAAAAAAAGATGCCCATAGGATAAACAACCTTATTCGTGGTGTGCAAGAAGTAAGACTTGTAGGTGAAAATATTGAGCCTGGAGTTTTTAAACTTTCCGAAGCGTTGCGATTAGCGGACGAGTTCGAATTAGACTTGGTTGAAATTTCGCCAAATGCAGAGCCGCCGGTTTGCAAGATAATGGACTATAAGAAGTTCGTTTACATGCAGAAGAAACGTGAGAAAGAACTTAAAGCAAAATCTACTCAAATTGTAGTAAAAGAAATTCGTTTTGGTCCTCAAACCGATGAGCATGATTATGAATTTAAAAGAAAAAATGCAGAAAAATTCCTGAAGGAAGGTTCTAAATTGAAAGCTTTCGTTTTCTTTAAAGGACGTTCCATCATCTATAAAGACCAAGGCCAAATCTTATTATTGAGATTAGCCACCGATCTTGAAGAATTTGGAAAAGTAGAAGCCATGCCCGTTCTCGAAGGAAAAAGAATGATCATGTTTATTGCTCCGAAGAAGAAAAAATAAAATTCAGTTTGCAGAAAGCAGATTGCAGAAAATAAAATGAGATTGCTTCGCAAGCTCGCAAAGACAGTAAGTAAGAATAAATTAAAACACTAGGAAAAAATGCCTAAAATGAAAACCAAATCTAGCGCCAAGAAACGATTCAAAGTTACTGGTTCTGGAAAGATTAAAAGAAAGCATGCTTTCAAAAGTCATATTTTGACCAAGAAATCTAAAAAACGTAAATTAGCTTTGACACACTCAGCGCTAGTGCACAAAACAGATGAGAAAAGCATCAAACAACAATTAAGAATCATCTAATAATTGAGAATGTACAATTGATAATGGATAAATAATTATCAATTGTCAATTATCAATTAAAAAATTCTTTAGGTTAAAACAATTTAATATAACCTTGGAGTACGGCCTTAAGTTCCCTTGATTCAATTCGGGACGCCTGCTACAAAAAAACAGAAAAATTATGCCAAGATCAGTAAATTCAGTTGCTAAAAGAGCGAGAAGAAAAAAGATAATGAAGCAAGCCAAAGGTTTCTTTGGTCGTCGTAAAAACGTTTGGACAGTTGCTAAAAATGCGGTGGAAAAAGCCATGTGCTATGCTTACCGTGACAGAAAAGTGAACAAAAGAAATTTCCGCGCTTTGTGGATTCAACGTATTAACGCTGGAGCCAGACTAGAAGGGATGTCTTATTCACAACTAATGGGGAAAATCAAAAAGCACAACATCGAATTGAACCGTAAAGTTCTTGCCGATTTAGCCATGAATCACCCAGTAGCTTTCAAAGCAATACTTAATAAAGTAAAATAAACGTTTTATCAACCCAATTTAAGATTACTTACTTATAGAGAAACCCAATCGAGAGATTGGGTTTTTTTGTTACAATCAAAAAATTTTAAATTATAAGTTAATATTTTTAAAAATTAACAAATAAAATAATCGTCTTATTCTTATGTTTTTTGTAATTTAGTCAAATGACAAGTAAAAAACTACATATCCTTATTTTTAGTCTATTTTTAGTTATGCTTTTAGCGCTACAATCCTGCGAAAAAAAGTCCATAAAAACCACAAAAAAACAAGACAATACTGCAGAAATTGATACGCTATTAGCTGCTGGATACACACATTATGATAATGTTAACTTTGATAGTTCTTATTATTATTTTAATAAAGCATATTATCTTGCTATTCAAAAAAAAGACACCTCTAGGATTCTCAATTCGTTGTCATGGAAAGCATCCAGCGAAATGGACAAAGGGGAATATTTTAGTTGTGAATATTTAATCATTAAAGCTTTACCTATATTGAAAAACACAAAAAAATATCCCTATGGCAGCTGGAATGTTTATAGTACACTTGCAATTAATTACATGTTCCTATTTGATTATAGAAATGCGATTCAATATCACACCAAAGCACTCAAACTAAAAGTAGATCAATTTCATAAATCCAAAAGTTTAAACAATATTGCTTTTGTGTTTATGGAGAAACAAGAGTACCAGAAAGCAATACAAATTTTATTGCCTTTGACTTTTCAAAAACAAATAATTAATGATCCAATAGAATTTGCTAGGATAATTGAAAATTTGGGTTATTGTTTTTTTAAAATAAAAGATTCAAGAGCATTTTACTATTTAAATAAAGCACTAATTATAAACACAAAAAATAAATATGAGTGGGGATTAATTACGAGTTATTCTCGACTTGCTGAATTTTATCTGAAAAAAAATCCCCGTTTAGCTTCTAAATATTCCCATATAGCCTATGAAAAGGCAACCAAAATAAAGGATATCAATGACCGCTTAATCAACTTAACCTCCCTAATAAAAAGCAGCGAAGGAAATGAATCAAAAAAATATGCTTTAGATTATATTCGAATCAATGACAGCAACAATAAAGCAAAGCAAATAGCAAAAAATCAATTTGCCAAAATGAAATACGATTCCAAAAATGAAAGAGAAGAAAATCAAAAACTGAAAATAGAAAAAGTCGAAAACGAGGTACATTTAGAACAACAAAAAAACAGAGTCCTACTGTTGTTCTATTTTATCACCACAGGCATAATAGCCACCCTAGGAATCATTAAATATTTATATTCTAAAAACAAAACAGATAAAATCAAAACTACAATTGAAACAGAAAATCGTATTTCAAAAAAATTGCACGACGAAGTGGCCAACGACTTGTTTCAAACAATAGCTTTTACAGAAACACAGGACTTATATTCCGAACAAAACAAAGAAACATTGATCACTAATTTAGATGCCATTTACACAAAAACCCGAAATATTTCGAAAGAAAACGGTATCATTGAAACCAAATTATATTTTGTAGATGGTCTTAATGAAATGATTTCCAGTTTCAATACTGATGCTGTCACTATTTTGACTAATGGTATTGATTCAGTCAATTGGAATGATTTGGAAACCAATAAAAAAATCGTTTTTTATCGCGTGTTGCAAGAATTATTGATCAACATGAAAAAACACAGTCAATGCAGTTTAGCTGTAATAACTTTCAATAAAAATGAAAACAAATTACAAATTGACTACAGCGATAACGGGGTTGGAGCCGATTTCGATAAAATAAATTCGATAAATGGACTCCAAAATGTGAAAAACCGTATTCTATCCATAAATGGAATATTTACTTTTGACGCTAAACCCAATAATGGGTTCAAAATAAGTTTCACAGTTCCAATTTAGACAATCAATCTGTTCAATTAAAATATAGTGATCAAAGATTTGAATATAAATTTTGAATGCAAGAAATGAAACAATCAAAAGCGATTAGTTGAATAAAAAATCATCTGCATTGCATCAAAAATTATTAGTTAAGAAACATATATTAACATACTTCTATATTTATAATAAATGAAATTCAAAAAATTCCAATTATCAATTATTGCTTTATTGACCGTATTTTTTGTTTTGCAATCCTGCCAAAAAAAACCACTTAAAATCACCAAAAAACAACACAGTAGATCAGAAATTGATACATTAATAGCAGTTGCCCATAAATATTTTGAAAAGGGTAAATTTGATAGTTCCTATTATTATTTCGACAAGGCCAAAAAAGAAGCCATTTTAAAAAAAGACACCTCTAGGATTTTACATTCAATTTCATTTATGGCAGAAATTGAACTAAACCAAGGTGATTATTCATCCTCTGAAGCCACAATTATTGAGGCCCTCCCGCTTTTAAAAAACCCGGGGAGATTTCCTTACGGCAACTGTAATATTTATAACACACTAGCTTCTGTTTATTTTTTTAAATTGGATTACGATAACTCTATTTGTTATTTTAATAAATGCATAAATTTAAAAGTAGATGAATTTCAAAAAGCAAATTCAAAAAACAACATTGCATTAGTTTTTATGGAGAAAAAAGAGTACCGGAAAGCCATACAAATTTTACTGCCTTTAACTTTAAAAAAGGAATTTATAAATAATGAAAAAAAATATGTAATACTTAATAATTTGGGATATTCCTATTTTAAATTGGGAGATTCAAAAGCAATCCATTATTTAAAAGAATCCTTAAAATTAAGAAAAATAAAAAAGGATGATTGGGGTTTAATTACGATTTACTCTCGCCTTGCTGAATTTTATTTGGAAAAAAATCCCAGTTTAGCTTATAAATATTCCCATATAGCCTATGAAAAAGCGACTAAAATAAAGGATGTCAACGACCGATTAATCAGTTTAACCTTACTTATAAAAAGCAGCGAGGGAGATGAATCGAAAAAATATGCTTTAGATTATATTCGGATCAATGACAGCAATAATAAAGCAAGACAAATAGCAAAAAATCAATTTGCCAAAATGAAATACGATTCAAAAAATGAAAGAGAAGAAAATCAAAAACTGAAAATCGAAAAAATCCAAAATGAGTTTCAGTTAGAACAACAAAAAAACAGAGTTCTACTGTTGTTCTATTTTATTACCATAGGCATAATAGCCACCCTAGGAATCGTTAAATATTTATATTCTAAAAACAAAACAGATAAAATCAAAACTACGATTGAAACGGAAAATCGTATTTCAAAAAAATTGCACGACGAAGTGGCCAACGATTTGTATCAAACAATAGCCTTTGCCGAAACACAAGATTTAGGATCTAATGAAAATAAAGCTCTTTTACTTTCTAATTTGGGGAACATCTATTACACTACACGAAACATTTCTAGAGAAAATAGTCCTCTTATCAAAGGAATAGAATTTGAAACCGAAATCAAAGAATTACTCTCCAGTTTCAGTTCTAAAACTGTTAACATTATAGCAAACGGCATAGAACAAGTAGATTGGAAAAAGTTAGATAATATTAAAACAATAATAGTGTATCGTGTGTTACAGGAACTGTTAATCAACATGAAAAAACACAGTAATTGCAGTTTGGCGATGTTAATTTTCAAAAAAAATAAAAATAATTTAGAAATAAATTACAGTGATAACGGGGCCGGAGCGCCAATAGATGAAATAATTAAAGGAAAAGGACTCCAAAATGTGAGAAACCGTATTCTTGACGTTAAAGGAAATATTACTTTTGAATCCGAACCCAACGAAGGATTCAAATCCAATATTGTATTACCCCTTTAAAAAATAGTATCATGTTTAATAAAGCATTAGTGGTCGAAGATTTTGACAGTGTTAGTACCACAATGATAAACGCAGTAAAAGAACTCTCGATTCCTGAAATTCTCTTGGCTAAATATTGTGATGAAGCCTATTTAAAAATCCGAAAAGCGCTCTTAAATGAAAAGCCTTTTGACTTATTAATTTGTGATTTATCATTCAAAAATGATTTTCGTAAAAACAAATTAAACACAGGCGAAGAATTGATAGCGGCTATAAAAAAAGTACAACCGGATATCAAAATAGTAGTTTTTTCAGTCGAAGACAAGTCATTCAAGATAAAATCACTTTTTAGTGATTATGGCATCAATGCTTATATATCCAAAGGAAGAAATAGTATTCCAGAACTTCAAAAAGCTATTCTTGGTATTTACAACGTTAACACAACCATTCTTTCTACCGAATTATCGAATGTATTAAGCAACAAATCACTTCTGGAAATTGAAGAATACGATATTGAACTCCTAAGATTAATCGCCCAAGGATTAATGATGGCAAAAATTGCCTCAGATTTCAAAAATAAAGGAATCTCCCCTAATGGTAGTTCGAGTCTCGAAAAACGCGTTAATTCCCTTAAAATGTACTTCAAGGCCCGAAACAATGCACATCTTATAGCAATAGCTAAAGATTTGGGATTAATATAATTTCCCCCCTCAATTATTTAATTTATTTTTTTGGCTCTTTGCGGTTTACTGTAAGGATGTTATTAATATTTACCATAGATTTATTTATAATGTAAGAATATGGAATAGGTTTATATTATGTATAACCCGGTGGGTGTAATTAAATTGTTTGATTTTTATATTGTTTATTGATCTATCAAAGATGAATTTATTGATATATTGAACCAATGTTAATGCTGTTATTTTAGCTAAATTGCTTCGCCTGTTCGAGCAAGCTCTCGGGTCTTGTTTTAAACCTTCAAAAGTTTTAGCATAATTATTTCTAATTCTGAACTAGTCGCATAATTGTGAAAATAATGTTTCAATTCTTTTCTTGATTTCCTAAAAATATAAGATTGTGGTTTATAATCTTTTTGATTAGCTCTTCTTGGCGCTTATAATTTGATATTTACCGTTTGAAATAAATCTAATTGAATGCTTTGTGACAAATAACCTCTATCAACAAGTAACACAAAATCAGACATTTACTGTTTTATATTTTTCAAAAAATGAACATCGTTAACTTCTGCTTTTGTAATATATAGAGAATGAAAAACGCCATTTATTGAACAAACTTCATGTAATTTATATCCGTAAAACCAGTTGTTTTGAGAAGCACAAAATCCTTTTGAAGGAGCAGTTTCAAACTCATTTTTACAAATCTTAATTTTCCTATGACGGGCAAACTTGCATATCTCTAAAGGCATAATATCCACGATAAAATAATCTTCAAATTCTAAAAACCGAGAGGCTAATTTTGTTCTTAGTTCTTCTAAAAATAAAAACAATTTTCGTCTTCTTTTATTGAACTAACTTCGCTCGATTAAGTTTGAAATTTGTTCATTATTTATCTCTTTGAACAATGAATTTTCGCTATCGATAGACATAAATTCAGCAGTTAAACTCAATGCAACTACTTCTAAATCATACATTTTTTGTTTTCTACCAACATCGGATATATATTCTAATTCACAATTCAAAGAACTTATAACTTCTAAAAATCTAAAATAATTTTTTACTATCTTTAACATAGATATTGATTGTTTTTATGACTTCAAGATTCTGAATTTCAGTATTTTGAATAATATCTAATCAGTTTATTTACTTAAAATAATTACACCAAACGGGTTTAAAATTTAATATAATTTTAAGACTAAGATAATATAGTTTGCATAAATTTGTCAAGATTAAATCCTGGATTAGATTTTAAAATAAACTTAAGGTTAGTCTTCTAGGCTTTTAAATAATTATTAATTCACTTTACCTTATATTTAAAAAAAGCTTCGTTTTAAAAACGGAGCTTTTTTTGTTTTCACTAGATTTTCAAATCTATCCTTTTTGGGTTTTACCCAATTTTACCCTTACACTCCATTCAAAATCCATTTCGGATACTTGTTCGCCATTTTGGTTTGTGCCTATAGATTTCATCCAAAAACTTTGCCCTTCACCACTTGCAATGGCTACCTGAATGGCTTTTTCAGCCAAAAAACCATCATTACATATAAAAGTTATCCTTCCTGTTGCCTTTTTGCTAAAGTTTCCTTTATTATTAGCTACCAACATGGATATATTTTGTCCGCTTTTGTGAATTTGTTGCATAAGTAAGGCCCCTGTTGCCAGTTCGGCTGCCATTCCTTGCACCGCCCAATACATGGAGTTAAATGGGTTTTGGTTGATCCAGCGATGCTTTACCGTTACCACGCATTTGTTCTCGTGAAATTCTTTTACCCGAACACCACATATAAAAGCTGATGGCAATTTAAAGAAAACAAATTTATTGAGATTAGATACCGAAATTTTCATCAAAAATGGTTTAGTTCCCGTAAAAATAATAAAAAATAGATAAAAAATCTATTGCCTACCCATTTGGCCAAAATGTACTATATCCCAGTATTCTATAGCCTTTTTAAAAAACACAATAAATTATTTCAAAATCACTATGTTAATTTTATATTAATATTATGTACTATGTAATGCAAAATACCTTCTTTTAGATATATATTTGCATAAGAAATTACCATAGACTTGTATATCATGGAAACAACGAATGAAAAAAATCTGGCCAAATTTACGCATCCTTAAAAGTATCAAACGGCGAAAAATACAAGTACCCGTTGAGAATTCTTTTTATTAAATAAAAAACGAATCGTTTATCCCTATAAAAAATAAAAAAAGAATCATGAACATTGAAAACACGAAAGCCCAAATGCGAAAAGGTGTTCTCGAATTTTGTATCTTATCTGTATTAAAAGACAAAGAGGCATATACTTCAGAAATATTGGAAACCTTGAAAAATGTAAAATTACTGGTGGTGGAGGGAACGATTTATCCGTTGCTCACCCGATTAAAAAACGATGGATTACTCAACTATCGTTGGGAAGAATCACTATCTGGTCCTCCAAGGAAATATTATGCCCTTACTGAAATAGGACAGACATTTTTAAATGAATTAAATGGCACTTGGACAGAATTATCTGGTGCCGTAAACTTAATCACCAAACAAAAATAATAGTCATGAACAAAACTGTAAACATAAACCTAGGCGGAATGTTCTTCCATATAGATGAAGATGCATACCAAAAATTGACGCGCTATTTTGATGCTATAAAACGCTCTTTATCCAGTTCAACAGGGCAAGATGAAATTATCAAAGACATTGAAATGCGTGTTTCGGAATTATTGGCCGAAAAACAAAAAACTGAAAAACATGTCGTGGGCTTAAAAGACGTTGACGAAGTCATAGCAATTATGGGTCAACCAGAAGATTATAAAATCGACGATGAAAGTCCTGAAAGTAACTCATCTGATTTTTCTTCCCCAAAAACAAGAAAACTATACAGAGATACCGAAAACGGAATGATTGGTGGGGTACTTGCTGGCTTGGGTCATTATTTTGGAATAGACAAAGCTTGGCTACGAGTAATTCTTTTGATATTGTTTTTTGCTTGGGGAATCGGTTTCATGGCATATATCATTCTATGGATTGTAATGCCCGAAGCCAAAAGCACTGCCGAAAAATTAGAAATGACCGGAGAACCAGTAACTATTTCGAATATCGAAAAAAAGGTTCGTGAGGAATTTGAAAATGTTTCGGATAAACTGAAAAAAATGGATTATGACAAATTCGGAAATCAGGTGAAATCAGGTGCCGAAAAAGTTGGGAGCACTTTCGGAAATTTTATAATAGCCGTATTGAGGGCTTTCTCTAAATTTATAGGAGCGCTACTGATTATGACCGGTTTGTTTATTTTGACCGCTTTATTCATTGGAATATTCACTTTAGGCTCGTCTTCCTTTATCGATGTGCCTTGGCAAGATTTTATCGAAGCCGGAAATTTCACTGATTATCCCGTTTGGACATTTGGATTATTAATATTTTTCGCAGTTGGAATTCCATTTTTCTTCCTGACAGTATTAGGATTCAAATTATTGTCTCCAAATATAAAATCTATAGGAAATATTGCAAAATACACCTTGCTAGCCATCTGGTTAATAGCAGTTGCAATAGCTATTTCTATCGGGATAAAACAAGCTACTGCCTTTGCAATTGATGGAAGATTAGTAAACAATGAAATGGTTAATCTAACCCCTACTGATACTCTTTTTATCAAATTCAAGTACAATGATTATTATTCCAAAAACATTGACGAGCGAAACGATTTTAAAATCACCCAAGATTCTTCGGGCACAGATGTCATCTATTCAAATGATGTTCGTTTTAAAATAGCAGCGACTGATGAAAAAAAAACCTACCTCAAAATTGAAAAAGAGGCAAAAGGAAAGACATTAATCGAAGCCAAAAAGAGAGCTGATAAAATTAAATATAATTACGTAATTCAAGGAAACCGAATCATTTTGAACAATTACTTATTGACGGATTTAAAAGAGAAATTCGGTGATCAAGAAATTGAAATTACTTTATTCCTTCCAAAAGGAATCTTGTTCAAAGTAGACAAATCATTGGAAAATTATGATCATACTGATAGTGACTATTTTTTATGGAATCCTGATTTCACAGACGCAGTGTATAAAGTCGGAAGTGATAAAATAAAATGCTTGAATTGCCCGATGGAGGCAAACGATAACAGTGAAATGGAGAACAAAGAAGAAACCGATAGCGTTGTTAAAACAACGGTAAGCGTAAACGGAAAAGTGATCACGATTAATTAAATTGAGGCTAAAAAAGAAAGTTAATACTGCCATTTAGCAAAAATCAGAAAAATCATTCATCAAAAGTGGATGATTTTTTTATATTTGTAAACTACTTAATTATAAAAAATAAAATGAAAAAAAATATCGCCCTACTCCTATTCCTTTTGGTTGCTACATTTTCATGGGCGCAAAAAGACGAAAAAATTAAAGGTTCTAAAATTGTGACCATTGAACAGAAGGAAATTGGCAATTTTGATTCGATTGAAGTTGGCGATAACATTGAAGTATCTTTGGAAAAAGGCGAAAAACCCGAAATAAAAATTGAGGCCGACGATAATCTTCACAACATCATCACTATTGATTTAAGCGATAATATACTCCGGTTAAATACTTCAAAAACTGCCATAAATTTCAAAAAATTATTGCTGCGGGTAACCTATACGAAAGATTTAAAAATGGTGGTTTCAAAAAACGAATCCACGGTGAATGCCATTCAAGAAATTCAATTAGAGGATATTACTTTTAAATCTTCCAATAATTCCAAACTGAATTTAAACGTCAATTCCAAGAATTTCGTATTGCAGTCTGACGACAAATCGAAAACGGAACTTAATTTAAAAGCAGAAAGTTCCACAATCGAGTTGAGTAAAAATTCCAATTTGATAGCGTTGATTGCCTCCGTTGATTTAAAATGTGACCTATACCAAAAGGCAAAAGCAAACCTAGAAGGTGATGTAACAAATGCCATCATTCGTCTGGACAACAATGCTAATTTTATAGGAAGCAAGTTGATCCTAAAAAATGCCGAATTGATGGCAGAGGGCTATTCAAACTGTAGTGTCAACTCTAGTTCCGCAATGAGTATTGACGCCTCAGGAAATACGGAAATCCAAATTTATGGGGACCAAAAAATGGAAATGAAAAGATTCGTTGATTCTGCCACATTGATCAAGAAATCCACAAAATAATCCAAACAAAAAGGATTCATTTTTAAGATGAAGCCTTTTTTTAAATTAAAACGAAATTATTACTATAAAGCAGCCAAGTATCTTTCGGCATCTAGGGCAGCCATACAACCTGTTCCAGCAGCAGTAATCGCTTGACGGTAGACATGGTCGGCTGCATCGCCCGCTACAAAAACACCTTTGATATTCGTTTTTGAAGTTCCCGGAACATTGACAATATAGCCCGTTTCATCAAGAGTAAGAAAGTCTTTGAAAATATCCGTATTAGGTTTGTGACCAATGGCAACGAAGAAACCAGTAGCCGGAATATCAAAAACTTCGCCTGTGGTTTTATTCTTGGCTTTTACGCCAGTTACTACTTGTTCATCTCCTAAAACTTCAACTGTATCATGATTCATTAAAATCGTAATATTATCAGTTTTGCGAACTCTGTCTTCCATGATTTTTGAAGCCCTAAATTTTTCACTTCTCACTAACATAGTTACTTTTTTACAAAGCTTAGACAAATAATGCGCTTCCTCACAGGCAGAATCTCCAGCGCCTACAATAACTACTTCTTGGTTTCTGTAGAAGAACCCATCACAAACGGCACAGGCAGAAACACCTCCGCCCATTTTTAAATAATGCTGTTCAGAAGGCAATCCTAAATATTTGGCTGTAGCTCCTGTCGAAATGACCACCGTTTCGCAATGCAGTTCGATACTGTCATTAATCCAAACTTTATGGACATCACCACTAAAATCAACCTTGGTTGCCCAACCATCACGCACATCCGTACCAAAACGTTGGGCTTGCAGTTGCAGTTGCACCATCATTTCCGGTCCCGTTACTCCGTCAACATAACCTGGAAAATTCTCCACTTCGTTAGTCGTTGTCAGTTGGCCTCCAGGTTGCATCCCTTGATATAAAACAGGATTCATGTTGGCTCTCGCAGCATATATACCTGCGGTATACCCTGCAGGTCCGGAACCTATAATAAGACATTTTATTTTTTCGATTGTATCAGACATAGTATATCTATATTAAATTTTGAGATTGCAAATGTATGTTTTTATTGAAAATTTAAACTAAAATTACGTCACTTTTAATCGTATAAAAATAATAAAATTGTATTCCGAAATATCACTTGGAAAACTAAAAATTAGTTTTATATTTGCATCCGCTTTCGGGGTGTAGCGTAGCTCGGTTATCGCGCCTGCTTTGGGAGCAGGAGGCCGCAGGTTCGAATCCTGCCACCCCGACAACTTTGTTGTCAATATATATCAAAAGGCTGTAAATCGTATGATTTACAGCCTTTTCCGTTTTTTTTTGTAAGTAAGGGGTTACAGAGGGTTTACTTGAAGTTAATTTAATTGCACTAAGGATAAATAACATACATCTCAAGTATAAAAAAGCCATTTTAGGCAGAACATCGTTTAGTAGAGAAAGTGAGGTAGTAGGAATTTAGAAAAATGCTAGGGCAACCTAATGACGGCGATTTAAAGTTGTAAGACACTAACCTAATAAGCGTTACCAAAATTGTGGGTACTTATTTATCACCAATTTATTTGAGTTAAGAGCTGATTTAATAGCAGCATTGTACAAAATAAGATAGCAAATCGAATTGCTTTTTAAACAGTTAAAGCAAAATTATCCGCTGAGATATTTTTTTAGGATCTAATGAAAACGCCATCAAAATTAAAATATGTGTTTTGATTGTCAATTTATTTGTAGCTGTGATAAAAAAGAGGTTAAAAAGAATTTGGGCGTTTTTTAAACTTGGTTAGTTTTTGCAAAATCCATATTTTCAATTATACCCAATTGATTAAATTTTTCTAAAACCCTGAAATATAATATATTATTGAAAAATCTGAACTAGGATAACTATCATTTTTTTGATACCTTGTTTTAAGAAACGAGAGGTTTTTAAAAATTAAACAACTAAATATTAATAAGATCAAAAATAGAAATAGCCGTTTTTATTTTTCATCGGACATTAATGATAATAAATAAAGACCTTTAATATATTTATAAACAAAGGTGTTCCGTTATGGTTTGTCTTTATTGTATAAATACTTTTTTAACGCTGTCACGAACTAGTTTATTGTTGGGATTTACCACTAAACTAATGTTATTTTTTGCCTTTGGTGGCTTTCTTCAAGTCATCGCCACCGGGAATCCTCATTTTGTCCGTGAGAACGGCAATTTCACTCAGGTCAAAATCCCCAGTCAAGAACATCAACACCGTTTCTTTTTCTTTTCCTCCCCCTTCGATAAACATCAAAAGCTCTTTGATTTTAGCATCCGTTGCGCCCGATTTAATCACTATTTTAATGTTTTTGCCTTCCTCATTTACCCGCATTAATTCCTCGAGCCCGCTAGTTTTAATGTATTTTTCGGCAGCGGTTTTCATGTCGGCTGTCGCCCTGACACTCGTGGTGGTAAACACTTTCAGGTTGTCGAGTTTGCGAATTAAATTGAGGTATTGCATCGTTTCTTTGTCAGAGGAATCCATTTTTACCTTACTCATCAGGTCAAACATTTTTTTGTTGACTATAACCGAGGTGATGTCGTCCTGCCCTTCAAATTGATCGAAAGCCGCTTGGGCAAAAAAGGCATTGGAGACGAATGCCAATACTAACGTTAAAATAAATTTTCTCATTGTTGCTGTTTTTTATGGCTATTGAATTTTAATTGACTTTTTTAATAAATCAAAACTAACTTATTTTTATTACAAAGGGTATAAAATAAAACTAAAGTTACTAATTTTACGAGAGCTAATCTAAAAGCCTCCCCCAATGAAATCAAAATTACATTTTATAATCCTACTGCTTTTGGCCGTTTTCACGTTCCAAAGTTGTCAAGACCAAGACGATGTGGCGGCACCGGACAATTTGGAGGTTCAAGATTTTATATGGAAGGGACTCAATTTGTACTATTTGTGGCAAGCCGATGTGCCTAATTTATCGGATGACCGTTTTGCAACCCAACAGGAATTAAATACTTTTTTGGCCGGCTATCCTGTTCCTGAAGATTTATTCGACGCCCTGAGAGTCGACAAAAGCATCGATAGATTCAGCTGGATCGTTGATGATTATTTAGAACTGGAAGGCCAACTTCAAGGAACCACCAAAAATAACGGGGTCGAATTTGGTTTAAGCCGAAAATCGAAAGGTTCCTCAGAAATAATTGGTTGGGTACGCTATATCATTCCCAATTCAGATGCATCAACTAAAGACATCCATCGAGGCGAAGTGTTTTATGGTGTGAATGGAACCCAACTGACAATTAGCAATTACCAAGCCTTGTTGTTCAGCTCGGACACGAATTACACCTTAAATATGGCAGATATTAATGGTGGAACATTTACGCCAAACGGAAAATCAGTTGCGTTGACAAAAATTGATTTAAAAGAAAACCCAATTTTAATCAATAAAGTGATTGATTTGGGTTCACATAAAATTGGTTATTTAATGTATAATGGTTTTTATTCCAATTATGATTCGCAGTTAAACGACGCCTTTGGCACCCTTAAATCGCAAGGAATTACCGATTTAGTATTGGATTTAAGATACAATGGTGGTGGCTCTGTTCAAACTGCCACCCGATTGGCCAGTATGATAACGGGCTCGTTTACAGGACAGGTTTTTGCCAAGCAACAATGGAATGCCAAAATTGAATCCTATTTTAATACCAATAATCCAGACCAATTAAAAAACTTCTTCACCAACAAAATAGGAACTACCCCTATTAATAGTGTAAACATGACCAAGGTTTACATTCTGACTTCAAAAAGCACGGCCTCGGCAAGTGAATTAGTGATTAACGGACTGAAGGCCGAACCGTATATTGATGTTGTTCAAATAGGCGATACCACCACCGGAAAAAATGTAGGTTCCGTTACTTTATACGATTCACCCACTTTTGGCAAAGAAAAAAGAAATCCAAACCATCGCTATGCGATGCAACCCATTGTACTGAAAATTGTAAACGCAGCTGGTTCTGGAGATTATTATAATGGGCTAAATCCCGATTATGCACTGAAAGAATCCTTAAGCAATTTAGGTGTTCTTGGCGACGAATCAGAGCCTTTATTAAGCACCGCTATTGGTCAAATCACGGAAATAAGCCGCATGATGAAACAAAGTCCCGCAAAAAAATTCGAGCTTTTTAAAGATTCAAAATCAATGAATGAACTGCAAAATCAAATGTATCTTGAGAGAGTGCCAGAAGGCTTATTGAAAGCTTTGGAATAAAAACAAAAAGGCTTTCATTTCTGAAAGCCTTTTTCAATTGTATTAAAATACCAACTACAAACTGATGTTCAATCCCAATTTGAAGTTTCTTCCCAGCGAACTATAACCTGTGTTTTCGACAAAGTCAACGTTCAAAATATTGGTTGCCGCCCCAAAAACAGACAATCTGTTTTTTACTACTTCATAGCGTAAAGTGGCATTCACCAGTTGATACGAACCTAAAACCACGGTTTGTGTCGTGTATGAATTTCCATCATAGAAGGCGTCATTTCTGCTGCCTACATATTGATAATTTATATTAAAAAAAGCGTTGTTTTTTAGTTGGAATTCCAACGATGAATTTATTTTGTGTTTCGGAATTAATCGATCTAAGGCTTCATCAACTTGTGTAAACGTGTAATTGGAATTCCAGCTGATGTTTTTGCTAAAACTAAAACTGATTTCAGTTTCGATCCCTTTGGCTTTATTTCTTCCGTCAATGTTGATGTACTTATAATCAGAAGAAAAACCGATGAAATTAGATTGCTCCCGATAAAATACCACCGCATTCCACAACAGTTTATCATTGAATAATCGGGTTTCAAAACCAGCTTCGACAGTACTGTTGTTTTCGGGTGTTAAGGTATTATTTCCATATTCAGAATACAGTTGGTACAAACTTGGAGTTACAAAAGCAGTGCTGTAAGAAGCCAAAATCTTCAATGGAATGAATTTAAAATCAAAAGAAGGATTCAAGTTATAGACCATTTGGTTGCCATACTCGCTGTGAACATTCAAACGCGCCCCGGCATTAAGATTCAGACCGAAGTCTGAAGAAAAAACACCCGTTACATAGGGATCAATCATATTGAATTTAGTGCTTTCTTTTGCGATTTTCCCATAAGGCGTGGCACTGCTCATGTCGAAAAACTGGTATTGGGCTCCCGTTACCATAAACAAAGATTTAGAAAACTCATATTTATTATACCCGTCAACATTCACGCTACTAGAATCGTATTTTGAAAGACCGACGGTATTGGAATAACTGTCCAATTCATTATAAGTACGGGTGATTGTATTGAAACTGGAATTCAAAACAAATTGCCCATTATTGTATTTGTATTTTGGAAGGAAACCAAATCGAAACTGTTCCGTGTTCGAATGATTCAAATTGGTATCATTGGTTCCCGTATTATCAAAACCACCATCATAATTATTGTTGATTTTGTCATAATTTCCAAAGAAGTCCAATATTAATTTATCAGTGGCTGTATAACCCAATTTGGCCAAATAATTGATTCTCGAAAAACGATCTTCATCATAAGCAACAGTTGGAACTGAAGGAACAATTTGCGACATTCCATTCGTTTCAGTACTGTTGAGCGAAGCATAATAATTGATTTTTTTTTCATTCCCATTTACCGAAAACCCTTGGCTAAAATCCTGTGCATTTGTTTTTTTGGTAACAGAAGTACTATTGGTTCCCATATTCAAATAGGCATTTCCTTGAATGGATTTATTCCCCGATTTTTTTAAAGTGATACTAATTACCCCTGTGGCAGCTCCGGTTCCATACAAAGTGCTGGATGCCCCTTTCATGATTTCTATACTCTCCACTTCGTCTGCAGGAAGTAAACGTAAATCGTATTCCAGACTAATTCCCGAAGCATCTGTAACCGGAATTCCGTCAACCAGAATAAGAACTTGATTGTTTTTTCCGCCACGTATGTAATACCCTAAGTTTTTTCCGGCAACGCTATGGCTTCCATTAATTTCAATACCCACAACGGAATTAAGAATAGCGGCAATACTTTGTCCCGACCTCTTTTTTAAATCTTCCGAGGTAATTTTGGTAATTACTTTTCCGGATTTTTCTCTGGGCAAAGCAAATTTGGAATCCGAGATGACCACTTCCTCTAATTTTTCAATAGGAATGACAGAAACCCGATTGACATGGCTGATTTTCTTTTCGGTTCCCGAAGTGGAAGAATTCTTTTTTTGCGCATAGGCAAAAGCAGTAATTAGCACAAATAACGCACTAATTCGAACGATTTTGTTGTTCATTTAATAAAACATTTTTAATACTAAAAATGGGATAAAAGCCTGTCTGCCGACAGGCAGGCATAGAATAAACCATACCCAAACCTTTTTTCCCGAAAGTTTGATGCTCGATGTACTAGGCAGGTCTCCTGGCTTGCGTCTTGTTGTTGACCTTCTCATTCTTGATTAAGGATTAAGGATTTTTTGATTAAGGATTTTTAAAATCCTAATTCCCAAATCATTAATTCCTAAATTTTTGAACAATGGTTTTGTAGATAACAACAAGCGTATTAGCTTACAGTTGCGGGTACAGCTCAGGATTTTTGATTTTCGAATTAGAATTTTTGATTTAGGATTTGTTACCATCCGAAATATACCATCTGATATCTAGAATCTTCACCTGATTCCCTTTTAATGCGGTTTTGAAAAACAAAACAACAACCTCAATACGGTTGCAAATGTAGCCCTAACATTCGAATAAAAAAATAAAATTGATTTTTAAAAAGGAATAAATATACCTTTGCACTTATATTTCAAAAAGTATTTTTATGAAATCTGTTTTCATTCGGGTCATTCTATTTTTAGTACTAATACCTTTTATAGGATGTAAAAAAAGCAGCGAAAATTCAAAGAATACCTTAGCAAATTTTGAAAATTCCATTCAATATGCCAAAGGACTTGAAATCTACAAACACCGCGGATTTTCAATCGTTAAAATCACCAATCCTTGGCCAGAAGCCAAAGAAGGTTTTACATATATCCTCCAAGAAAAAAAAGGTATTATTCCAGATAGCCTGAAGCAATTCCCTACTATTTCAATTCCAATACAATCCATCGTTGTGACCTCGACCACGCATATACCGGCATTGGAATTATTAGGGGTCGAAAATACTTTGGTTGGCTTCCCTGATACCAATTATATTTCCTCCGTTAAAACCCGAAAATTGATTGATGGCGGAAAAGTTCGGGAAGTGGGAGCCAATGAAAGCCTAAATACCGAAGTTTTAATGGATCTGAAACCCGACGTAATTATCGGTTTTGGATTAAACAACAGCAATCCCACCTTGGATAATCTTCAAAAAAGTGGCTTAAAAGTGATGCTCAACGGCGATTGGACCGAACAATCTCCTCTTGGCAAAGCGGAATGGATCAAGCTTTTCGGCGCTTTGTACGGATTGGATTCCAAGGCAAGAGCTTTGTTTTCAAGGATTGAAAAGGAATACAAATCGACTTTAGCTTTAGCAAAAAAAGCGACTTCAAAACCAACTATTCTTAGTGGCGCCATGTACCAAAAACAATGGTATATTCCTCAAGGCAAAAGTTGGGCCTCCCTATTTTTGAAAGATGCACAGTCTAATTATTTATGGGCAAATACCAAAGGAACAGGAAGTTTAGTTCTTCCTTTTGAAGTTATACTTGACAAAGCTAAAAATGCCGATTTCTGGATTGCACCAGGGGATTATTCCTCTTTGAAACAAATGAGCGACAGCAATCCGCACTGCAGTCAATTTGCTTCGTTCAAAAATAAAAAAGTATATTCGTGCAACGCAAAAAAGGGAGCGAAAGGCGGAATCATTTATTTCGAATGGTCTCCTAACCGCCCCGACTGGGTTTTGAAAGATTTGATCAAGATTTTTCACCCAGAATTATTGCCTAATCACAAACTTTTTTTCTTTACCAAATTAGAATAAATTGACCAACGCCAACCGAAATACTCTTATATTCTTCATCTTGACATTGTCATTGGTTTTGTTATTGTTATTGAACATCAGCTTGGGCTCGGTTTCGATTCCGATAAAAGATGTTTTCAATAGTCTGATAGGCGAAAACTCATGCAGAGAAACTTGGAATTACATCATTATTAATTACAGATTACCTAAAGCGATTACTGCAATTGTTGTCGGTATAGGATTGTCAATAAGTGGCTTACTGATGCAAACTTTATTTCGAAATCCATTGGCCGGGCCCGATGTTTTGGGATTGAGCTCTGGATCAAGTTTAGGCGTGGCAACCATAGTCATGGGCGCTGCTTTTTTACCAATGGGCTTGTCTTCTATTTTGCTTTCATCCTACGGAATTATATTAGCTTCAAGCTTGGGAAGTTTCTTGGTATTATTGGCCGTTTTAGCTGTTTCTCAACGATTGCGCGACACAATGGCTATCTTGATTGTCGGCTTGATGTTTGCAAGTTTAACCAGTGCAATTGTTGGAACACTCACCTATTTCAGCACGGCCGAACAATTGCAAAAATTTACATTTTGGTCCATGGGAAATCTGGGTAATTTGTCTTGGTCGTCGATTGTAATTTTATCCATTTGTGTGACCACCGGTTTGCTTTTAAGCCTTGTCAGTATCAAACCCCTAAACGCCTTGCTTTTGGGAGAAAATTACGCCCGAAGTTTGGGAATGAATTACAAAAGAACCCGATTGATTATCATTTTTACCACCAGTATTCTGGCGGGAAGCATCACAGCATACACCGGTCCTATTGCCTTTATCGGATTGGCAGTACCTCATATTGCCAAATTAGTTTTTCAAACTAGCAATCACACTATTTTATTCTGGAGCACTTTGCTTTTGGGCGCCATTATTATGCTTATTTGTGACAGTATCTCACAACTTCCCGGAAGCGATTTCACCTTGCCTATTAATGCGGTGACTTCTATTTTTGGTGCACCAATCGTGATTTGGTTGTTGGTTCGAAAACGTAAAATGATGAACTAATGGAAAGCAAAATCATCTTACAGGCTGCAAAAATGAGCATTGGCTATACTTCTAAAAAAATAAAGAATATCATTGCATCGAATATTAATTTATCATTAGAAAAAGGAAAACTAATCGCTCTAATTGGTGCCAATGGTATTGGAAAATCAACACTTTTAAGGACCATAACTGGAATCCAAAAAACCATTTCTGGAACGGTATTATTAAACGGAAAGAACATTCACGAATTGGACGCTTTGACTTTGGCGCAAAACCTCAGTGTCGTTTTAACCGAAAAATTGCCGCCAAGCAACTTGACGGTTTGGGAACTCATCGCTTTGGGGAGGCAGCCCTACACGAATTGGATTGGAACATTAACCGACTATGACATCGCAAAAGTAAACGAAGCCATTGAACTTACACAAATTGGCCATTTGACATCCAGAAAACATTATGAAATTAGTGACGGACAATTGCAAATTGTATTGATTGCAAGAGCCTTGGCGCAGGACACGCCTTTAATTATTTTGGACGAACCCACAACCCACTTGGATTTACTGCACAAAGTGGTGCTTTTTAAACTCTTGAAAAAACTCACGCAAGAAACCAGAAAATGTATTCTGTTTTCGACTCACGACATCGATATGGCCATACAACTGGGCGACGAAATGATTATAATGACTCCTGAAAATGTGATTCAAGACCAACCTTGTAATTTGATACTAAAAGGAAGTTTCAATACTTTATTCCAAGACGAGCATATTGTTTTTGATAGCGAAAAAGGGAAATTTATCATCAATGATTAATGGATAATTATCAATTGACAATTATTCATTTTTAATTGAAATCTGCCTTTTCGCTTCTCCCACCACAAACGCAACGGAATTGGCAATATTAAAACTTCGGATTAAATTCGTCATTGGAATGGTGAGGTGATTATCAAATCGATTCAAGACTTCTTGACTCAAACCCACACTCTCTTTACCAAAAACCAACCAGTCCCCATCCTGAAATTCAGCTTCATAAATAGATGTTGAAGCGTGGGAACTCATCAAGAAAACTCTAGAATTATCAGGGATTTGGATAATCCATTCCTCAATATTTTGATATTCCGTAACATCCAAATGAATCCAATAATCTAAACCGGAACGTTTCAAGTTTTTATCATTGATAACAAATCCAAAAGGGTGAATCAGGTGCAGACGGCTTTCGGTGCCTACACACAAACGACCAATATTTCCAGTATTGTTGGGGATCTCGGGTTCTACTAGGACAATGTTTAACATATTAATTGGGTGTTAGGAATTGGGTTAAAAGATTTCAAGAACTCATAATTCAAAATTGATAACTTCTTTTACTTCTCCAGCTTGCAAATCATTCAAATGTACGTTTCCTATTCGTACTCGAACTAATCGAAGCGTAGGAAAACCAACTGCTGCGGTCATTTTTCGAACTTGGCGAAACTTCCCTTCATTGACAGTGATAGAAGCCCAAGATGTTGGTCCATGGCGTTCGTCCCGTATTTTTTTTCCCCTTGCGCCAAAAGCGGGAATTTCAATAATTATAAAGGAATCGCAAGGTTTGGTGGTATATTTTGTGCCGTTGAAACCTATTTCAACACCCTTTTTCATTTTGTCTATGGCTTCTTGAGTGATGATTCCATCGACTTGAACATAATATTCTTTATCCACTTTTTTGCTGCGAACGATTTCACTCATCTTTCCATCGGTGGTCAATAAAAGAAGGCCTTCAGAGTCCTCGTCTAGCCGACCAATAGCCATAGTCCCTTTGGGAAAATCGTGTAATTCGCCCAAAAGTTTCTTTTTCCTTTTGAGTTCGTAAATAAATTGGCTCAAATAGCCATAAGGCTTGTGGAGGATGAAGTGACGGTGATTGGACATTTTTTTAAATAATTACACAAAAATACATTTTTCAAATTATCTTCTTATGCAATCTTAAATTGATATTATTCCTTACTTTTACTTTTTTCAAAAACCACCCTTTTATGTCAACTATGCTCCCGTTTTTAATGCTTTTTATTGTTGCACTCGCCATTGGAGTTTTCATTGGAAAACTACTATTTTCAGCCAAATCCCAATCGGAAAAAATCTTCCTCGAAGAGAAACTCAATAATATTAAAGAGCAATACCAAATTGAAAAATCGGATTGGGATACGAAATTGCAACAAGTTATTGAGGAAAAAGAAACCATTCGCAACGAGAAAGAATCCATCAATATACAACTCACCAAGAAAGAAGTCGATTTTGAAAATCTTTGGCAACGTAACAAAGAGCAAAAGGAAGAAGTAGAAAAACTACAGGAAAAATTCACCAAGGAATTTGAAAATCTCGCCAATAAAATCTTGGATGAAAAGTCCAACAAGTTTACCGAGCAGAACAAGGAAAATATGAAAAATATCTTGTCGCCATTACAAGAAAAAATTCAACTGTTCGAGAAAAAAGTGGATGACACCCATAAAGAAAGCATTGGCTACCACGCGGCTTTGCGCCAACAAATTATAGGACTTAGTGAACTGAACGCTCAAATGAGCAAGGAAACCCTAAACCTGACCAAAGCCCTAAAAGGGGATAGTAAAATGCAAGGGAATTGGGGAGAGTTGATTCTGGAACGAGTTTTGGAAAAATCAGGATTGGAAAAAGATAGGGAATATTTTGTGCAACAATCCCACACCAACGCCGAAGGAAATCGCGTTTTTCCTGATGTAGTCATCAATCTCCCTGACGGCAAAAAAATGATTGTCGATTCGAAAGTTTCGCTGACCGCCTATGAAAAATTCATCAACGAAGAAGACGACAGTTTGAAAAATGCTTTTTTGAAAGAACATGTCAGTTCTATCAAACGCCATGTGGAGCAATTGGGAGATAAAAATTACCAGGATTTATACCAAATAGAAAGCCCGGATTTTGTACTGCTTTTCATCCCAATGGAACCGGCTTTTGCATTGGCGTTGAACGAGGACACCACTTTGTACAACAAGGCTTTTGAGAAAAATATCGTGATTGTGACTCCTTCAACCCTACTAGCAACTTTGCGCACGATTGACAGCATGTGGGCGAACCAAAAACAACAAGAAAATGCCTTTGAAATTGCAAGACAAGCTGGAGCTCTGTATGACAAATTCGAGGGTTTCGTAGCTGATTTAATTAAGATTGGTAAGAAAATTGACGAAAGTAAAGTAGAATATCAAGGCGCCATGAATAAACTTGTGGATGGAAAAGGAAACCTCATCACGAGTGTCGAAAAACTCAAAAAAATGGGAGCCAAAGCTAAGAAAGCGCTTCCTGATAACATCTTGAATCGCGCAGAAAAACAATCCGAATAATCCGAAAACAAAAAATATAAACAAAGTAAATCAATTATGGAATCTATTTTTAAAACCGTTGAATCGTCAAAAATTAGTATTTCGCAATTAATGCTACCTTCCCACACCAATTTTAGTGGCAAAATTCATGGCGGTTATATTTTATCGATGCTTGACCAAATTGCGTTTGCGTGTGCCTCGAAATTTTCAGGAAACTATTGCGTAACGGCTTCTGTTGACACCGTAAACTTCCTGAATCCCATAGAAGTTGGAGAGCTTGTTACCATGAAAGCCTGTGTGAATTATGTTGGTAAAAGTTCCATGATTATAGGCATACGAGTTGAATCGGAGAATATCCAAACAGGAAACATAAAACATTGTAATTCCTCCTATTTCACGATGGTTTCTAAAGACAAGCAAGGCGAAAACGCAACGGTTCCGGGTTTAATTTTAACGAACACGAAAGATGTGAGACGATTTTTTAATTGCTTAAAACAAATCAATTCAAAAAAAGAAAGAGATACTGCTGAAGAAATCAAGGATTACAGTTCTTCCGAAAATTTATCAATACTAGACAAATACAATGTTTTGTTGGAATTAAATTAGGTATGCTGTTTCCCAAAAAACAAACAAAACATTCCCCTAATTTAAAATAGAAAATAATACCCTAAATTAGCAAAATTATGTCAAGCAGCAGAAAATAATTAGTAAAGAATTTAAGGCAAAAGTTGCATGTATTAGTTGAATCTAAGAAGTAGAAAAATCAATTTTATGAAAATATTAGGAATAGGTTCTAGAATTCACCATTCAGAATTTGGAAAGGGAGTAATCACCAATATTTCTTCCAAAGAATATTGGGTGACATTTATAGAAAATGGCTTAGAAACTATAGCTATAGACAGTGAATTTGAGGTCCTGGAAGCTGTAGAAAACGAAGTCGACACTGTTAGTTTTTATGATGTGGAAAAGAGTCTACTTCAAATTCTAAAGAAATGGTCGGATATTTCAGAAATTGTTCCGATTGCCGATAAGTGGAAGGGTGGAAAGATGATATTAGATCCAGGTCAGCCCGGATTGGCTTCAAAAGAAATTCCAATTGACACTTTTTTCCATAAAATAATTATGGTACGTGACCGACTACGGGTTATGGAACAAAAAATAAATGCTAGTAGCATTGAAGAAATTGAAAAAATAGAGTTACAGCAATACATTACCAGAATTTATGGAAGTTTGACTACTTTTAATGTTTTATTCAAAACACCAACTCATTATTTTGTTGGCGATAAAACAAAATAGTTTTTAGGATAAAAATAATTCTGTGTAAATTTATGGTGTATCCAAAACTAAAAAAAACATGAAAAAAGTAACCCTATCAATCACTCTATTTATTGCTGTAATTATTGGTTGTAAAACCAGTTCTTCAAACGGAATAGCAAATAAATTAAACATCACTTTTGAATCAAAAAGTAACAGTACTGTCACTGGAACGGCCACCTTTTCAGAAAAAAATGGTACAGTGACTTTTATTGCAAAATTAGCCGGATTAAAGCCTGGTATTCATGCTATTCATATTCACGAGAAATCGGATTGTTCGGCTGCAGATGGAAGTTCAGCAGGCGGACATTGGAATCCCACTTTCAAAAAGCATGGAAAATTGGGTCAAGGCGAATCGCATAAAGGGGATATTGGAAATTTTAACGCCGACGAAAAAGGAAATGGAACCATCACTTTATCAACTGACGAGTGGTGTATTGGCTGCGGAGATGCCACAAAAGATATTCTTGGAAAAGGTTTGATTGTTCATGAAGGTGCTGATGATTATATATCCCAACCATCCGGAAATGCAGGAGCAAGAATTGCATGTTCGGCAATTATAAAACCGTCTTCATTTTAGGAAGAAGATGGTTTTAAATTTTATAATTATAATTAACAAAAAATCATAGATTTATAGCCTCAAAATAAAGCAATGATTAACCCTTCGGCAAACGGTTGGATAGATAAATTTTTCTCAAAACAAAAAACCTTTTTATTTTCTGATGAAGAGAATTTAAATACGTTTTATAAAAAAGTCAGAGAAACAGGGTTCATATACGGCCATATAGTTTCTTTTGACAGGGCTGACCCGATTGACACCGAATCTTGGGTTGGAAACGAAGTGTCTAAAGTTGCACTATTGAACACTTTATTTAGTATTTATGTTTTGTCCTCAAACGATGCCAAAACTGAAAATTTCATAGCTAAAGCAGTTGCTTTTTATAACGAAATGAATCCTGAAGGCTTTAATTTATTTAAAAAAGTTTTGCCTGAAAGCTCCCCTTCATTAAACTTGGAAAAAATAATCGATAGTAGAGTTCAAACCAATATCGATATTATCAGCAAAAACTTTTCACATATTCTAACCAATGCATTGCTTTTTATTGATATTCTGGCCTTCCATCAATATCTAATTCAAGGAGCAATTCCTGAAAAATATTTAAAAAAAATAGAGGAAGCCATTATCAATATTGTTTCCCTTGCGCTGAAAACTAAATCCAATAAATCTAAATATGACGATTTGTTGATTCGGCTTTTTGAGTCTTCCGTTCGTTACACTAAATTCTCCAAGGTGAATATTCAATCCCGAAATTTTGGGATGGAGGAACTCGAACTAAACTATTTTACAAACGAGTTAGAAAAAAACTACCTCATTGACATGGCCGGAATGGCCTTGTGGAGTGATGGGATTATCGAAAAAAACGAGGCTTATTTTCTTCATAAATTAGCCGAATTGATGGCTGTTTCTGACGATTTCGTAACCGAAAGTATGGCAAAAACAAATAAATTCATCACAAACTACAAGGATGAAATTCCTTATTTTAATTACTCTAATCCGGTCAAACATTTTTATGACCAAACTACCCAAACTGTCACAAAATTAATTACACGCAACAAAAACAGACTGGTAAAAGAAATTTTTCAAAGCAAGGAATTGATGCTTTTACTAGCTATTTCCACCAGAAGGGATTTGGATGAAAAAGAAAAGAAAAAGGTAAAAAAACAATTGTTGGACATATGTAAAACTGTTCCGTCTTTAACTATATTCCTGCTTCCAGGCGGTAGTTTGTTACTCCCTATCTTAATCAAATTTATACCTCGGCTTTTACCTTCTGCTTTCAATGAAAACCTGGAAGAAAACGAATAAAAAAAATCGCTTTAAGGCGATTTTTTTTTAAAATTTTAATTGGTATACTTTGTCCAAATCCTTGTCAGAACTTATGTTTACTTCCAAATCGGTTACGAAACCCGAATTTAAACCATAAGCCCATCCGTGAAGTGTTAAATCTTGCCCGTTTTTCCAGGCAGACTGTACGATAGAGGTTTTAGCCAAATCAAATACTTGCTCTTTCACATTAACTTCCACGAAAGCATTAAACCGATCGGTTTCGTTTTCAATAGAATCTAAAAAGGCTTGATGCAAACGATACACATCTTTTATATGGCGAATCCAGTTATCTATTATACCTATTGACATATTATTCATAGCTGCTTGTATACCTCCACAACCATAATGGCCACATACAATAACATGTTTTACTTTTAAAACATTAACTGCGTAATCCAATACGCTTAACATATTCATGTCACTATGAACTACCATATTGGCAATGTTTCGATGCACAAACACTTCACCAGGTTTCGCCCCAACAATCTCATTTGCGGGAACTCTACTATCTGAACATCCAATCCATAAAAGTGGTGGGGTTTGACCTTTTGCCAAATCTTGAAAATAATTTGGATCCTTTGCCAAAGAATCTTCCACCCATTTTTTGTTATTATCTAATATTTTTTTGTAAAAATCACTCATTTTTTATTTATTTTAAAGTCTATTATGACATCCATGCAATAGGAATCCTAATCCTGTTTTTATTATGTACAAGTAGGAGCTGCTTTCATCCGATTTTTATAGCATTAAATTTACCGATTTATTTTCGACTTTTCTATTTATATTTGGGCTAATTTAAAACAAAAATAGTAAGAACTATAATAATAAATTAAATTGATTGTTTTTATATTTGCATCACAAAATACTATATAATGACAATTACTCAACTGCAATATGTTTTGGCTGTTGCCGAACACAAAAATTTTACTCTTGCCGCTGAAAAATGTTTCGTGACCCAGCCTACATTGAGTATGCAAATTCAAAAAATTGAGGAGGAACTTAACGTTTTAATATTCGACAGAAGTAAAAAACCAATTCAGCTCACTGACATTGGACTAAAAATTGTAAATCAAGCCAAAAACATAGTTAATGAAGCGGGGAAAATAAAAGATATTGTTGAATATCAAAAAGGATTTATAGGTGGCGAATTCCGATTGGGAATAATCCCTACCATTACGCCTACACTGTTGCCCATGTTTTTGAATAATTTCATAAAAAAATATCCAAAAGTAAATCTCATCATTGAAGAATTAAACACCGATGAAATTATTCTTCGTTTGAAAAATGGTCATCTTGATGCAGCAATTGCCGCCACACCATTAGAAGATGAAAAAATTAAAGAAATCGTCCTATATTATGAACCTTTCGTAGCCTATATTCCTTCGGATCATATCGCTTCACAGAAAAAGGAAATTGAAATTTCTGACTTAAATATAGATGATATTTTATTGCTACAGGATGGGCATTGTTTTCGGGATAGTATTTTAAATTTATGCAAAAACCAAGAGATTGCCACCAGAAATACATTCCAACTAGAAAGCGGCAGTTTTGAAACTTTAATTAAATTAGCAGACGAAGGATTAGGAACAACACTTCTGCCCTATTTGCATACTTTGGATTTGAAGGAAAAAGACAAATTAAAATTAAGGCATTTTAAAGAACCCAAACCAGCTCGGGAAGTGAGCCTAATTTATCCAAAGAGCGAATTAAAAATACATATTATTGATGCGCTACGAAACACGATTTCAGGAGTGATAAAAGGGGCAATTGTTTTTCATAATGTTCAAATTATTAGCCCAATTCAAAAGAAATAAATAAAGAGACTAAACAATATCGGGACTCCATTTTTTTACTAATTCACAATGCTTAAATACTGCTTAAGTTCAGGTCTGCCTTTTGTGAAATTTTCCAGCCAATTTTTTAATTTTTCGATTTCGTAAGGCAACAAATTTTTATTTGCTTTTCTCAATTCCTTGCAAAAAAGTAAAGGGTCAATGCTAACTTTTTCAAGTACAATTTTCGTGTAATCGTATATCATTCTATAAGGCATAACAAAAAGATTTAGGGTTATCTCACTATAAAGATAGAATAATCAAACATTAAATACAAAATAAATTCACAAAAAAATACGATTAAATACGATAAAACAGGTTTATTTACATATTTTTTATTTATTTATAAGAAATAGATTAAATATGTTATTTATTGCAGGGTAAATAAAATAGAATCTCATCTAGAGTAGAAATCAAAAAAGAACCATTAAGGTTCTTTGTATTTTACTTGTTTACAATTATAAGACATTGTTTTAATTCTGGTTTTTCAATTACAAAGTGCAGTAGCCATTCTCGCAACAACTCCAATTCAAAGGGCAATAATGCTTTTATTGCCTTTTCTAATTCTTTGCAAAAAAGCATAGGATCGAAACTCACTCTTTCGAGCACTGATTTTGTGTAATCAAACATTATTTTCGACATAACAAATTAAGATTTGGGTTAGAACTTGAAAAGAAACTATTGTAAAAAATAGGTTTAAATTTTTATACATTTCACCTGATTAAGTAACGCATCACCTTTATTTATTATTGCACAAAAAAAACAAAAGATTAAAATTTTTTGGCTCGAAACATTTCACGTTTTCCTGGCGGTCCTGCTAGTTTTTCGACCGTAAAACCTACTTCCATCATGCTTCTTTTTATCACTCCGCGAGCTGCATAAGTGACCAATATGCCCTTTGGCTTAAGTGCCTTGTACATTTTTTCGAAAATAGCCGTACTCCACAATTCGGGTTGTACCCTATAGCCAAAAGCATCAAAATAAATCAAATCAAACTTTTCTAAATCATCAATGTCCTGAAAAAATTGATTCCTTTTGGTGAATATAAAATCATTTCTTAAAATAATTTGTTCTTCCCACTTGGATTCATGCATCTTCTCGAAGGTGGCACTATCATTTTCAGCACCCAAAGCCGTAACATAATTCATCAATAGTACTTCTTCTGGCGAAATAGGATAGGCTTCCACCCCAACATAATCAATACTTTGGTTTAGTTTTTGTGATTCTAAAAAAGTGATAAAAGCATTCAATCCTGTTCCAAATCCAATTTCTAAAATAGAGACGGTTTTGTTTTCAAATAAGCTTAGTCCATTTTTTATAAAAACATGCTGGGCTTCTTGAATGGCCCCAAATTTAGAATGATAGCATTCGTCCCACTCTTCGATATGGATGGTGGTAGAACCGTCATGGGTTTGTATAATCTCTCTTTTCAAAATTTATTGCTGGTGTTTTCAGGATATCTAATAGTGCGTACTGTCCAAATTTAACCAAAAACAAATCTATTTGACTATCAAAAATCGATTTTTTTTAGATATTCCATAAAATTGTGGTTGCTTTTTTCATTATTTTTTTTGAATAAACAAAACGCATTCAAATGCTGTAATTAATGTCTTTTTAGCAAGTATTTCAACGATTTTTATTTAATTTTGCAAAAGACAAATCGTCGAATGCGATTGCGACGTTTTTAAATTCAATCTTACTATATTAAATACACCATCATTAATATGAGTGCAACACAAACCAACAAAATTGAAATAATTAAAACTGCCACTTCAAAAATAAATGAAGTTGATTTTGATAATTTGAGTTTTGGGGCTGTTTTTACAGATCATTTATTGGAGTGCGATTACACAAATGGGGAGTGGCAAAAACCAATCATCAAACCGTATGCTCCGTTTTTATTAGATCCTTCCGCTAAAGTTTTTCATTATGGACAAGCCATCTTTGAAGGAATGAAGGCTTATAAAGATGATCAAGATGCTATTTGGCTTTTTAGACCCGATGAAAACTTCAAACGCTTTAATAATTCTGCCATAAGAATGGCAATGCCTGAAGTTCCTGAATATGTTTTTATGGAAGGATTGAATCAGTTGTTGCAATTAGACAAGGAATGGGTTAAAAAAGGGAAGGGAAATTCACTTTACATTAGACCCTTTATGATTGCTACCGGAACTGGGGTAATTGCGAATCCCTCAGATGATTATAAATTCATGATTATTTTATCTCCAGCAAAATCCTATTATTCAGGCGAAGTAAAAGTAATCATCGCCGAACACTACAGTAGAGCCGCAAATGGTGGTATTGGAGCTGCAAAAGCCGCGGGGAATTATGCTGCCCAATTTTACCCGACTAATTTGGCCAACAAAGACGGTTTTCAACAAATTATATGGACGGATGATGCTACCCATACCAAATTAGAAGAAGCGGGTACCATGAATGTGTTTTTCAGAATAAATGACACATTATACACTGCTCCAACAAGCGAAAGAATTCTTGATGGTGTGACCAGAAAAAGTCTTATTGCAATGGCTGAAAAAGAAAATATTGATATGGTGGTCAGACCTGTCATTGTTTCAGAACTTGTTGAAGCAGCAAAAAACGGTTCTTTGAAAGAGATTTTTGGAGCTGGAACAGCTGCTGTAATTAGTCCGATTGCCGGATTTTCCTACCAAGACGTTTATTATGAATTACCTAAAATAGAAAATTCATTTGCCATGCTTCTTAAAGACAAATTAACAAATATTCAACAAAAACTGGCCGAAGATACTTTTGGCTGGACTGTTAAGGTTTAGTTTTCAGGTTGCAAATAGTATTATTAAAAAGCCGTTTAAAATGATACTAATCATTTTAAACGGCTTTTTTTATTGCTATCGAAATCTGTTATTTTTCTCCTAATATTTTCGAGAAATCTGGTTTAAAATAATTGGGGCCTTTCATCACTTTTCCGTCTTCGCGATAGATGGGTTTTCCGTTTTCGCCCAATTTACTCATGTTAGAGCGCTGGATTTCGTCAAAAACTTCTTCTATCTTATGTTGTAAACCGTGTTCTATAATGGTACCACAAAGAATATACATCATATCGCCCAATGCATCTGCAATTTCAACTAAATCATTGTTTTGGACAGCTTCCAAGTATTCCTCATTTTCTTCTTTCATCAAATTGTAACGAAGTATGTTTTTACTTTCGCCCAAATCAGCCCTCGGGATTTCGCTGTGACCAATAACAAACGCCGTATGAAATTCCTTGACTGCATTGATTTGCTTTTGCATAATTTTATTTAATTAAATGAAGGGGCAAATTAGTAACTTTTCCTAAACAAAACCTTAAATTTGCCCAAAATATTTTCAACTATGTTTAGTCCAGGACAATTGTTATTTGCCGGCGGTTTTTTTGTTGCTTTCGTTATTGCAATGGTCTACGCCTATAGAAAAGACGCCAAATTGCATACTCTATTTTACAAAGGAAATTATAAAATATTAATTGCCTTTCTTATCTTTATAGGACTACTTTTTCTGATAAAGATATTTTTTAAACGGTAGTTTTCTTCCATAAAAAAAGATGCCTTTAAGGCATCTTCTATTTAAAAAAATCATATTTCTAGTTTACTAGGGGCAAATATCCGTAGTTTTTAGAATACTGCAACATCTGTTCTGCAAAGGATTTGGGTTGTTGTACTTTAATCGAAACAATGTTTCCCTTTACATCTAATTTCGGCACCAATACTGGATTTACAAATCCGCTATAGGGCGCCAAAGCAAATTGTTTGTTTCTTTCTAATACCTCAGTATGTAATTTTTGATCCACTTTTACCCCATAATTTTCGACCAAAGCCTTTCCTGAGGTATAATCCCCATCTGATTTTATACGTTGTACTTCCCGCAACAATTGTCCGAATAAATCGTGTAGTTTATCATAATCTGTGATATTAAAATAGGTTTTTCCGTTACGGGTTATTTTCTCGATTACGTTGTCGGCTTTCCCTTTTTCGAAAACCCAAGCACTCACCCACTGACGGTTTCTCATGTGCGCCTCTTCAACGTTGGTGCCTAGTTCCAAACGAATTAACTGAGTCATCAATCCGTTTCGAATGTAGCTGTCATAAGACTCCATCCCTAGTTTTTTCCAATCATCAACCAATCCGAATTCTTGCAATTTTGGATTGTATACATAATATAGTCCGACCAAATCAGCCCTGCCTTCTTCAAGGGTAGAAGCATAACTTTTAAGGGTTTCTTTCGGAGTTCCCACACCCGGATTTATTTGTCCGGAAGCATGCCCTATCACTTCATGCAATGCCGTGTGCATTTTATCTCCTAACTCTGCATATTTAGTCGCTAAGGCAATTTCTTCGGTATCGTTGGCAAATTCTTGTAATCTTCCTTTTCCTCCCGCCTTTGAATAGGATTCTAAAATATTTCCTAAAGAAACTGATTTCGAACCGTGTGCTGCCCTAATCCAATCGGCGTTTGGAAGATTTACACCTATTGGCGTGGCTGGAGAAGCATCCCCAGATTCACCTGCAACAACAACTGTTTTATAAGATACTCCCACTACATTTTTTTTCTTGTGTTCAGGAATCAAAGGGGAGTTGTCTTCAAACCATTGTGCATTTTTAGAAATGACTTCCATTTTTGCCGACATATCGAAATCTTTTATCTGCACGATATTTTCATACGACCCCCTGTATCCTAGTGGATCATTATAGACTTCGATAAAACTGTTGATATAGTCAATGTTCCCGTCGGTAGCCTGTAACCAAGCAATATTATAATCGTCCCAAGTTTTTAAACTGCCCGTTTTGTAATAACTAATCAGTAATTCTAGGGCATCTCCTTGCTTTTTGTTTTCGGCCACACTTTTGGCTTTTTCTAACCAATAAACAATTTTGTCGATAGCCGTTCCATACATGCCGCCACTTTTCCAAACCTTTTCTTCCAATTGCCCTTTGGCATTGAGAACCAGTTTAGAGTTTAATCCAAAAGAATAAGGTTTACTTGGATCTGGACTGGTTTTCTTGGCATAAAAATCCTCAACCTCTTTTGCTGTAATTCCCTTGTCATAAAAATTAATTGCTGAACCTTCCAATAATCCCTTAGATTCATCAAGATTTACTTTTTTGGCATCGGCATCATTGAAAATAACATCTACTATAATGGGCGACAAGCTTGTTTTGGTAGCTTTCATTAATGTGTTGAAATAGTCTTTTGAAAAATCAGGTTTGATTTTGTCATTCGAATAATGATGATGAATCCCATTGGCAAACCATACTCTTTTTAGGTAAATTTCGAAATTTTTCCAGTCTTCGGTAGTTTTGTTTCCCTTATAATTTTGATACATATTCTCGAGCGCTTTTCTTATTTTCAGGTTGTGCTTATAATGCTGGTCCCAAACTATATCCCGACCCGAATATCCGGCTTGGGTAAGATAATAGACCAACTTTTGTTCGTTTAAGGTTAAGTTTTCCCAGCCTGGAATTTGATACCGCAATACTTTTATGTCGTAAAATTGTTCGACAACATATTCGAAAGGGGCTTTTTCGGTTATTTTTAGAGTATTGGTTTTGGTTATTTGTGCATTACATAAAAGGGAAATCCCAATCGAAATAAAAATCCCTAAGGTTTTTAGTACTTTCATTAGTAATATTATTTAGTTGTTTAAAAAGAGTTGTTTAACAAATATACATTTATTTATATTGATTGTAACAAAGATTTATTACACTTAAATCAATTTAAAATTGAAAACAATTAAAAATAATTAAGACCACTAATTTTAACTTTGTAGCGGTTACCGTATTAATAAAATTTCTAACTTTACATGATAAAATAACATGGAGTACAATGAGAATTTTAAAATATTTATTTCTTTTACTATTACTTAGCCTGGTGGCATTATCCATTTTTGTTGCAACACAAAAAGGGGAATTTAGCGTGGAAAGAAGTAGGGTTATCAACTCGCCAAAATCGGCCGTATTTAATTACGTGAATGAGACTAAAAATTGGGAAGATTGGAATTCTTGGGCAGTAGAAGATTCTCTAATAGAGGTAACCCATTCTAAAAACACTTTAGGCAAAGGCAGTTTATGTTCTTGGGAAGGAAAAGCAAGTAGTGGAAATTTAAAAACATTGTATGTAAAGGTGAACGATAGTATTTTTCAAACAATGAATTTCAACGGCAACTCCTCTGAAGTTTTTATGAGTTTTAAAGATACTCTAAAAGGCACTAAAATAACATGGAAAGCAACTGGAAAAATGAGTTTTAAGTATAAAATCATGAACACTTTTAACGGCGGTGCAGAGAGAGTAATTGGACTAATGTTTGAAAAAAGCTTGACTAATTTAGACCGAAAATTGGATTATGAAATAAACAATTATTTGATAAAAGTAAATGGATTATCAAACAAACTCGAAAATTTTTATTTAGAACAAACCTTTACCAGTGAAATTTCGAAGATTCCTAAAAACTCGGAAATAGTCATTTCAAAAATCACTAAATTCTGCAAACAGAACACTATTACGATAAGTGGTAAACCATTTATAATTTATAATACGTATGATAGCAAGAATGAACTAGCAAGAATATCAATTTGCATTCCTATCAAAGAAGATATTTTTATAGTGGAAGGGAGCGATATCATGTCAAAAAAATTAAAAGGATTTCAAGCAGTAAAAACAACAATGATAGGAGATTATGTACATAGTAAAGCCGCATTGGATAAAACAAAGGAATACATAAAAGCAAACAATCTCACTAAAGATTTTTCATTTTCGCACGTGGAAGTATTTGTCCTTGGTAAAAAAGAAGAAAAAAGCCCTTCAAAATGGATTACTGAAATTTATATTCCAGTAAAACCAAAAGGAACCGCTAAACCATCAACAGTTCTTCCTGAAATAAGTAAAGACAATGCTCAAGAAACTAAAAGTCAAAAAGAAATGCCTTCTGAATTTTAATATAATTTTTCAAGATTAAACTTTTTTGGTAATTTCCATTCTAAATTGATATAAAAATAAGGTTTTGCAAGAAGAAAAGGAATTCATCAAGGAATTATTAAACCCCAAGACGCAAAACCAAGCGTTTCAAAAACTCTTGAAGGAATATCAAAAACCCCTCTACAACCATATCCGTACTATCGTCTTTAATCACGATGACACAGACGATGTATTGCAAAATACTTTTGTAAAAGTCTTTCAATATTTGAATAAATTCAAAGGAGAAAGCAGACTTTTTTCATGGATGTATCGAATAGCCACTAATGAGGCTTTGACTTTTTTAAATCAAAAAGCAAAAATCAATGGAGTAACCTCAGAAACGTTACAAAACAAAACCATTGACAACCTAAAAGCAGACGTCTATTTTGATGGAAATGAAATTCAAATAAAACTGCAAAAGGCAATTGTATCATTGCCCGAAAAACAACAACTGGTTTTCAAAATGAAATATTTTGAAGAGTTGAAATACGAAGAAATATCAGAAATATTAGGGACATCGGTAGGGGCTTTGAAAGCCTCCTATCATCATGCCGTAAAAAAAATCGAAACCTTTGTAAAAACAAATTAAACCCTTTACCTATATTTAAGTCTAATGGATATTATGAAAACATTTAAACTAGCGAACGAACCGAAAATAAAATCTGGGTTTATAATTCCCGAAAGTTACTTTGACCATTTTTCGGAGACCGTAATGCAACAATTACCTAATGAAGATCCAAAAGTAATTTCGCTTTTTTTAAGTAGAAAAAGTTGGATCTATGCGGCTGCCGCCCTTATAGGATTGGGGTTAATCATTCCTATTTACAATGGTTTTGGAAACCATTCCTCAGAAATTGACGAAGTGATATTAGAAAACTACATCGCTAATAAATCTGATATTTCCGATACAGATTTAGCAAGCCTTCTTGATGAAGAAGACATTCAAAAAATGAGTATTGACTTGTCCATTGAAGATAAATCTATTGAGAACGAACTTTCAATTAACTCGAATTTAGAACAATATATAATAAACTAGGACACTATGAAAACGAACAAACTACTACTGATTATTCTATTTTTATTTTCCATTCATTCTTTTTCCCAACCTAAAGACAAAGAAAAAAGGGAAAAGATAAGGTCCTTAAAAGTGGGGTTTTTAACCACTGAATTGTCACTGACACCAGATGAAGCAGCCGTTTTCTGGCCACTTTACAATGCTTTTGACAACAAACAAAATGAAATTAGATCGAAGAAGACTAAATCATTAATTGACAAAATGGATAATGAATCTTTTGCTAAAATGAATGAAAAAGAAGCTTTTGCACTTCTTGCCCAGTCAGAAAGTTATGATGAAGATTTATTCCAAAATCGCCGTAAATTTATTTCTAGTCTAAAAGGGGTAATTTCTCCAATAAAAATTATAAAATTAAAAAAGGCTGAAGATAACTTCAACAAAAAACTGTTGCAACAATATCGGGACAAGGGACCGATAAAATAGATTTTTTGTTTAAAAAAATAAAAAACCAAGAAAACAGTAGCTACTATTTTCTTGGTTTTTTTATTTAAAATTGGGTCATATAGTATTGTTTTTTTGAAATTGAGTAATAATTCGTTTAGTATTTTAATAGCTAATTAGTTATGCTTTTAACAATGGAGATTTAATTAAGATTCATTTTTATATTTTATTTTATATTAATGATATGCATAAAAAGAGTAGATTTGTCAAGTTTTTTTATACTAAGTACACATGAGCATTTCGCATAAAGACTTACACAGTAAGTTAACATTAGGAGGTCTATTAGTTTCGTTGGGAATAATTTATGGTGACATTGGAACTTCGCCATTATATGTAATGAAAGCCATAATTGGCAATTATGTTATTAATGCAGACATTGTTTTAGGAGGGATTTCTTGTGTTTTTTGGACACTTACCTTACAAACAACCATAAAATATGTACTGATTACCTTGAGCGCGGATAACCATGGAGAAGGTGGGATTTTTGCGTTATATGCATTGGTAAAGAAAATTAAAATTCAATGGCTAATTGTACCCGCGATAATTGGAGGAAGTGCGCTGCTTGCCGATGGAATTATTACCCCCCCTATCTCTGTATCATCTGCCGTTGAAGGAATTCAAACTTTTTATCCTGAAATAAATACAATTCCCATCGTAATTGGAATTTTATTCATATTGTTTACCATCCAGCAATTTGGGTCTAAATTGGTCGGACGATTTTTCGCTCCAATGATGCTTTTATGGTTTGGAATGCTTGGGATCTTAGGTCTAGTTCAAATCACTAAGTTTCCTGAAGTTTTAAAAGCATTTAATCCCTATTATGCCTATAATTTATTATCTATTCATCCTGAAGGGTTTTATGTTTTAGGATTTGTTTTTTTATGTACCACTGGAGCCGAGGCTTTATATTCGGATATGGGACATTGTGGGCGAAAAAACATTAGAATTAGCTGGATTTTTGTAAAGACAACTTTAGTTTTAAACTATTTTGGACAAGCCGCCTACCTCATTCATCATGAAGGACAAACACTGCAAAATTTAGGTGGCGAAAATGCCAACCCTTTTTACTTAATCATGGCCGATTGGTTTCAACCTATAGGAATCATAATCGCAACCCTTGCCGCCGTTATAGCTTCACAAGCATTAATAAGTGGTTCATTTACATTAATAAATGAAGCCATGCGATTAAATTTTTGGCCAAAAGTAAAAATAAAATATCCTTCAGAATTAAAAGGACAGTTGTATATTCCTTCTATAAACTGGTTATTGTTTTTTGGATGTGTTGGGGTGGTTTTGCACTTTGAAAAATCAAGCAATATGGAACATGCTTATGGCTTAGCCATTATATTATGTATGATTATGACAACAGTGCTCCTTAATTTTTATATGATATTAAAAAGGGTGAAATTGTATTTCATGGTTCCATTAATAACTATTTATTTAACAATCGAATTTGGATTCCTTATCGCCAATGTTAAAAAGTTTGCAGAAGGTGGTTATGTGACCCTAATTATTGCATTGGTTCTTATATCAGTTATGACTATTTGGTATTTGGCAAAAAAAATAAATAAGAGCTATACTAAATTCGTAAAAATAGAAGATTATAAAAAAGTATTGGTGGAACTAAGTACTGATTTATCAATACCAAAATATGCAACCCATTTGGTATATATGACAAATGCTGGAAGAATTGATGAAATTGAGGAAAAAGTAATGTACTCTATTTTACAAAAAAGACCGAAAAGAGCCGATATCTATTGGTTTGTGCATGTAAACATTTTAAATGAACCCTATAAAACTGAATATAAAGTAACTGAAATTACCAAAGACGATTTGTATCGTGTCGATTTTAATTTGGGTTTTAGAGAGCCTACAAAAATAAATTTGATGTTTAAGGAAGTCATTAAAGATATGGTACAAAAAGGAGAGGTCGATATCACAAGTAGGTATGAATCCTTGAATAAAAACAATATTATTGGTGATTTCAAATTTGTTTTATCTGAAAAATACCTCTCTCATGACAGCGATTTGTTATGGCATGAAAAAATAATAATGAATTCATACTTTTTTATTAAAAAATTAAGTTTGTCAGAGGAAAGTGCTTTTGGTTTGGATAGCAGCTCTGTAAAAGTAGAAAAGTTTCCAATGGTGCTGCATGCTCCAGAAAATATAGGACTAACGAGAATTAAGTAACCCAACTATTTATCAAGCAAAAATACACTGTTTTTCAATTGCAGTGTATTTTTTTGTGGATTATTGAACCAACAATAACATCCATTATTTAAAAATTCAGTTTAAATCTTTTAGTAGTACCTTTGCACCTCAATTATTAAAAATGAGATTACACCGAAATTTAGTATATACAACCATTGACGCCTTGAATGCTATTTTTAACGAAGGCGAATATGCCGATAAAGTTGTGGCACGATCCCTGAAAAAAGACAAACGTTGGGGAAGCTCCGATAGAAAATTTGTTGCCGAAACCATCTACGAAATTGTACGCTGGAAAAGATTATATGCAGAAATTGCGGAAGTAAAAGAACCCTTTGACAGAGACAATCTTTGGAGGATGTTTTCTGTTTGGGCGGTCTTAAGAGGCTATCCAATCCCAGATTGGCGTCAATTAGAAGGAACTCCAGAAAGAAAAATAAAAGGACGTTTTGACGAACTTTCAAAAATCAGAGCTTTGAAAGAGTCCATCCCGGATTGGATGGACGAATTGGGAGTGAAAGAATTAGGAGAAAAAATTTGGGCTAAAGAAATTACAGCCCAGAACCAACCTGCGAAAGTAATTCTCAGGGTAAATACCTTAAAAACCAATAAAGAATCTCTGAGGGCCATCCTGATGGACTTGAACATCGAAACTGAATTCTTGAAAGACCAACCTGACGCTTTAGTTCTAAAAGAAAGGGCTAACGTATTCTTGACGGATGCTTTTAAACAAGGTTTTTTTGAAGTTCAGGATGCCAATTCTCAACTTGTCGCCGCTTTCCTTGATATTAAACCCGGAATGAGAGTGGTTGACACCTGTGCTGGTGCAGGGGGGAAAACGTTGCATATTGCCGCATTGATGGAAAACAAAGGGCAATTAATCGCAATGGATTTGTACGAAAGTAAGTTGAAGCAATTAAAGTTGAGAGCCAAGAGAGACGGTGCTTTCAATATTGAATACCGAATTATCGATTCTACCAAAATAATCAAGAAACTACATGAAAAAGCAGACAGAGTTCTGATTGACGCACCTTGCAGCGGCTTGGGAGTTCTGAAAAGAAATCCTGATGCCAAATGGAAATTACAGCCCGAATTCATTGATAACATTCGTAAAGTGCAAGCCGAAGTTTTAGAAAATTACTCCAAAATTGTAAAACCAGGTGGAAAATTAGTCTATGCCACTTGTTCTATTTTACCTTCGGAAAATCAAGAACAAGTTAAAAAATTCTTAGCAACAGATATTGGAAAACAATTTGACTTTATAAAAGATCAAAAAATCCTAGCCTCTGAATCTGGTTTTGATGGATTTTACATGGCTTTATTAGAACGTAAAGAAAGTTTGGAACTGAAGAAAGAATAAAGATTTTAGATTCTAAATTCACAAAAAAAATCCTCTATCGAGGATTTTTTGCTTTTTATCTATTTTCTTATTTCTAAATCTCTTTTTAATCATTCATCGAAATCAAAAACTCTTCATTATTCTTCGTTTTCTTGAAACGATCATTGATAAAATCCATAGCTTCGACTGGATTCATATCCGAAAGATACTTTCTCATAATCCACATTCTTTGCAATGTTTTTGGATCTAACAACAAGTCGTCACGTCTTGTGCTTGAGGATGTCAAATCAATGGCTGGAAAAATACGTTTGTTGGCAATTTTACGATCCAACTGCAATTCCATATTACCCGTTCCTTTGAATTCCTCAAAAATAACTTCGTCCATTTTTGAACCAGTTTCAGTCAATGCTGTGGCTATGATGCTTAGTGAACCTCCATTTTCAACATTTCTGGCCGCTCCAAAAAAGCGTTTTGGTTTTTGTAACGCATTGGCATCAACACCACCACTCAATACTTTACCAGATGCAGGCTGAACCGTATTATAAGCTCTAGCTAAACGAGTTATCGAATCCAAAAGAATTACGACATCGTGACCACATTCCACTAGGCGTTTTGATTTTTCGAGAACGATATTGGCAATTTTCACGTGTTCTTGTGGTTCTCTATCAAAAGTTGAAGCAATCACTTCACCTCGAACGCTTCGTTGCATATCAGTTACCTCTTCCGGGCGTTCATCTATCAATAAAACAATCAAATAAACCTCAGGATGATTGGCGGCAATAGCATTTGCAATGTCTTTCAGTAACATTGTTTTACCCGTTTTGGGTTGTGCTACAATCATACCGCGCTGGCCTTTTCCTATTGGAGAAAACAAATCAATAATTCGGGTAGAAATAGTGCTTTGTCTTTCGGCTAATTTGAATTTTTCTGACGGAAAAACAGGAGTCAAATGTTCGAATGATACTCGGTCACGAACCACTTGCGGATCATGTCCATTGATTTTTAATACCCGAACTAATGGAAAGAATTTCTCGCCTTCTTTTGGAGGACGAACCACTCCTTTAACAGTATCTCCAGTTTTAAGTCCGAACAATCTAATTTGAGAAGTCGATAAATAAATATCATCTGGAGAAGCTAAATAATTATAATCCGATGAGCGAAGGAAACCATATCCGTCAGGCATCATTTCAAGAACGCCCTCACTTTCTATAATACCATCAAATTCAAAATCAGAATCCCTAAAGTTGTTTTTCTTGCTTTTGAAATTTGGGTTCACATTTCCGTTACCGTTTTGATTTGGATTTGCATTTTGCTTTTGTGGTTGATTTACTTCATCAGTTCGCTTTTGCTCGTGTGGATTTATTTTTTTGACAGGAAGCATAACTTCTGAACTTTCTGTGGTTTCAGTAGCGGAATCTATTTCAATTTTTTCTGTTTTTGCTCTTACTTCATCCTTCTCCTTTTGAAGCGCCACCTTCTTTTCGTATGCTGATTTATTAAATTTAATAATCTTACCTACTTTCTTTTCAGAACTATTTTCTGTAAGTGCTATTTCCGGAACCTCATTTTCTATAACAGGAGAATCTACTAGTACTGAGGTTTCTGTATTGTCGAAAAGAGAAGTGTTTGAAGAATTTTTAATTGCAGTTTTTTTATCGGCTACAATTCGAGCCCTTTTGGGCTTATCATCCTCAACAGCATTACTATTGGATACCGATGGTGTATTTACTGATTGGAGTTCTAAAATCTGGCTAATTAGTGCTTCTTTTTTTACACCGTTGAATTTTATTGTTTTGGCTGATTTAGCTATTTCTTGAAGCTCAGAAAGCTTCATTTCTTTTAATGCAGAAATTTCAAACATAAATGTTCTATAAGTTTAATTAAATTGGGAATTGCGAAAATTGCGAGGTGATTTTTTTGATTGTGAACTGACCGAAGAATGAAGTACTTACGGTTTTGTTATGCAATATTACGAATAAATTTTAATCATACAATAGTATTTCTTAAAAAGAAAATATATTTTTGTGGGAGTAATTAAGATAATGATACAAAGAATTCAAACCATATATCTACTTCTAGCATTTGTGTTGACAGGTATTTTACCGTTTTTCATTCCTTTGTGGACAATGACAGATGGCTCTGCCTACTTTTTTATGCAAAATCAAGTCTACGTTGTGGCATTAGGTCTGAGTACAACGCTGTCTTTATTGAGTATTGTTTCTTATAAAAAAAGACAAAATCAATTTGTTATTGACAGATTGAATATAATTTTAAATTTAATTTTATTAGGCTTGTTTGTATATCGTTCGCTAAATTTATCTGGAGAAACAATAACTGTTTCGGAGAAAGGTATTGGGATGTTTCTACCTATTGTTGCTATCGTATTATTAGTTTTAGCTAATAAGGCCATCAAAAAGGACGAAGATCTTGTAAAATCTGTGGATAGATTGAGATAATCCTATAAACTTAGTTTATTAGTGCGAAGGAAACCCGAATGTAAGTTCGGGTTTTTTTGTTCCTCTCCCCAACCCTCTCCGAAGGAGAGGGAGCCGAAAATGGAAAACATTGTTGTTGAATTTTATATTACAAAACCAACTGATTACTAATAAACTGATCACTGAACACTACTTCTTCCCTATTTCAATTATTTCCAAATCTTTAATTTTATCCCCATCAATAACGAAACGCAACATAGTTCTAACCTGATGAAAGCCGCTTTTTCCGGCAGCACCTGGATTCATATGCAAAAGCTTGTTTTTCTTGTCAAAAATTACTTTTAGAATATGGGAATGACCACTAATAAATAATTTTGGTGGGTTTGCGGTCATTTCGGCTTTGATCGCCGTATTGTATTTCCCAGGATACCCACCAATATGGGTCATCCAAACAGCAACATCTTCGCACATAAATCTATTGTGCAACGGAAATTCCATTCGGGCCTTATCGTCATCAATATTACCATAGACGCAGCGCAAAGGTTTCATTTTTTTAATCGTGTCCGTCACGACTAAATCTCCAATATCACCAGCATGCCATACCTCGTCAGCCTGTGCAACATATTTTAAAATCGTTTCATCTATATGACTGTGCGTGTCGGAAAGCAGAAGAATTTTTTTCATTTTGTTATTTCGAGGAACGAGCGCCTTCTTATCCTCTTTTTTTAAAGCTACAAAGTTATTATTTATGATGGAGATTAACGATTTTTTAATTTACTTAATCAGTTCGCAATCGTTCGTTTAAGTTTTGGAAAAATTTTAAAGGTGTAATCAATTTAAATCTTTGTAAATTTGCCACTATTAACTATTTCATTGGACACTTTTTCAGAATCTTAAATCTGAAATCTTAAATCTGAAATCTAATCTTGAGGTACTTTATAAAACTAGCCTATAACGGAACCAATTATCATGGATGGCAATACCAACCGAATGCAGCTTCTGTGCAGGAAACCCTGAACAAAGCATTGTCAGTGGTATTGAATTCTGGATCGAGCGATAGCGGACAGGCGAAGCAAATTGATATTATGGGGGCAGGACGCACCGATACTGGCGTTCATGCCAAGGAAATGTTTGCCCATTTTGATTTTGACCCAATGCCACTTTCTGTTTCGAGTTTAGTGCACAAACTCAACTCCTTCTTGCCCAAAGACATTGTGATTTATGACATTTTTCCCGTTAAAGATGATGCACATGCCCGATTCGATGCCAAGAAAAGAACATACGAATATCATGTAAACACCTTCAAGGATGTTTTTTCGCAAGATAAAAGTTGGCATTTCCATCAAGAGTTGGATTTAGATTTGATGAATGAAGCTTCTAGAATACTGTTTGACCACACTGATTTTCAATGCTTCTCAAAAGTAAATACAGATGTAAACACCTTCGACTGTACTATTTTTGAAGCCTATTGGACTCGAGGCACCGCCGAACAGGGCGCAGACAAACGAGAAAATGATAAACTTATTTTTACCATTTCTGCAAATCGTTTTTTACGCAATATGGTTCGCGCCATAGTGGGAACACTTGTAAACGTGGGATTACACAAAATCACTTTGGATAACTTTAATGAAATTATTAAAAGTAAAAACCGCGAAAAAGCTGGTTTTTCAGTTCCGGCACACGGCTTGTACTTGACAAAAATTGAATACGACTACATTTAACAACAGATAGCTTAGCAGATTCGCGATGACAAAAAAAATGAAAGCAAAAGCATTCGATACAAAGGTATTTAAACGAGTTTTAAAATATACCCGTCCGTACCAATGCAGATTTAATGGCGTAATCATTTTTGCAGTTTTCTTATCTGTTTTTGCGGCGATTCGTCCTCTAATTTTACAAGGAACCGTAGATACTTATATAAAACCTAAAGATAATTATGGCTTATTGTTTTATGTAACCCTCATGGGAATTACCTTGTTATTAGAAGTGGTTTCACAGTTTTTCTTTGTGTTTTGGGCAAACTGGCTTGGACAAGATATCGTCAAGGATATTCGAACCAAGCTCTTCAGACACATGTTGAGTTTCCGAATAAAGTATTTTGACAACACACCTGTGGGACAATTAGTAACACGTTCCGTTTCTGATATTGAACAAATTGCACGAATTTTTAGTCAAGGTTTGTTCATGATAGCCAGTGATTTGATGAAAATGGCGGTTTGTTTAATCATAATGTTCTGGATGAATTGGCAACTTTCGTTAATCGTGTTTGTGGCTATGCCAATATTGGTTTTTATTACACGAATATTCCAGCGAAAGATGCAAATAGCTTTTGAGGAAGTTAGGACGCAAATTGCCAATATGAATTCCTTCGTTCAAGAGCGAGTTACGGGAATGAAAATTGTCCAATTGTTTAATCGCGAAGATGTAGAGTACGAAAAATTTAAATCTATCAACGACAAGCACAAAAAAGCTTGGATAAAAACAATATTATACAACTCTATCTTCTTCCCTATTGCTGATATTATCTCTTCTTTAACTTTAGGATTTATCGTTTTATACGGGGGATTTCAAATTATAAACGGAAATCCATTTACCACTTTAGGACAAATGACCGCTTATACCATGTTCATTGGGATGTTGTTCAACCCATTGCGACAAATTGCTGATAAATTCAATGAGATGCAACTGGGAATGATTGCTGCCAATCGCGTTTTTGACATTCTCGATACCGAGGACCAAATCCAAGATACCGGAACTGTCGAAGCCCCGGTCTTTAAAGGTAACATTCTCTTTAAAAGTGTTCGTTTTGGCTATTTTCACAGAGAAGAAGTAATTAAGGGAATTGATTTATCGGTAGCTGCAGGTAAAACCATCGCCATCGTTGGTTCTACAGGAGCGGGAAAATCGACCATTATCAATTTGCTGAACCGATTTTATGAAATCAATAGCGGGACGATTTACATCGACGACCAAAACATAGAAAACTACACCTTGAGTTCGCTACGGAAACAAATTGCGGTGGTGTTGCAGGACGTCTTTCTTTTTGCCGATACTATATTCAATAATATTACGCTAAACAATCCTGAAATATCTCGCGAACAGGTTTTGGCTGCAGCCAAAAAAATTGGGGTACATAAGTTCATTATGAGCCTGCCGGACAATTACGATTTTGATGTGAAGGAACGTGGCGTAATGCTATCTTCCGGTCAACGCCAACTGATTGCTTTTCTTCGGGCCTATGTGAGTAACCCTAGCATTCTTATCCTTGATGAAGCAACCTCATCAATAGACACCTATTCCGAAGAATTGATACAACGTGCCACCGAAACCATTACCAAAGGAAGAACGTCAATTATCATTGCGCATCGATTGGCAACTATTGTGAATGCTGATCAAATTGTGGTGATGGACAAAGGATTGATAGTCGAGCAAGGAACGCATCATGAACTATTGGAAAAAACAGAAGGTTACTATAAAAATTTGTACGATTCCCAATTTATATTGAATACTTAATTCCTGAATTGTACAATTAGCGACTACTAATTGTACTTTTCCTATGACCAAATTAAAAAATAATTCATAATTTCGCCACAGAATTTTAATGTAGAAAACACATAAAAATGACACGAGCTTTTGCAACTGCATTTTTACAACTAAAAAAATAAACACATAAAAATGAAATACGATATCATAGTTTTAGGAAGCGGTCCAGGAGGTTATGTAACAGCCATTAGAGCATCGCAATTAGGCTTTAAAGTTGCCGTAATCGAAAAAGAAAACTTAGGTGGTGTTTGCTTGAACTGGGGATGCATTCCAACTAAAGCATTATTAAAATCTGCTCAGGTTTTTGATTATCTCAAGCACGCTTCTGATTATGGATTGACCGTTTCTGGGTTTGACAAAGACTTCCCCGCAGTTGTTCAACGCAGTAGAAGTGTTGCTGATGGAATGAGCAAAGGAGTTCAATTCCTAATGAAAAAAAATAAAATTGACGTGATTGATGGTTTCGGAAAACTAAAACCAGGCAAAAAAATTGACGTTACTGATGCAGCCAAAAAAGTTACTGAATATTCTGCAGATCATATTATTATAGCTACCGGAGCTCGCTCCCGTGAACTACCAAACCTGCCTCAGGATGGTATAAAAGTAATTGGATATCGCCAAGCAATGACATTGCCAACGCAACCAAAATCGATGATAATCGTAGGTTCTGGAGCTATTGGGGTTGAATTTGCTCATTTCTATAACTCAATGGGAACAGATGTTACCATTGTAGAATTTATGCCTAACATAGTTCCTGTTGAAGATGAGGACATTTCAAAACAAATGGAACGTTCTTTGAAAAAAGCGGGGATTAAAATTATGACAAGTTCTTCTGTAGAGAAAATCGACACTTCTGGGAAAGGAGTTAAAGCTTTCGTTAAAACAGCCAAAGGCGAGGAAACTTTAGAAGCAGAAATTTTACTTTCTGCAGTTGGAATTAAAACCAACATCGAAAATATTGGATTGGAAGAAGTTGGAATTGCGGTTGACAAAGATAAAATCTTGGTAAACGCTTACAACCAAACTAATATACCAGGCTATTACGCCATTGGTGACGTAACTCCAGGTCAAGCATTAGCCCACGTTGCTTCTGCGGAAGGAATTAATTGTGTAGAAAAAATCGCGGGTCTTCATGTTGAACCTATCGATTACGGAAACGTTCCGGGTTGTACCTATGCCACACCAGAAATTGCTTCTGTTGGTTTGACTGAAAAACAAGCCAAAGAAAAAGGATACGATTTAAAAATTGGAAAATTCCCATTCTCAGCTTCGGGAAAAGCTAAAGCTGCCGGAACTCCTGATGGTTTCGTGAAAGTGATTTTTGATGCTAAATATGGCGAATGGTTGGGTTGCCATATGATTGGCGCTGGAGTAACTGATATGATTGCTGAAGCCGTTGTGGCTCGTAAGCTGGAAACTACAGGTCACGAAATCCTAAAATCGATTCACCCGCACCCAACAATGAGCGAAGCCGTTATGGAAGCCGTTGCTGATGCTTATGGAGAAGTGATTCACTTATAATGATTATTACATTTCTTTTTCTGAAACAATATATATACCGACTTATATTAAAGACAAAGGGCTGCTATTTAAGTAGCCCTTTGTCATATTTAAGGATAATATTTTTACGAATTTATATTTAACCGTTTTATTGTCCTTTTTTCCTATCAGTTACTTTTTTCTTGTAAATAGGAATGAAATATGTAATGGTGTAATTTACTCCTACCCCAAAATCGCCATCATAGGTTCTATTAAAACCTGGAATATAAAGGTTATCAAAATTAGTGGGTTTATAGTTTGATATCAATTTATTAAGACGAAGACTAAAGCCCAAGTAAATATTATTGATCACTTTTGCCTTTACTCCTGCCACTACTTCAATCCAACTAGCTGTTAATCCGTTGAATTTATCTCCGGAAGGAAGTATGGGTACTTCGCCAAAATAGGGATTGGCATTGTAAATTTTGTAATTGTTCAATTCTTGGCTAAAGGTGCTTGCACCATATCGCAATCCGATGGAGATTATATTTTCCATGTTTAACCAGTTTTGATAACCATTATAGTCAAAGCCAACTTTAAGATACGAACCTTTGGTTGTGAAATTCAAACGATCATCATCCGTTGTTTTATTTTCATTACCGAGTTCGGCAGCCAAATAGTACTTTTTGGTTAATCTATAATCGCCAACAAATTCTATTCCTTTATATTCTTTGTCATATAAAGAGCGAGTTAATTTGTATAAATCAATGCCTACACGGAGCCCATAACGGTTCATTTTCGGTGGAATACTATCCTTTGTTTTCTCTTCGACAATTTTTTGGGATTTCTGTTTAGGAGCTTCTGGAATAATTCCTTCGTTTTGAATGTTTGTGTTCGGAATTTTAGTTGGTACAGTCTGCGCCTGAACCAAGAACATAAATAGCCCAAGGCAGCAACTAAAAATATATTTTAACATGTGTTTCATTTTCGTTTACGATGTTACTTTTTTCAACCGAAATAGCTTTTATCCACAAAAGGTTGGAAATGGCTGCATCGGTGGTCGAATATGGATTAGTTGGGTCTAAAGAAAAAATTGTTTTAAAACCGCAGGCTCTGGATACAAAAAGATTCTCACGGATATAATTGAAAGTAATCTTGTCTTCATTAAAGTAATCGGAACCGGAATTCAGTATAAAACGATAACTTGTACTATTCTCAGTCGTTTTTAAAGGTATTGAAACCGTATTTCCGTTTTCATTAAAAACAATTCCTTCTATCATTCCTTCACCAATGACTTTGAGATTGGTCACATTTTTTAAAACTGTAGAGTTTGAGAAATCATAAAATTGAATTACAAGTCTGGGCGTAGTAGATGTATTTGCATCACAAATATCATCTTTCTCACAACCGGAAAAAGAAAACATCGTAATCAATAAAAGCGTAAGTACTTTTTTCATTTTAAATTTAGAATAATTTTATCGTTTTTCCAAAAGCACCACATTTTCGACATGATGTGTCTGCGGAAACATATCCACTGGTCGAACTCGAGTCACCTTGTATTTCTCATCCATCAAGGCCAAATCTCTTGCCTGCGTAGCGGAGTTACAACTCACATAAACAATTTTTGACGGTTCTATTTTTAAGATTTGTTCAATTACGTCCTTGTGCATTCCGTCGCGTGGCGGATCGGTAATAATCACATCCGGTTTACCGTGTTGGACAATAAAACTTTCGTTAAAAACGACTTTCATATCACCCACATAAAACTCACAATTGTTAATTTCATTGCGAACGGCATTGGCCTTGGCATCAACTATAGCTTCTGGAACACTTTCTACACCAATAACTTTTTTAGCGTTTTTCGAAACAAATTGGGCAATCGTTCCAGTTCCCGTGTATAAATCATACACGATTTCATTACCATTCAATCCAGCGAAATCGCGCGTAATTTTATATAATTCGTAGGCTTGATCCGAGTTGGTTTGGTAAAACGATTTGGCGTTAATACTGAATTTCAAACCTTCCATTTCTTCCAATATATAGTCTCTGCCTTTGTAGAGTTTAATGTTTTGATCGTACAAAGTGTCGTTTGCCTTGTTGTTGACCACATATTGCAGCGACGTAATTTGCGGAAATTTCTCGTAGATGTGATCCAAAAGTAATTCCCTGCCTATTTTGTCATTTTCGAAAAACTGTACCAAAACCATAATTTCTCCCGTTGAAGCTGTTCGTATCATCAAAGTCCGAAGCAAACCTTCGTGATTTCTAGGATTGAAAAAAGTCAAGTTCTTTTCATTCGCGAATGCCCTAATGGCGTTGCGAATAGCATTCGATGGGTCTTCCTGCAAATGACATTTATTGATATCCAGAATCTTATCCCACATTTTCGGGATGTGAAAACCAAGAGCATTTCTGTTACCCAAATCTTCAGTGCTATCAATTTCTTTTTCGGTCAGCCAACGGCTGTTCGAAAAAGAAAACTCCATTTTGTTTCTGTAGAAAAATTGTTTTTCGGAACCCAAAATCGGTTCAAACTCGGGAAGTTCAATTTTTCCGATACGCAGTAAATGGTTTAAAACCTCATTTTGTTTGTAATACAACTGTTGGCTGTATTTCATATTCTGCCACTTGCAACCGCCACAAACACCAAAGTGTTCGCAAACCGGATCAACCCGATGTTCAGAATATTCGTGGAATTTTACAGCTTTTCCCTCATAATAAGCCTTACGCTTCTTGAAAGTCTGCACATCAACTACATCACCGGGAACAACATTGGGAATAAATATTACTTTTCCATCTGGGGCTTTTGCCACCGAAACGCCTTTTGCACCTGCATCAAGGACTTTTATATGATCAAAAACGATCTTGTCTGTATTTTTCTTAGCCATACCGCAAAAATAAGGCTTTGAATGGTTTTATAAATTCAAATTGGGAAATATTTTTGAAAAGAAGATTTTTATTTGCCTTGTTTATTTTACTTTACATCCAAATTGGATTTTAAAATTTCGTTCAACTTTGTAACTAAAACAAAGTTTTACCTCCTAACAATAATTTTTTTAGAAAAAACACCTTGATTTGTAGTAATTTTTAAAATGTATAAGCCTACTGCAAAATGTTGCACATTTATAGTATACTCCTTCGTTGTCAAAGGATTTCTATAGGTTTTGATAATTCTTCCATCTATTGAATAGACTGAAATTGAGTTGATTGCGTCCATAGATTGAACGACCATAGTTTCTGAAATTGGATTTTGATAAACCACCACTTCGTTTTTAACTTCAAAATTATCTAGTCCTAATTGTTCTCCTGATACCCTACCAGAATAACAACTCGACGGAACTAAATTTTGTGATTTTATCATATTAGCAATTTTAGCATTCGAATATCCTGAATTTGTAGTATTGTTATAAAAAGTCAAATCTAAAGTTGTATCATTGGTTCCAAACCAATCTTGTAAAACAGTGCTAAAAACTCGGCGGTAATCGTGTTGTACGGTTTGAACTTGATAATTATTACCCACAACAGCTTCACTCAAATTGATGTTGGTTCCAGAAACTCCCGGAGCAATGGAACTTCCAAAAACAAACATTGGAGCAATTTCTCCATGATCGGTTCCCAAGTTTCCGTTTTCAGCCGCTTTTCTTCCAAATTCTGAAAACGTAACTGCAATAACATCGTCTCCCATATTTTGATTATTCAAATCAGTGATGAATGTTTTTATAGATTCGGAAATTTGAGTTAACAAATCGGCATGCTTGCCTAAATGTGATGTAGTATTGGCTGCCACTTGCAAATCATGAGTGTCGAAACCACCTATTTTAACCAAATATACTTTGGTTTGCAAACCGCCAGAGATAAATTTAGCCACTGTTTTTAGTTGGTTTGCCAAACTTGTACTTGGATAAGCTAAAGAATTACTGCCGCTATTAAAAGCCGCAGAAATGGTTTGAGCGTAGGTATTTGAAGACGTATCATTGTCTAAAATAAACCTCAATAAATTCCCATATTCCGAATTTGGTATATTGGTTGGCGCAGCCCCTCCCAATCCATTGATAACCGAATAAAATCCAGAAGGATCTTGGCCGTTAATATTCAAGGACATCCCATGTTCTACTTCACCATGAAAACCCAAAGAATTATCACTGCTTCCGAGCTGAATACCCAATGGAAAATTAGCCGTAATAAAATCGGCATAATAATTTTCTAAAAAACGACCTACCCAACCACTATCCAATAAATTATTCGCTAGTGTTCCGTCACCTCCCGTAAGCCACAAATCAGTAGATTTGAAATGCGATTTGTCTTGGGTTGGATAACCAACGCCTTGAATAACCCGCATTAACCCACTATCATACAAACTCTTAAAACCTACCAGCGAGGGATGTAAACCTACCTGATCCGTCAAGCTTAAAGTAGTATCTAAATTGATAATTCCATTAGCTCCCCCGGCATTATTTAATTTGATATTTGGTCGCAACGAGGCGTATTTATCATATTGATTTATAGGCACCACGGTGTTCAATCCGTCATTCGCACCGGCTAATTGAATAAGAACTATTTTTTTTGCGTTTACGTTAGGGCAAGTATCCATTCCCGCAGATTTGAACAATGCAAAAACATCAGTAGGCAAAAGGCTCAATGCGCTTGCAGTCGATGTTAATCTTATAAAGTTTCTTCTTTTCATATTATCTTACTTAGCATAAAAAACAATTTTGGCTTATGAAAACGCATTAAAAAAGTTGAGACTCTGGAGCACTCAAAATTTTGGTAACCAATAATTTCAATCTAGGTTCAACGACTGAATTTTTACCATCTGACAAATATGAATCCCAGGCAGATGTCCAATAATTGTCTGCAAGTCCTTGCAAAAGAAAGGAATTCATAAAATAATTTATTCTGTCCGAATCGGGAACTTGAGCAAATAAATCGTTACAAAGCTCTGATGTTAAAGTGAAAGCATCCGAAGCATTTGAAATAAAATTGCCACTTTTGATAACTTCCGAAATATTGATTTTAGCCTTAATACTCGAATTTCCACTGATCCTATTGTAACCATCCAAAAGAGATTCTCCTACTCTGTATTTGGCAATTAATGTAGAAGAAGATATCCATGCCTTATCAAAATCCGGAGCTTGATAATAAGCAAGATGACCGGCAACATTATCAGGATCAAATAATGTCATATTAGCACCCGTTAAAAAGGTATTGTGCACAAAGTTATTCCAAAAATTGATATAAAACTCATATGAATTTGTAGTAGGATCTGGAATTGTAGCTTTTAAATACGTTACCATCTCAGAAACTTGTTGAAGAGGTGATTTTAATATTCCACCAATAGTTTCATCAGTCGCATTCGAGTCATCTAAATCATAAAAATGTTGACTTGTTAATAACCTTCTAAGTACAGGTAATATATTGTAGCCATTATTATATAAATCCGTCGCTAATGGGGTAATAATATCCGTTTCTACCTCAGCAGTAATGGTGCTTTTTACAAAATAAATGTACATTTTTCTACAAATATTTTTGGCTGTTGCATGTTGTTTGAAAACCATCTCAACAAAAGCATTCAATTCTGTATCCATGCTATTAGCATCTGTAGCCGAAGCAATTGATGTATTGCCAAAGGCGGAACTAAAAAGTTTTGCGCTCGTACTGTCGTGTGACGAAAAAACATTGTATCCTTTAGGTATTCCCGTTATGGCATCAATAACTGACCTATCGGATTTGACTCTAAATCCCGTTAATATCCTTGCAGCTTGAACAATATCTGCTTCCGTATAATTGGAATAATTTCCTGCTGCTATTTGGGGGCCCTTGCCTATAGTAAATAATTCAAAAAACTCCCGGGCATAATTCTCATTTGGAGCCGATTTAGTATTGGAGGTATTGTTCAAATAAATAAGGATGGAATTATCAAGCGTAACTTTTTTAGCTAATTCTTTATAATTGCCATTAGCAGCATAAAATAGTAATAATCGAATGTGGTCATAAAAATAAGTAGAAGCTCCACAAAGGCTTTTCTCGACTGTAAATCTCGTAGAAAGAAAATGACATAATTTGTATTTTAATGTTGGACTGCTTATGGCATTAAACCACCACCAACCAGCAACAATGGATCTTTTTCTGGTTTGAGCATTAAAAGCAGAAGGCAAAGTAGTTGTTGAGGGTACTTCTGTCCAAAAACCATCCGGTGCTGAAGTTGGAGAAGGGTCGTAAGGTAAAGGCAAAGTCAAAGTATCATTGACAAGCAATAAATCAATAGCTTGCGAAGGTGTTAAAACCGAAAATTGATCGATTATAGTTTTAGAATAAACAAAACTTGTTCTTCGCAATAAATGCCTCGCAAAAACAGTTCCTAAGGCATTCTTATTTGGGGTTAATGAAGCCATAATTTATATTTTTAGTTTATTTGACTAGCAATTTACAAAAAAGTTTAATCTAGTGACACAAAAGTATTTTTATAATAAAGAGTGAGACAAATAAAAAGTACATGGTTTTTATTTTAAAGCTAATCGGATTGCTTTATGAGCAAGAGGAGACATTACTTCATATCCTGATTTATTAGGATGCACACCGTCTTCAGAATAAATGGAATTCAATCCTTTTTGATTATCCACCATTACTGAATAATAATCAAGGTAAAGTATATCATTCGCATCAGCATACTCAAGTATCATTTTATTAAGAGTCACAATTTTTTCGGAGGGTTGTAGCCCTTTTCTCCATGGAAAATCAATTGCGGGAAGAATAGAGCACAAAATTACCTTAATGTGGTTTGCCTTGGCTAATTCGACCATCGAAATAATATTGTTGGCTATCATTTCAAGTGTAGAAGGCCCTGTATTTTGAGCAATGTCATTAGCACCGGCCAATAAAACTACAACTGATGGGTTCAGGGCAATCACATCAGCTCTAAAACGAACCAGCATTTGCGGACTGGTTTGTCCGCCTATACCTCTGTTAACATATGATTTTTCAGAAAAAAAACTAGGATGAACAACAGACCATAACTCGGTTATGGAATCCCCCATAAATACTATTCTTTTTTCCCTAAGTTTCAATGGACTTAGTTTATCATTCTCAGTTTGATATCGATTTAAATAAGGCCAGTCTTGAGATTGTAAATATTCTGTCATAAAAAGCTAAAAATAAGATTTGAAAATTAACTTTAATCAAACAAATCAGAAGATAAATAACGATCCCCTCGGTCGCAAATAATAGCGACAATCACTCCAGATTCCATTTGGCTTGCTAGTTTTAGCGCCACAGCAACAGAACCACCACTACTCATACCCGCAAAAACGCCTTCTTCTTTAGCCAATCTTTTGGTCATTTCACGAGCTTCCTGTTCACTGACTTCTATAATCGTATCCACTTTTGAAGCATCAAATATTTTAGGTAAATATTCTTGTGGCCATTTCCTAATACCCGGAATTTGGGAACCATCACTGGGTTGTGCTCCCACGATTTGTATAGCTGGATTTTTCTCTTTCAAATAGGTAGAAGTACCAATAATAGTACCTGTAGTTCCCATCGCCGCAACAAAATGAGTAACAGTCCCTTCAGTATCGTTCCAAACTTCTGGCCCTGTTGTTTTGTAGTGTGCTTTCCAATTGTCGGCGTTGGCGAACTGATTCAGCATGATGTAACCGCCTTGTTCCATTTTTTTATCTACGTAATCTCTAGAACCTATGATTCCTAAACTTGCTGGGGTCAAAATAACTTTGGCTCCATACGCTAGCATTGTTTGTGTACGCTCTTTAGTCGAATCTTCGGGAAGAACCAGTTCAATTTCTATATTGAATAATTGGGCAATCATGGCCAAGGCAATTCCGGTATTGCCGCTGGTGGCTTCAATAAGTTTGTCCCCTTTTTTAATATCGCCTCTTTCTATGGCTGAAGCAATCATATTGTAAGCCGCACGATCTTTCACGCTGCCACCTGGATTATTCCCTTCCAGTTTCAACAAAAGCTTGACATTAGGATTTTTTACCAAATTAACACTTTCCGCTAGGGGTGTATTGCCAATTAGGTCTAATAATTTTTTGTGTTGCATGCTATTTTAATTCTTTTATTTTTACCTCTGTAATATTGGTGTTGGTCACCAGAGATTTTTCTGGGATGGATTTTGTAATCCAAGTGTTTCCGCCAATAACACTATCCTTTCCAATAATAGTTTCCCCTCCCAAAATTGTTGCATTGGCATAAATACAAACATTTTTTTCTACTGTGGGATGTCTTTTTGAATTTTTCATCTCTTTGCTGACACTCAAAGCTCCCAAAGTTACCCCTTGATATAATTTAACGTTTTTTTCAATGACAGTGGTTTCCCCGATAACAATTCCAGTAGCATGGTCAATGAAGAAAGGGGATGCAATTGTCGCTCCTGCGTGAATGTCTGTTCCCGTGATTTGATGCGCATATTCACTCATCAATCTGGAAAAAAGCAACATATCCAACAAATACAATTCATGGCTTAATCTATAAATGGCAATGGCATAAAATCCTGGATAACCCAAATATACTTCTTCTATACTATTAGAAGCGGGATCATTTTCTAAAATGTACTCTGCATCGCTTTTTAGTTTTTCAAGAACAGAAGGCAATTTTTCAAGAAATTGACTCCAAACCCCATCGCATAATTCTTGTGATTTTTTTGAAGCAATTTTTGATATTTCCTTGAAGGATTTTTCAAGTTCCTCGACACTTTCAGTTAATGAATCATTTGCATCAAACAAGGTATAGAATAGCTTCTCAGTAAAGGCTTGTACTTTTGTCTTAATACCGTAATTGATAGAAGAGTGGCTTTTTAGCGCCGCAATATTTTGTATGATTTGGTCTTTTGTCACAATATTAGAGTTGAATTGTTAGTATAGGTCGTAAAAGTAAGGTGTTTTTAGAAATTGAAGCAACAATTAGTTGAATAAATTCACCAATTATCAGAATGAAAAAACACAACGAAGGATAGTTACGACACTATTTATGCAATTTTCATTTTTAAAATTTGTAAATTAGCTTGAGAATAATCAGTACTTGAAGCAATTCCACTTTCATGAAATACACCAAGTAAACTAATATCAATTTTAGCATTACAATCCAATAAAAAAAAGCGAAAAATGAAGAGTCGAATAAAACTACAAAACAAAATTAGTCGTTTTTGGAAACTACTTGGGCCTGGTCTTGTAACTGGAGCTAGTGATGATGACCCCTCCGGCATTGCTACCTATTCTCAAGCGGGTGCGGCTTATGGACTTTCGACGTTATGGACCTCTCTGATTGCCTTTCCACTTATGGCTGCTATTCAACAAATGTGTGCCCGAATAGGCTTGGTTACCTCCCATGGATTGACCGGGACACTTAAAAACAATTACCCAAGACCCGTTTTATACCTGATGCTTTTATTCAGTTTTCCCGCAATTGTTATGAATATTGGTGCTGATATTGCTGGGATGGGTGCTGTGGGAAACCTCTTGTTTCCGTCTATTGATGCCACTTATTTTAGTGTCTTGTTTACTATTTTGCTTTTGGGATTAATCATTTATTTGCCATACCATAAAATTGCGTCTACCCTCAAATATCTATGCATCGTAATGTTAGTTTATTTTATTGTGCCTTTTTTATACAAACAAGATTTTGTGCTAATTCTTAAATCTACTTTCATTCCTACCCTTAAATTCAACAAAGAGTTTATGGGGATTCTTGTGGGGATTCTTGGAACCACTATCTCACCCTATCTCTTTTTTTGGCAAGCATCAGTCGAGGTGGAAGAAATGAATGACCGGAAAAAGCATCTTATAGTGAACAAAAAGATAATTCACGAAATAAACGAAGATGTTGATTTTGGAATGTCTTTTTCTGGTTTTGTGATGTACTTTATTATTCTCACTACGGGAACCGTTTTATTTAAAGGCGGAATTCATCAGATTGACACCGTAGAGCAGGCAGCTATAGCATTAAAACCATTGGCAGGAAATTTGGCTTACCTTCTTTTTGCAGTTGGTATAATTGGCACTGGACTGATTGCAATTCCTGTTTTGAGTGGTTCACTTTCTTATATTATAACGGAAACTTTCGGATGGAAACAAGGATTGGACAAGAAATTCCACGAAGCAAAAGCATTTTATGGTGTTATCAGCATTTCGCTAATACTGGGACTTTCACTCAATTATGTTGGCATTTCACCCATTAATGCTTTAATTTATACCGCTATACTTTATGGCTTGACAGCACCCGTTTTAATTGCTATCATTCTTCACATTTCCAATAACAAAAAAATAATGGGGCGGTTTACCAATGGTTGGAAATCAAATGTGCTAGGAGGAATGGCATTACTCATTATGACCGCTTCTGCCTTAACGTTAATTTATTTACAACTGACGAGTGATTAAACAATAAAAAAATGCCCGTGTATCGTTTCACTTTTTACATAATCGTCTATCACAGATTCTTTAAATGCCGAACGTTCAATAAAAATTACCCATTGGGGTTAGTTTGTGATTTTAATCTTAGTACATAAAAGTTTAGTAGGTTTAAATTAAAAAAGGTTATAAATTTAGTCAAATATGCTAAAATTATAACCTTTTAAACTTAAAACCTTTTTCTTTAAAAAACAAAAATCGCTCTTTCGCTCATCATTTCGTTCACTTCACTGGCTACTTCTTCGATAACATCTACATTAGTGTGATCCACCAAAACTCTATCAATTAAATCAACAATAGTTTCCATGTCTGCTTCAACAAGTCCACGAGTGGTAATAGCGGCAGTTCCTACACGAATTCCGGAAGTTACAAATGGTGATTTATCATCAAAAGGAACCATATTTTTATTTACGGTAATTTCGGCTTTTACCAAGGCATTTTCGGCATCTTTTCCAGAAATGTTTTTGTTTCTCAAATCAATCAACATCATGTGATTGTCAGTTCCACCAGAAATAATTTCATATCCTCTTTTCACGAAAGCATCTGCCATAGCATTGGCATTTTTTTGCAATTGTAAAGCATAGGTAAAAAATTCATCTTGTAAGGCTTCACCAAAAGCTACTGCTTTGGCAGCAATAATATGCATTAAGGGCCCTCCTTGATTTCCTGGGAAAACTGCTAAATCTAATAAGGAAGACATCATTCTGATTTCTCCTTTTGGAGTAGTCAAACCAAATGGGTTTGGAAAATCTTTACCCATCATAATCAAACCACCACGAGGACCACGCAACGTTTTGTGTGTAGTAGTTGTAACAATATGGCAGTGTGGTAAAGGGTCATTCATCAAACCTTTGGCGATAAGACCTGCAGGATGTGAAATATCGGCTAATAAAATAGCCCCAACACTGTCGGCAATTACTCTGAAACGCTCAAAATCGATATCACGGGAATATGCCGAAGCACCTGCGATAATTAATTTTGGTTGCTCTTTTGTTGCTATTTCTTGAATTTTAGCATAATCTAATCTTCCCGTCTCTTTGTCAACACCATAAAAGGAAGGGGTATATAAACGTCCTGAAAAGTTTACTGGAGAACCGTGAGTTAAATGCCCTCCATGAGACAAATCAAAACCTAAAATTTTATCTCCAGGTTTAATACAGGCATGATAAACGGCTGTATTCGCTTGTGAACCAGAGTGTGGTTGTACGTTTGCATACTCAGCTCCAAATAATTCTTTAGCTCTATCGATAGCAATTTGTTCTATAACATCCACCACTTCGCAACCACCGTAGTATCTTTTTCCAGGATACCCTTCGGCATATTTATTGGTTAAAACAGAACCAGCTGCTTCCATTACTTCATCACTCACAAAATTCTCGGAAGCGATAAGTTCTAATCCGTGAATTTGTCTTTCTTGTTCTTCTAAAATAAGGTCAAAAATTTGTTCGTCGCGTTGCATTTCTTTGATTTTAATTAATTTGCTGCAAAAATACGAAAAAACGTTTGGTAAATTGTCAGATTATAATATATTTGATAAGTAATTCTTAACAAAATAATTAACACCGTTATGTCTATAACTGCTAATAATATCAATAGAAAATCATGGCTAGAAGTCCCCGTCGATAGTGATTTTCCTATTCAAAATATTCCTTTTGGCGTTTTTCTTACGAAAGAAAATGTTGTCACTGTAGGAACTCGAATTGGCGATTTTGCGATTGACCTGGGAGCATTGCAACAATTGAATTACTTTGAGGGAATCGAATTGACGGATGATATGTTCCTACAAGATACTTTGAATGACTTTATTTCTGACGGGAAAAAGACATGGAGATTGGTTCGGAATCGCATTGCTGAGATTTTTGATGAAAAAAATCCAAAGTTACGAGATAACAAAAAAGATAAAGATATTGTCATTTTCAAAATGATAGATGTGGAAATGCAATTGCCGGTTTTAATTGGGGACTATACTGATTTCTATTCTAGTAAAGAGCATGCAACCAATGTCGGTAAAATGTTTCGCGACCCCGAAAACGCATTACTATCCAACTGGCTACACATTCCTTTGGGATACCATGGAAGAAGCTCCTCCATAATTCCTTCTGGAATACCTGTAAATAGACCTATGTGCCAAACTTTACCAAATGGGGAAAAAACACCCGTTTTCGGTCCTTCACGAATGATTGATTTTGAATTAGAAATTGCTTTTATTACTACTGATGCTAATGTTATGGGAGAAAATATTCCAATAAATGAAGCAGAAGATTATATATTTGGAATGGTTTTAATGAACGATTGGAGTGCTCGCGACATTCAAAAGTGGGAAAGCGTGCCGCTTGGTCCGTTCTTATCGAAAAACTTTGCCTCTTCCATTTCTCCTTGGATTATTACCATGGATGCTTTAGAGCCTTTTAGAACTAAGGGGCCAAAACAAGATCCTGCACCTTTCCCCAATTTACAACAAAAAGGCAAACATAATTTTGATATAAATTTAGAAGTTTCTATACAAACCGAAAAAGGCAATGCAACCGTAGTTACCAGATCTAACTTTAAGTATATGTATTGGTCAATGAGCCAACAGTTAGCGCATCACACATCGAATGGATGCCGAGTAAACTCAGGGGACATGATGGGCTCTGGAACCATTTCCGGTCCTAATCCAGATAGCTATGGCTCTATGTTAGAATTAACATGGGGAGGGGAAAATCCAATTAAACTAAATGATGGAACGGAACGCAAGTATATAAATGACGGAGACACCGTAATCATGAAAGGTTTTTGTAAAAACAATGGTGTAAGAATTGGATTTGGAGAAGTTTGCAGTAAATTACTTGCGCCCTTCGTTAGAAAATAAAAAACATTGAATCAAAATTTTGTTACAAAAACACAAATTTAGCATTGTATTTCAAAAATTAGTTTAAATTTGTGCCGATGAATAAAACAAGTTTACATATAACTCCTGTATCACGGATAAACAGACCTGAGACTTCTCCCGAAGTTCGGATGCTATAACTATAGTCACCAAAAAGTGTTTGTTTATTTTTATTCATTTTTCATTTTTCTTATTTTGAAATTACATCATTTATCCTTTGGATTACAACCTGAAAATAGTATTGTTTTCTACATGTCAATTTATGAAGTAATTTATAGTAAAATAAACAATTGCACTGTTTTATTAACATCAATAAACACGCCATTTTTTAATTTAAAATTCAACTCTTGAAATGAATATCTCCATAGTCGTAACTCAGGAAGAACATTATAAATATTCGCAGGAAATTTGCGAAACCATTGAATCATCCGCCCTATTAAGAGGAACCGGAATTGCAAAACGAACACCTGCTTACATCCAAAAAAAGATGGAAAACAAAGATGCTGTGATTGCCCTAATTGGAGATAAATTTGCAGGATTTTGTTATATCGAAAGTTGGCAACACGGGAAATTTGTTGCACATTCAGGATTAATAGTTCATCCTGATTACAGAAATTTAGGATTGGCAAAAAAAATAAAGTCATTTGTTTTTGATTATTCCTTAGAAAAATATCCTGATGCTAAAGTATTTGGAATCACGACTGGTTTAGCCGTAATGAAAATCAATTCGGATTTGGGATACAAACCCGTTCCGTTTTCCGAATTAACAACGGACCCCAGCTTTTGGTCTGGATGTAAAACGTGTACCAATTTTGAAATTTTGAAAAGCAAAGACAACAAAATGTGCTTGTGTACCGGAATGCTCTATGATCCAAAAGAAAAACCGAAAGACCCACCAAAACACCCGTTTAACGTGCGAATTTGGAACCGATTAAAAGCAATAAAACAAGCATTATTTTTAAAAAATAAATAAAATGAAAAAAGTAGTATTAGCCTATAGCGGAGGATTAGACACTTCTTATTGTCTAAAATATTTGAAAAATGAAAAAGGATATGAAGTCCATACCGTATTGATAAATACTGGTGGATTTGATGAAGCCGAGCTAACTGCAATTGAAGAAAGAGCCTACGAATTAGGAAGTGCACAACATACAAACCTCTCTATTCTTGACAAATATTATGACAAAGCCATCAAGTATTTGATTTATGGAAATGTATTAAAGAACAATACTTATCCTCTATCTGTAAGTGCTGAGCGTGTTTTCCAAGCTATTGAAGCCATAAAATATGCCAAAAAAGTAGGCGCCAATGCAATTGCCCACGGAAGTACTGGTGCAGGAAACGACCAAATTCGTTTTGATTTAATTTTCCAAACCATCGCTCCAGAAATTGAAATCATCACTCCTATTCGTGACTTTAAATTATCTCGTCAAGAAGAAGTGTCCTATTTACAAGCGAATGGAGTTGAATATTCTTGGGAGAAAGCACAATATTCGATTAATAAAGGATTATGGGGAACCAGTGTTGGAGGTAAAGAAACGTTAACTTCTAGCCTTCCGCTTCCAAGCAAAGCCTATCCTTCGCAATTACAAAAAGAGGGGGAGGAAAAAGTAACTTTAGAATTCGAAAAAGGGGAATTAGTTGCCGTAAATAGTATTAGAGACAAACCATCCAACAATATTGTTGCTCTTGAAAAACTGGCCAGTGCTTATGCAATTGGAAGAGATATTCACGTTGGCGATACCATAATCGGAATCAAAGGAAGAGTTGGTTTTGAAGCCGCAGCGCCTTTAATTATTATCAAAGCACACCATTTATTAGAGAAGCACACGCTCGGCAAATGGCAACAATATTGGAAAGAACAACTAGGTAACTGGTACGGAATGTTGTTTCACGAAGGTCAATTTTTGGATCCTGTAATGAGGAACATCGAAACTTTCCTTGAATCAACTCAAGAAACGGTAAATGGAACGGTAACTGTTTCTTTGAAACCGTTTCATTTTTCATTAGACGGAATCGAATCGGATAATGATTTGATGAATACCGGTTTTGGTCAATATGGTGAAATGAACAATGCTTGGACATCGGATGATGCGAAAGGATTTATTAAGATTTTAGGGAATGCCCAAAACATATTTTCATCAGTAAATGATTTAAGCTATGATTAACATTGGAATAATTGGCGGTTCAGGTTACACGGCTGGCGAACTCATCAGGATATTGATGTTTCACCCGAATGCCAAAATCGATTTTGTTTACAGCACAACCAATGCAGGAAAACCGCTTTCGATAGCGCATCACGATTTGTTGGGCGATATCGAAATGAATTTTACCGATACCGTGAATCCTAATGTGGAAGTAGTTTTCTTGTGTTTAGGTCACGGGAAATCTATTTCATTTTTAGAAAATAACCAGTTTTCAAACCAAACCAAAATCATCGATTTAGGAAATGATTTCAGACTAATAAAAGACAAAGACTTCAATGGAAAATCTTTTGTTTATGGCTTACCTGAATTGAATAAAACCGAGATTAAAAACGCTCAATATATCGCTAATCCGGGTTGTTTTGCAACGGCAATTCAACTCGCATTATTGCCATTAGCGTTGAATGGATTGTTAAACGATGATGTGCATATCAATGCTACAACGGGAAGTACCGGAGCTGGAGTTACCCCTTCAGAAACGACTCATTTCAGTTGGAGAAACAACAATATGTCGCATTATAAGGCTTTCAATCACCAGCATTTGGGCGAAATAAACCAAAGTGTCAATCAGTTGCAAGCAGCGTATAAAAATGAATTGATTTTTGTTCCCAATAGAGGTGATTTTGCCAGAGGAATTTTTGCCACTTTATACACAAACATCGAAGGAAGTTTAGAAGATGTGGTTACAACATACAAAGCTTTTTATAAAGATCAGCCATTTGTAACTGTTACCACCACTGACATCAATATGAAACAAGTGGTGCAAACAAACAAATGCATCATCAGTTTAATGAAAAAAGGAGACCGCATCTTGATTACTTCGGTAATCGATAATTTAGTAAAAGGTGCTTCAGGACAAGCCATCCAAAATATGAATTTAATGTTTGGGTTGGACGAAAGCACGGGATTACATTTAAAACCAAGCGGGTTCTAAAATAATTAAAAGATTGAAAGATTTAATGATTGAAAAATTATTAAAACAATTAAAATTTTACTTTCAGAAAAACTCTGAAATCTTTAAATTTTTCAATTTTTAAATCTTTAAATAATTTAAAAATGAACTTATTTGACGTTTACCCATTATATCCTATCACGCCAGTAAAAGCATTAGACTTTACTATCACTGACGACAAAGGAATCGAATATATAGATTTATACTCTGGTCACGGAGTAATTTCTATTGGCCATACCCATCCTGAATACGTGGTCAAAGTAAAAGAACAATTAGATAATTTGAGTTTTTACTCAAATGCTATACAAAATCCTTTGCAGGTAGAATTGGCTGATAAATTAGGTAAATTGTCGCACTGTGAAGAGTATAGTCTTTTTCTATGCAGTTCAGGAGCCGAAGCAAACGAAAATGCCCTAAAAATGGCGTCGTTCCATACTAACAAATCAAGAGTAGTTTCTTTTAACAATGCCTTTCACGGTCGGACATCTGCAGCAGTAGCCACAACTGACAATCCAAAGATTGTAGCTCCGATAAATGCGCAACAAGTAGTTACTTTTTTGCCATTGAACGATATTGAGCTAGTCGAAAATGAATTAAAAAAAGGGGATGTTGCTTGTGTTATCATTGAACCAATACAAGGTGTAGGTGGTTTAGATATGGGTACCACCCCATTTTTTCGTGCATTAGAAAAAGTTTGTCATACCTACGATGTTGTTTTAATTCTAGACGAAGTACAATCTGGTTACGGAAGAAGCGGTAAGTTTTTTGCACACCAACACCATGGGATCAAACCAGATATTATTTGTATGGCAAAGGGAATGGGAAATGGTTTTCCAATTGGAGGAATATTAACGTCACCTAAATTTAAAGCCAGTCACGGTTTGTTAGGAACAACATTTGGCGGAAGCCATTTGGCTTGTGCTGCAGGAATTGCAGTTTTAGACATTATTGAAAAACAAAAATTGATGGATAATGTACTAGCTATCGAAAAATATTTTTTCGAAGCTATCAAAGTGATTCCTGAAATTATTAAAGTAAAAGGGAGGGGATTGATGTTGGGTGTTGAATTTGATTTTGATGTGAGCGCTATAAGAAAGAAAATGATTATCGAAAAACATATTTTCACAGGAGGTTCAAGCAATAAAAATCTATTAAGGATTCTTCCTCCTTTGACAATCAATAAAGAAGCTATCGATACTTTTATTATAGCTTTAAAAGAAACTTTATCAGAACTAAAATAATTTATTTGTCAAATTTTTTAAATTTTATAAAGATTACCAAAACAATATAATATGAAAACATTGTTATCCATAGAAAACAGAAATGCTGTTTTAAATAGAATGGCGGAGCTTTTGGAACAAGAAAGAACCAATATTAAAACGGTAAATCAACAGGATTTAAGCAATTATTCCGGGGAGGATTTGGCTATGGAAAAACGCTTGCTTGTTGATGATGCCAAAATTGATGGAATGATTTTGTCTATGCAACAATTGGCGAGCCAAGAAGATCCAGTTGGAGTAGAACGATTCAATTTCGACCATGAAAACGGAATGAAAATCATAAACAAAACAGCAGCTTTTGGCACGATAATGATTATTTATGAGTCCAGACCTGACGTAACTGTTGAGGCGGGCGGAATCGCTTTCAAATCAGGAAACAAGATCTTGCTAAAAGGCGGAAAAGAATCTTTATTGTCAAATTTAAAGATTGTTTCTCTTTGGCATCAGGCATTGGAAGAAAAAAATATTTCAACAGATTGGGTTGAATATTTGAATTACAACCGCACCGAAACGCAATCTTTTTTGGAGAAACCAACACAAAAAGTGGATTTAATAGTCCCTCGTGGTGGTGAACAATTGATTGCTTTCACCAAGAAACACGCTACCTGTCCAGTGATCGTCAGCGGCCGAGGAAATAATTTTGTATACGTAAACAAGGAAGCTGATTTACAAAAAGCATTACAAATTATAATCAACGGAAAAACCACAAATATAGGAGTTTGCAATGCATTAGATAAAGTATTAATTGATTCGAATTTAGAAAACTGGCAGGCATTTGCAGCCAACTTGGTGACAGAATTACAGAAATATAAAGTGATTATATTAGGTGATACTGCTTTCGCAAAAGCGACTCAGGTTTCAACGATTGAGAATGAGGAAATTTGGTATGAAGAATTTTTGAATTATAAAATTGTTTTCGGAATTGTTGATTCAAATGAAGAGGCCATCGCTAAAATAAATAAATATTGTGGTGGACATTCGGCTACGATAATTACAAATAATGATGATATTGCCCTAGAATTTATGGAACAAGTCGATTGTGCAGCAGTATATCAAAACGCTTCCACCCGATTTACGGATGGCGGACAATTTGGTTTGGGTGGAGAATTGGCAATAAGCACGGACAAATTGCACCAACGTGGCCCAATAGGACTGCAACATTTAGTTACTAATAAATGGTATATTTACGGCGATGGACAAATTAGGTAAAAAAAGAATCTTATTAAAATTGGGGAGTAACACGCTCACCAAGGAAACCGATCATATTTCGAGAGGAAAGATTGAGGATATTGGTATACAAATTGCCGCTTTACAAGATCATTACGAATTTATAATAGTGAGTTCTGGAGCCATTGCCGCAGCAAAACAATTTGTAAAACTGGATAATCACGATAAAGATGTTTTTGTAAAACAAGCTTTGGCTTCTATTGGTCAACCTCATTTGATGCGGATTTATCACGAAAACTTTAGTGATTTGGGTCTGCATACGTCACAATGCTTGCTTTCTTATTCGGATTTTGAAAAAAAACAAACCAAACTCAACATCGTAAACACGATAAATGTCTTGGTCAAAAATAATTATATTCCAATTATTAATGAAAATGATACCGTGGCAACGGATGAAATTCAATTTGGCGACAATGACAAATTAGCGGCTTTAACGGCTGTTTTGTTGAATGTTGACATTCTGATTATCGCCACGAATACCAACGGAATTTACACCAAAGCTTCCATCAAAAATGAATTTCCTGAAACCATCGAATTAGTGACTGATTTAGAGCTTTTACAAAAAGAAATTGGAGATTCGAAATCTTCCCATGGGACGGGCGGAATGCAATCCAAAATTGATTCGGCGGCTATTGCCAAAGCAGCAAATATCGAAACCTGGATTATTAATGGCTTAGAAGATAATTTTATTTTGAAAGCGTTGAAAAACGAAATCTCTTTTACAAAAATCATATAAGAATGAACTACATCTCTATACAAAACATAGATTCACTTGAAAAATGGGTGAGACAAGCGTTAAGAATCAAAAAAAATCCAATCAAAAACAAAAAAATAGGAAAAAACAAAACCTTGGGAATGTTGTTTTTCAATTCGAGTTTGAGAACCCGATTGAGTACGCAAAAAGCGGCCTTGAATTTAGGAATGAACGTTATGGTCATGAATTTTACCAACGAAGGTTGGACGCTAGAATTCGAAGACGGAGCAATTATGGATCAAGGGGCTTCAGAACACATCAAAGAAGCATCAGCAGTGGTTTCTCAATATTGTGATATAATTGCCATCAGGGCTTTTGCGGGATTAGTTGACAAAGAAAAAGACAATGCGGAAATTGTGCTATCTGGGTTTTTGAAATATGCTACAGTGCCAATCGTCAATATGGAAAGTGCTACTGGACATCCGTTACAATCTCTTGCAGATGCTATTACGATGGCAGAACACAAAACAAAACACAGACCAAAAGTTGTGTTAACTTGGGCTCCGCATCCAAAAGCTTTGCCACAAGCAGTTCCTAATTCATTTGTGGAAATGATGCAAAAACAAGATATGGACTTTGTAATTACGCATCCAGTAGGTTACGAGCTGAATCCTGAAATTACTAAAGATTCCAAAATCGAATACGATCAAAATAAGGCTTTCGAAAATGCCGATTTTATCTATGCTAAAAACTGGAGTAATTACAAGGAATATGGAAAGGTTACGAATTCCGACCCCAATTGGACAGTTTCTGCTGATAAAATGAAACTGACCAACAACGCCAAATTCATGCATTGTTTGCCAGTTAGAAGAAATGTAATCGTTACTGATGAAGTGATTGACAGCAATAATTCGATTGTTATTGAACAAGCAAACAATAGAACGTATGCGGCTCAATTAGTGTTGCAAAAAATATTGGAAAATGTCAAATAAAAAACCATTATCAATTATAAAAATTGGTGGAAACATCATCGATAATCCAACGGAATTATCACAGTTTCTTTCTGATTTTTCGAACATCGAAGGAAGTAAAATTCTGGTTCACGGTGGCGGAAAATCAGCAACAAAAATGGCACAAAGTATTGGCTTAACTCCTCAAATGATTGACGGACGAAGAATTACGGACCAACCGATGCTAGATGTAGTTGTGATGATTTATGCGGGTAAAATTAACAAAAATATTGTGGCTCAATTGCAGGCAATTGATACCAATGCAATTGGTTTTTCGGGTGCTGACGGGAATTTGATCCAATCCACCAAACGAAACCATCCAACGATTGATTACGGTTTTGTAGGCGACGTTCAAAAAGTGAATACAAGGTTATTGGAAACTTTAATTTCCAATGGAATTGCTCCTGTTTTTTGCGCCATAACACACGATAAAAAAGGACAACTGCTAAACACAAACGCCGATACTATTGCCAGCGAATTGGCGATTGCCGCATCGGAAGTTTATGAAGTAACCTTGAATTATTGCTTCGAAAAATCAGGAGTTTTATTCGATGCCGATGATGATGCTTCAGTAATAGAGAATATTAATCCAGAATTATATTCCAAATTAAAAGCCGAAAATGCGATACATTCAGGAATGATTCCAAAATTGGACAACTGTTTTAATAGTTTGGCGAAAGGTGTTCAAGAAATAAAAATTGGTCACCATCGAATGTTGAAAGACAAAACAGTAATACATACCACTATTACTTTATGAAAAACATAGAAACCCTCACTCAAGAAGCTATTGAGCTATTAAAAGCACTGATTGAAACACCTTCCTTTTCGAGCGAAGAAGATCAAACAGCACTTTTAATCGAAAATTGGTTTAATCAAAACAGCATTCCTTTCGAAAGAGAAAACAATAATATTTGGGCTTTCAATAAATATTTTGATAAATCCAAACCGACACTTTTACTCAATTCGCATCACGATACTGTAAAACCAAATCAAGGTTATACAAAAAATCCGTTTGAAGCGATCGTGGAAGACGGAAAACTATTTGGACTCGGAAGCAATGATGCCGGAGGATGTTTGGTTTCTCTAATCGCGACTTTTACTCATTTTTATGCCAATGAAAATCTTCCATACAATATTGTAATGGTTGCTTCGGCAGAAGAAGAAAGTAGCGGAAAACTTGGTTTAAATAGTGTCCTGAAATATTTGCCGGAATTGGATTGTGCCATCATTGGTGAACCTACATTAATGAAACTCGCCGTGGCCGAAAAAGGGTTATTGGTACTCGATATCATCGTAAAAGGCACTGCCAGTCACGCAGCACACAACAATTCGGATAATCCTATATACAAAGCAATGCCAGTGATAGATTGGTTTAAATCCTATCAATTCGAGAAAATATCAGAAGTATTAGGTCCCGTAAAAATGACAGTAACTCAAGTGACCGCGGGAAAACAACACAATGTAGTTCCTGCAGAATGTCATTTGGTTGTCGATATTCGGGTGAATGATTGTTACAACAATACCGAAATTTTAGAAACTGTAAAAATAAACGTGGGTGCCGAAGTAACTCCACGTTCGATGCATTTAAATGCTTCATCCATTCCCGTTTCACACGGATTGGTGCAGGCAGGAATCGCTTTGGGAAGAACCACTTATGGTTCCCCTACCCTTTCAGATCAATCGGTAATTAGTTGTCAGTCACTGAAATTAGGTCCTGGAGAGAGCCTACGTTCCCACTCGGCAGACGAATTTATATATATCAACGAAATCGAAGAAGGAATCGATTTATATATCAAAATATTGACCGATTTTTTCAAACAATAACTATATCGTACAGACAACTCGTGAGCTGTCCCTACACAAAAAATACAACTATGAAACTTTGGGAAAAAGGAATACCAACCGATAAACAAATAGAACATTTCACCATTGGAAACGACAGAGAATTAGACTTGGTTTTGGCCAAATACGATGCTTTGGGCTCTATTGCTCACGCCAAAATGTTGGGTGAAATAGGACTTTTAACGGAAGAAGAAACTGATTCTTTAGTTTTGGCTTTAGAAGATATTATCATTGATATTGAAAAAGGTGAATTCGAAATCGAAGACAGTTTTGAAGACGTTCACTCCAAAATTGAATATATATTGACCGTAAAGCTAGGTGATGCTGGAAAGAAAATCCACACGGCTCGTTCTCGTAACGACCAAGTTTTAGTCGACGTTAATTTGTATCTAAAAGATGTAGTTACCGAATTCAAATCTCAAGTCAAAACACTTTTTGATTTGTTGATGGAATCGGCAGAAAAACACCAAAAAGTGTTGTTGCCCGGTTATACGCATTTGCAAATTGCCATGCCTTCTTCTTTCGGAATGTGGTTTTCCGCTTATGCAGAGACCTTGATTGACGACATTACCATGTTGAATGCTGCTTTGAAAATTGTGGATCAAAATCCATTGGGTTCCGCGGCAGGTTACGGAAGCTCCTTCCCTATCAACAGAACATATACGACCCAGGAATTGGGTTTTGAAACCTTAAAATTCAATTCGGTAGCAGCACAAATGAGTCGTGGAAAATCAGAGAAAACGGTGGCTTTTGCCATGAGCAGCGTTGCAGCCACTTTGGCTAAATTTTCGATGGACGTTTGTTTATACATGAGTCAGAATTTTGATTTCATCACTTTACCTGCTCATTTGACGACCGGTTCCAGCATTATGCCACACAAGAAAAACCCCGATGTTTTTGAGTTGATTCGTGGAAAATGCAACAAAATTCAAACCTTGCCTTATGAAATCACGTTAATCACCAACAACTTGCCAAGCGGGTATCACAGGGATTTACAATTGTTAAAAGAAGGATTATTTCCTGCGATTCAAAACCTAAAAGCCTGTTTGGATATTGCCATTTTCTCAATCAAGGATATCAAGATAAAGGAAAATATTCTTGTCGATAAAAAATACGATTATCTCTTTACCGTGGATACTCTAAACGAAATGGTGGTAGCAGGAATGCCTTTTAGAGATGCTTACAAAGCGGTTGCTAAACAACTGGAAAACGGCACTTATCAATCGCCAAAAGAAACCAAACACACCCATGAAGGAAGCATCAACAACCTTTGCTTGGAGGAGATTAAAGAGAAGATGAAGAGTTCTTATTAATTCAAAAACAAAATAGTTAAGACGAAAAAGTCCATAAAGTTCATTTATGGATTTTTTTATTTTAGAATAATGCTTAATTTATTTCACAACTTCCCTTTCAACTCCCCAGCATCAATATCGCTATGGGAAACATCATAAACCGATTTTCCTTCCTTAATTAACAGCAATTGTGGTGATTGATGATAAACATTGAAACGACTGGCAATTTCATTTGAAATGTCACGATATTCCAATAAATCCAGAAAATAAGCATCTACTTTATCTTCTAAATCAAACTCATTCTCAAATTGTTTTAATACCATACGACTTATGCTGCAACGAGTACTATGTTTGAAAAGCACTACTGGTTTTTCATTAGAAATCGAAAGAATTTCATTCAACTGACCTAAATCTTTTAGCGGAATCCAATTGATTTTACTTGTCGAAGAACTCTGGTTTTCTGATTTTCCAAAAATGGTATTAAACACACTCATTTTGTCTTATTTTATGTCATTTTGTCGTTCGTAAAGAACTAATTATCAGTCATTTTTTCGTAACTTTAGTATTGGAACAGCATTTGACGATTTTTTTTCGAAGGTACAACAACTTTAAACTCAATACAAGTATCCATAATTAGCATATTTAACTTTAAAGTAAAAGTAAAATGAACATCAATAAATTCACCATCAAATCACAGGAAGCTATACAACTTTCTCAGCAGTTGGCGCAGAGTTTTGGACAACAACAAATAGAAAACGAACACATTTTCAAGGCTATTTTTGAAGTCGATGAGAATGTGGCTCCTTTCATTTTAAAAAAACTAAATGTAAATGTTCCATTGTTCCAACAAATATTAGACAGCACCATCCAAAGCTTTCCAAAAGTTTCTGGTGGCGAAATTATGCTTTCCAGAATGGCAAACACAACATTAACAGAAGCCGAAATCATTGCAAAAAAAATGAATGACGAATTCGTTTCGATTGAGCATTTATTATTGGCAATTTTTGCTTCGAAAAGTAAGGTTGCCCAAATATTAAAAGACCAAGGCGTTACCGAAAAAGGATTGAAAACCGCCATCGACGAACTCCGAAAAGGCGAACGAGTAACCTCCGCCTCTGCGGAGGAAACCTACAATTCCTTGAATAAATACGCGAAAAATCTTAACGAATTAGCGAAAACCGGCAAACTCGATCCCGTGATTGGCCGTGATGAAGAAATCCGTCGGGTTTTGCAAATTTTGACACGTCGAACCAAAAATAACCCGATGTTAGTGGGCGAACCAGGAGTAGGTAAAACCGCAATTGCCGAAGGTTTAGCACATCGAATTGTCGATGGAGACGTTCCTGAAAACCTGAAAGACAAAATCGTTTTTTCATTGGATATGGGAGCCCTGATTGCTGGTGCCAAATACAAAGGCGAATTCGAGGAACGCCTAAAATCGGTCGTGAAAGAAGTTACGGCTGCCGAAGGTGATATTGTACTTTTCATTGACGAAATCCACACGCTTGTTGGTGCCGGAGGTGGCGAAGGTGCCATGGATGCAGCTAATATCCTGAAACCGGCGTTAGCTCGTGGCGAATTGCGAGCCATTGGTGCAACCACATTGGACGAATATCAAAAATATTTCGAAAAAGACAAAGCACTCGAACGTCGATTTCAAAAAATAATGATTGAGGAACCGGATACCGAAAGTGCCATTTCTATCCTTCGTGGCATCAAGGAAAAATACGAAACACACCATAAAGTACAAATCAAAGACGAGGCCATTATTGCGGCTGTCGAATTATCGCAACGCTATATCACGAATCGATTTTTGCCGGATAAAGCCATCGATTTAATGGACGAAGCTGCATCCAAAATTCGTATGGAAATCAATTCTAAACCGGAAGAACTAGACGTATTTGACAGAAAAATCATGCAATTGGAAATCGAAATTGAAGCTATTAAACGCGAAAAAGACGAAAGTAAACTTAAGAATTTAGGAATGGATTTGGCAAATCTGAAAGACGACCGAAACGAAGTCTTTACCAAATGGAAATCCGAGAAAGATGTGGTCGATAATATCCAAGCCGTAAAAACAGAAATCGAAGACTTTAAATACGAAGCCGAACGTGCCGAAAGAGAAGGTGATTATGGTAAAGTAGCCGAAATTCGTTACGGAAAAATCAAGGAAGCCCAAGAACGATTGGATGCTTTCCAAAAACAATTGGCAGAAGATCAATCCGGGGGAACCTCCTTAATAAAAGAAGAAGTAACCCGCGAAGACATTGCCGAAGTCGTGGCCAAATGGACTGGAATCCCCGTGATGAAAATGCTGCAGGGCGAAAGAGAAAAACTCTTGAAATTGGAAGACGAATTACACAAAAGAGTAGTTGGTCAGGAAGAAGCCATTGAAGCCGTGAGCGATGCCGTGCGTAGAAGTCGTGCGGGCTTGCAGGACATGAAAAAACCGGTGGGAACCTTCCTTTTCCTGGGTACCACAGGAGTTGGAAAAACCGAATTGGCAAAAGCATTGGCCGAATATTTATTCGACGATGAAAATGCTATGACCCGAATTGATATGAGCGAATACCAAGAACGCCACAGCGTGAGCCGTTTGGTAGGTGCGCCTCCGGGATATATTGGTTATGAAGAAGGCGGACAATTGACCGAAGCCGTTAGAAGAAAACCGTATTCAGTAATTCTATTGGATGAAATCGAAAAAGCGCATCCGGATACTTTTAATATCTTGTTGCAGGTCTTGGACGAAGGACGATTGACAGACAACAAAGGACGTTTGGCTGATTTCAAAAATACGATTATCATTATGACTTCGAATATGGGAAGCCAGATAATTCAGGAAAAATTCGATAATCTCAAAGGAAGTATCGAAGCGACTACCGAAGCTGCAAAAATAGAAGTTTTGGGATTATTGAAACAAACCGTTCGTCCGGAATTCATCAATCGCATTGACGAAATCGTGATGTTTACGCCTTTGACCAATGCCAATATTGCCAAAATCGTAGGTTTGCAACTGAAAAGTGTGACCAAAATGCTGGCACAACAGGGCATTACCTTGGACGCCACCCAGGAAGCCATTGCTTATTTGTCCGAGAAAGGTTATGATCCACAATTTGGCGCAAGACCCGTAAAACGTGTTATTCAAAGAGACGTTTTAAATCAATTGTCAAAAGAAATCCTGGCAGGAAAAATTACCGCTGAGACTATCATTTTATTAGATTCTTTTAATGGAAAATTGGTTTTCAGGAATCAAAACGAATTGGTACACTAATCGAATAGAATTATAATTTTATAAAACACTGGTCAAAAAGCCAGTGTTTTTTATTTCAATAAATCAGCTTCAAAGGAGTTAAAACTTTTCTAATCCTCTTTACCCATACTCTTTATAAAAACAACTATTTTTGAATTTTAAATATGATTTACAACAACTATTTTGTTTTTAAATTGCCAACTTCTTATTGTTGCAAAATATTTTAAACACTGATTATGAATAAATTTCAAATTATTTTTATTCTATTGGGGGTCATTGTAGTTGGCTCATGCAATAATGAAGAGAAAATAACGGAAGAGAATATACGCTTCAGTGTAGATAATAATTATATTTTAAAAAACAATATTCCTTATTTAATAAAGGGTGTGGTCTATGTACCCGGATATCCTGGCTATTTGCCATGGGAAATTGAAAAATCAACATTATTACCAGCAGAATTAAAATACAACATTTTTACAGATATAGCCAATATCAAAGCAATGGGAGCGAATACCATACGATTTTGGGGAGCTCCCAAATATTGTTACGAAGCGCTGAAAAAAGTTGGAGATCTATATTTTATTCAAACGATATGGATTAAAGGGGATGAGCCTGATTTTCAAAACACTTCATTTAAAGAAATCACCAAGGCATACATCAGGCAAGTAGTAGACCGAATTTATGCTGTCTTTGATACTAATTCACCTCCATTAATAGCTTATCTGATTGGGAATGAACTAAGTGAAGCGAGTGTTTTATCAACTGATACCAAACATCCTGAGATTAATAAATACACTGGCAATTACATAAAAACGGATTCAAACAGTACGGCAACAGAAGCTTTCATAGCTGAAATGGCAGACTATACAAAATCGTATGAATTCGAAACTTACAATCATGTTTCATTAGTGTCCTACGCAAATGACATTCGCACTGCGGATATTATAAACACTCCTTTTCTTGATTTCATATCACAAAATGCCTATTCTTATACTGTGCCGTACTACAGGCCCAATACTTCTTTAGGCAGTAACTCGGGTACCATTTTTCAAGGGTGGATTGAAGAACTAAAATCAAAGCACCCCAATAAACCGCTGCTTATAACTGAAACAGGGTTGAGTGTTTCCCCAAATGCAAACCATATTGGCTCCCCTAACTTTGGCTATGGTGGAAACACAGAATTGGAACAAACGATAGGTTTACTTCAAAACATCAATGACATCAATACTTCAGCTTTGCCAACTGCAGGAGTTTGTATCCATGAATATTTGGATGCTTGGTGGAAATTCGAATTGGAGGATTCTTACTCCCAAGACCCAAATGATATTGAAGAATGGTTTGGTATTGTCAAACTAATCAATACTAATGGTTCGTATACCATCGAATTTCGCAATTCCTATAATGCAATTAAAAATACTTGGAAGTTAAAGTAAAATATTGAAAATAAAATTTAAGCAATAACGCTTCTTACTGGAGAAAGAAAATATTTCAATTTCGAATGCTACTTTCTATTATTCAAAAATCTATAGCAAAAACGTTCTAACTTTTCTAATCCTCTTTACCCCTACTCTTTATAAAAATAACTATTTTTGTACTCTAAATTTTGCCATATGCCAAAGAAGAAATACAAAATAGCGGTTATTCAATTGAATCTGAATGATGTTGCCGAAAACAACCTTAAAAAATGTTTGAGTTGGGTTCGAGATGCTGCTAGTAAAGGTGCCGAAGTGATTTCGTTACCGGAATTGTACAACAGCCACTATTTTTGTCAAAGTGAAGATGTTGCAAATTTTGAATTAGCTGAACCTTTGTATAGCACTTCGTTTATTGCTTTTAGCTCTTTGGCAAAAGAATTGGGAATCGTTATCATTGTTCCTTTCTTCGAAAAAAGAATGGCAGGAATCTACCACAACAGCGCTTATATCATTGACACTGATGGATCGGAAGCGGGTTTGTACCGCAAAATGCATATTCCTGACGATCCTCACTTTTACGAAAAATTCTATTTTACGCCTGGAGATTTGGGTTTTAAAGCTTTTCCGACCAATAAAGGAAAAATTGGAACACTGATTTGTTGGGATCAATGGTTTCCGGAAGCCGCTCGTTTGATGGCTTTACAAGGTGCAGAAGTGTTGTTTTACCCAACAGCAATTGGTTGGCATCCGATGGAAAAAGAGCAATATGGCGAGAAACAACACGGTGCATGGATGAACGTGATGAAAGGTCACGCTGTGGCGAATGGCGTATATGTTGCCGCCGCAAATAGAATCGGATTGGAGCAATATATCGAGGGAACGGCCGGAATCCAGTTTTGGGGTTCATCTTTTATTGCGGGACCACAAGGCGAAATTTTGGCGCAAGCCTCACACGATAAAGAGGAAATCTTAATAGCCGAAGTAGACTTAGATATACAAGAAAATGTACGTCAGAATTGGCCATTTTTCAGAGACCGAAGAATTGATGCCTTTAGTGACATTACAAAAAGAGCCATCGATTAATTATGGGTATTGCAAACAATAGACGATTTCCTGCCGAATGGGAAAAACAACAAGGTATTTTGCTTTGTTTTCCGCACAATGGCAAAGATTGGCCAGGGAAATACGAAGCCATTCAATGGGCTTTTGTCGAATTTATCAAAAAAGCAGCTGCTTTTGAAAGTGTTTTTTTGATTGTTGCCAATGAAAATTTAAAAGCAAAAGTTTTAGAAATGTTGGAAACGGCAGCTGTTCAAATGTGCAATGTTTCTTTCCTAATTTATAAAACCAACAGAAGCTGGATGCGAGATTCGGGTCCGATTATCGTTAAAAACGGAGTCAAAAAAGAGGCGTTGAATTTCAATTTTAATGGTTGGGCAAAATATAAAAACATCAATTTAGACAAACAGATTCCTGCGAAAGTGGGTAAATTTCTAAATGTTCCGGTAAGCCAAGTTTTATTCAATGGAAAACCCGTAATTGTGGAAGGTGGTGCGATTGACAGCAATGGAAAGGGAACTTTATTAACTTCGGAAGAATGTTTGTTACATCCCGATATTCAGGTTCGGAATCCTGGTTTTACCAAAGCAGATTACGAGGCCGTTTTCAAAGAATATTTGGGAATTACGAATGTGATTTGGTTAGGCGACGGAATCGAAGGGGACGACACCCATGGTCATATTGACGATTTGTGCCGATTCGTGAATGAAGATACCATCATTACCATTGTGGAATCAAATCTAAAAGACAATAATTACAAACCTTTACAGGACAACTTAAAACGATTGCAAAACGCCAAACTAGAAAATGGAAAATCTCCAAAAATAATTCAATTACCAATGCCTAAACGCATCGATTTCGATGGCGTTCGGTTACCGGCCAGTTATGCCAATTTTTTGATTTTGAATAATTGTGTTTTGGTTCCAACCTTCAACGATTCCAATGACAGAATCGCATTAAACACAATTGCCGATTGTTTTCCTGAAAGAGAAATCATTGGGATCAGCTCCATAGATTTCATTTGGGGTTTTGGAACCTTGCATTGTTTGAGCCAACAAATTCCCGAATAAAAAAACACCAATATAATTGCTGGTGTTTCCTATCTGGTTATCAAATGCATTATTTCTCTCTCGTAAACGGAATTTTTTGTCCATCGCTCAAAATCATATTAAATCCGTTTTTAGTTTCATAAAATTCAAATTTAAGTCCGGCTTCTTTCGATTCAAAAGTATCTTTTGCAATGGGTTCCACTTTAAACTTGGGGTAATCCGTTATTTCAACATTGATGATTCCTCGTTTTTTTGTAAAAATTATTTTTATTGGAGCATTACTATTGGAAAAAGTCCCTAAATAGCCATCCAAATTTACGTCTTTTTCAACAATTCCGGTTGCTGAAGTCCAACTGTTGTTGCTTTCGTTACTATCCGGAAACACATGGTCTGGATCGAGAGTAATGCTTTCAATTTCCTCGGTAGAATCATATTTAAAAGTCCAATTCACATTTCTTTGCCAAATTTCGACAGGTAAATTGACACGGTTAACATTACCACTTTTTGTTTTTATGTCCAAAGTTACCGGCATCACCATTTTTTCGTAATTCTCGATGGTAATATAAACTCCTAATTTTGGATCATTATCCACATATTTTATAGAATTAACGCCTTGGTCTAAACGCCAATTATTGACAAACCATCCTCGCCAAAACCAACTTAAATCTTCTCCAGAAACATTTTCTATAGTTCTGAAAAAATCATCTGGTGTAGGATGTTTGAATGCCCAACGTTCGATATAGGTACGAAAGGCTAAATCAAACCGTTCTGGTCCCAAAATCTGTTCCCGCAAAATCACCAAGCCTTCACTGGGTTTTGAATAACATAAAGTTCCAATGTTTGCTTCCTTCATATTATCTGGAGAACTCATGATTGTTTCTAAATTTGGGTTTGTATACTTTTCGGAAATTTTATGCAGATCAAAAACCTTGTCCTTATACTCCCCTTTATTAAACTCAACTGAACTCAACGAATTAATAAAAGTATTAAAACCTTCGTCCATCCATCCAAATAAACGTTCGTTTGAACCCACAATCATTGGAAACCAAATGTGTCCAAACTCGTGATCCGTTACTCCCCATAAATCCTCATTTTTGTCCTTGTAATCACAAAAAACTATTCCAGGATATTCCATCCCGCCAACAATTCCAGCAACATTTATAGCTTCCGGATAAGGATATTCAAACCATCTTTTAGAATAATTTTCAATGGATGCTTTGGTATATTCCGTTGAACGCCCCCAAGCTTCACTACCATCACTTTCTACAGGATACGCAGAAATCGCCATCGATTTTTTACCACTTGGTAAATTGATCCTTGCAGCATCTAAAATGAATGAAGCCGAAGAAGCCCAAGAAACATCCCGGGAATTCCTGATTTTGAAATGCCAGGTTTTAAAAGAATTGGCAATTGCAATTTTAGCCGATGCCATTTTAACTTCGTCACTGGAACGCACAATAACGGTTATGTCACTTTGTTTTGCTTGAGCAAAACGCTTTTGATGCTGCACACTATATACTTCCGTAGGATTTACCAATTCGCCTGAACAAACGACAAAATGATTGGACGGCACTGTAATATTCACATCAAAATCTCCATATTCCAAATAAAACTCAGATGCCCCCAAATACGGATGGGTATTCCAACCTCTTATATCATCATACACACACATTCTTGGATACCATTGTGCGACAGTGAAAATTTTGCCGTTTTTGGTTTCCAATATCCCCATTCTATCCGAACCCTCATTTGGTGAGATAAAGGAATAATCAATTTTAATTTTCACTATTCCCCCTTTGGATTTTAACTCTTGAGGAAGGAAAACCTGCATTCTGGTGTCACTTATGATATATTTGGCGTCTTTTTCAATAGATACCCCTTTACTTGTAGTGATAATCTTTACCGATTTTATCTTATTACCCCCATCAAAAATCTGACCTTGGGCACCATTTCTGCTTCCATTAATGGGAATAATAGCATTTGCACGAGAATCTTGTTTGAATAAATTTTGATCTAAATACATCCAAACAAAATTCATTTTGTCAGGACTATTGTTGGTATACGTTATGATACCCGTACCGGATATTTCATTTTTGGCTTCATTTAATTTAGCCGACAGTTGGTAATCAGCTCTATTTTGCCAATATTCAACTCCTGGCTGTCCGCTTGCAGAACGAGTGTTCGTTCCGTCTTTTGTGTAAAAAAAGGAAGCGAAAGCATCGTGATAATCGTATTTTGAAATTTGATGTTTTGTTTTTGTAGCAGTAGAATCATTTTGCGCCCATAATGTTGAAATCCCTAATAATATAAAGAACTGCACTGTAATGTTAAACCAATTATTTTTCATTTTTCAATAAATTTTATGAAGCAAATTAACAAAAAAATAAAGTCGAAACCTGAATTAAAGTTTAAACTTTGACAAAAATTTATCAATGGTATAAATTGGCCTCTGTTTTTGCTTCAAAATAAAATCTATGGAATACATTTACATCATAAAGATTATTAAAACATAATTGGCAACTCTTTTGACTACAACAATTTCAAATTCGAATCTAACAGCTATAATAAACCACCTTGGTGCTGAACTAATTTCCTTAAGAACTAAGGAAAACAAAGAATACATATGGGAAGGAAACCCGGAATTTTGGGGGAAACACTCCCCTATTTTGTTTCCAATTGTTGGAACGCTGAAAAACAATTCCTATCTATTCAACGGAGTTGAATATCATTTGTCTCGACATGGTTTTGCTAGGGATATGAAATTTGAATTAATAGAAATTAAGGATAGTAGCGCTACTTTTTCGATACAAAATTCGAAAGAAACACTAAAAATCTATCCTTTTGAATTTGAATTACATATAATCTACACCATAGAAGGAAATAGCTTAGATGTCCAATATAAGATTTTAAATAAAAGCAAAACACAGATGCCATTTTCTATTGGTGCACATCCAGCCTTTGCATTATCGGGAGGTTTTGAAAGTTATTCTATTGCATTCGAACAGGAAGAAACTTTAGAATATTATCTTTTGGAAAATGATTTGGTTTCCAATACAACGAAAAAACTGGAAGCCGATTCAAAACGAATCCCTTTGAATTATGAATTGTTTGACAATGACGCACTAATTTTTAAGTCCATAAAATCTAATTCTTTGACACTATTGGAGAATTCAAAACCAATGATTAAGGTATATTTTGAAGATTTTCCTAACTTGGGGATTTGGACTAAAAAAAATGCACCTTTCTTGTGCATTGAACCTTGGTTTGGATATTCGGATACGGAGGAAAGTTCGGGAACTATTTTCGAGAAAGAAGGTATTCAAATTTTGGAAGTGAATGAAACTTTTAATTCAAAATTTAGTATCGAAATCCTATAAGATTATAGATTATAATGGAAGTTTTGGGAGCGATTTAATATACAATTCTTCTACTTTTTTTCTTGCCCAATTAGCTTTTCTGAGGAAAGTTAAACTGGATTTGATGGTGGGATTATCCTTAAAACATTTAATATTTATTAATTCACCTAAAGTATCGAAACCATAATAATCGACAAGCTTTTCTAAGATTTTTTGAAGTGTAATTCCGTGAAGAGGGTCTTTTGATATTGGCTTTTCCATCTTACAAATTTACAGCAATTATAAATAACTATTGACATTTCGTTGATTTGTGACTACATTTGTAATCCTATGCTAAAAATAATAAACATACTTAACAAAAGGGCCCGTTTTGATTATGAAATAATTGAAACATTTACGGCGGGTATTGTTTTGGCAGGAACCGAAATAAAATCTATCCGACTTGGAAAAGCTAATATTACCGAGAGTTTCTGTGAGTTTAGCAAAAATGAACTTTTTGCAATTAACACCTATATCGAAGAATATGCTTTTGGCAACCAATTCAATCATAAAGCAAGAAGCGAACGTAAACTTTTGTTGAATAAAAGAGAATTAAAAGGTCTATCCAGAAGTGTTCAAGCCAAAGGTTTGACCATTGTTCCTCTAAAATTGTTTACCAATGAAAAAGGAATGGCGAAACTCGAAATTGGACTTTGCAAAGGAAAAAAGACCTATGATAAACGCGAATCTTTGAAAGAACAGGATACCAAACGTGATTTAGACAGAATAAAAAAATCATTTTAAATTTGAAATAATGATTTACCCCGATGTAGAGCCTCGAGGTATTCAGTTACTCGATAGATAACATCAATTGATTTTTGATAAACGATTTATAAACTGTTTTTTTCATCGTCTTGAAATTATTGGTCAATAAAAAATTCCGCAATAGCGGTAATTAATTTTTATTTTCCAACAACGGTACGAATTTAAAATCTCCAAATTCATGTTTTTCGAACTGGGTTTCATTCTTTCTAATTAACAAAGTCATAATTTGTTTTTCCTCGCCAAGAGGAATTACCAGCCTTCCTCCTATTTTTAGCTGTGCCATCAAAGCTTTCGGAATTGTTGGCGCACCAGCCGTAACGATAATACTATCAAAAGGAGCGTGATCGGGCAAACCTTTATAACCGTCTCCAAAAGAAAGATGTTTGGGTCTAATACCCAACTTTGGCAATAAAACAGATGTTTGTTTGAACAACTTATTTTGTCTTTCAACACTATAAACCTTTGCACCCATCAAAAACAAAACTGCCGTTTGATAACCCGAACCAGTTCCTATTTCGAGAATTTTATGATCCTTTTTCACTTCCAAAAGTTGAGTTTGAAATGCCACCGTATAGGGTTGAGAAATAGTTTGTCCTTCGCCTATAGGGAAAGCCTTATCCTGATAGGCAAAATCTGCAAAAGTGGAATTCAAAAAAAGATGTCTTGGAATTTTATTAATAGCTTCCAATACATATTTGTCAACAATCCCTTTTTCTTTCAAAAGGCTTACTAATTGATTCCGAAGTCCTTGATGTTTATCGGTATTATTCAAAATTTCGAGTGATTTATTTTGGTAAAAATAAACTTTAAAATTCCAATAATCAAACAACAAATCCCAAAACTTTAAACTTCAAACTTTAAACAATAACCAAATAAATTATACATTTGTTAAAAATACATTTTATGTTAAAAGTAGGCGTTTTAGGTGCGGGTCATCTCGGTAAAATACATTTACGATTATTACAACAATCTGATAAATATGAATTAGTTGGTTTCTACGATGAAAACCAAGAAAATGGGGAGAAAGTTGCCAATGAATTTGGCTATAAACAATTTCATACAATTGCCACTCTTATTCATGCCGTAGATGTTATCGATATTGTAACACCAACTCTTTCGCATTACAAATGTGCCAAAGTTTCCATCAAATCCGGCAAACACGTCTTTATAGAAAAACCTATTTCTAATTCTGTTGCTGAAGCAGAAGAAATAATTGCCTTGGCGAAAGAATATAATGTAAAAGGTCAAGTCGGTCACGTAGAAAGGTTCAATCCAGCGTTCAAAGCAACCAAGGATATGATTGAAAATCCTATGTTCATTGAAACCCATCGCTTGGCCGAATTCAACCCTCGTGGCACCGATGTTCCTGTAGTTCTCGATTTGATGATTCACGATATTGATGCCATTTTGAGTGTTGTAAAATCTAAAGTAAAAGACATTCACGCCAGTGGAGTTTCCGTAATTAGTGAAACTCCCGATATTGCCAATGCTCGAATTGAATTCGAGAATGGCTGTGTCGCCAATTTAACAGCCAGCCGAATTTCCCTTAAAAATATGCGTAAATCTCGTTTTTTCCAGAAAGACGCTTATATCTCGGTGGACTTTTTGGAGAAAAAATGCGAGGTCGTAAAAATGAAAGACGCTCCGGAAGTTCCTGGCGATTTTGATATTATTCTACAAAATGCCGAAGGCGTAAAAAAACAAATCTACTTTTCTAATCCCGATGTGGAGCAAAATAACGCCATTCTGGACGAATTGGAATCCTTTGCTGATGCCATCAATAATAACACTAGCCCTATTGTAACTTTGGAACAAGCAACAGAAGCTTTAAGAGTGGCTCACCAAATTATTAATTGTTTTAAAAAATAAGTGAAATTGTTTAAGGCTACTAGAGAGAACTTTAAACCTTAAACTTTAACCTTTTAAACAAAAACACATGAAAATAATAGCCGTAATCGGATCAGGAACAATGGGTAGCGGGATTGCGCATACTTTTGCACAAAGTGGTTTCGCCGTTAAACTGATTGATGTATCGGAGAAAGCTTTGGATAAAGGAATGGCAACTATTTTTGCCAATTTAGATCGAATGGTTGCCAAAGGAACCATCACCGAGGAAGATAAGTTCAAAACCATCAACAATATTATCACATACACCGATATTAAAGACGGAGTTGTGGGAGTAGATTTAGTTGTTGAAGCTGCCACTGAAAACGTAGAATTAAAGCTTGGTATTTTCAAACAATTGAACGAGGTTTGTTCACAAAATACTATTTTAGCAACGAACACATCTTCTATTTCCATCACGCAAATCGGAGCTGTTGTGGCTAATCCGGATCGCGTTATCGGAATGCACTTTATGAATCCGGTGCCAATTATGTCATTGGTAGAAATCATTCGAGGTTACAATACGAGCGACGAAGTGACGAAAATCGTTATGACTTTATCCGAAAAATTGGGTAAAACTCCAGTTGAAGTTAACGATTATCCAGGTTTTGTTGCCAATAGAATTTTGATGCCAATGATAAACGAAGCCATCGAAACATTGTACAACAAAGTAGCTGGTGTTTATGAAATTGACACCGTGATGAAGCTTGGAATGGGACATCAAATGGGACCATTACAATTAGCTGATTTTATTGGTCTTGACGTGTGTTTGGCAATTCTCAACGTGATGTACGATGGTTTCAAAAACCCAAAATATGCTCCTTGTCCATTATTAGTTAATATGGTTCGCGTTGGAAAATTGGGCGTGAAATCAGGTGAAGGTTTTTATGATTACAGCGAAAGTAAGAAAGCAGAGAAAATTTCGAAACACTTTATTTAATATGTCAATCGCCCAAAACCTCCTCGAAATAAAATCCTCTTTACCCGACAACGTAACTCTTGTTGCCGTTTCTAAAACCAAACCCATTTCGGATTTAATGCAAGCTTACGATGCTAGTCAACGGATTTTTGGCGAAAACAAAATCCAGGAAATGGCCGAGAAATGGGAAGCGATGCCCAAAGACATTCAATGGCATATGATAGGCCACGTTCAGACGAATAAAGTTAAATTTATGGCGCCTTTCGTGAGCTTGATTCACGGTGTGGATAGTTTGAAACTGTTAGAAGAAATTAACAAACAAGCCAAAAAAAACAATAGAATCATAAATTGTTTATTACAAATACATATTGCCGAAGAAGAAACCAAGTTTGGGTTGGATGGAAAAGAACTTAAAGAAATTCTTGCTTCCACGACATTTCAGGAAATGAAAAACATTCGAATTGTTGGATTGATGGGAATGGCAACTTTTACTGAAAATCAAGAACAAATCAAGAAAGAATTCACTCATTTGAAATCTATTTTTGATTATTTAATTACAAAACCCAAAGTCCAAAACCTAGAACCCAAAACCCTTTCAATGGGAATGTCCGGCGATTATCAACTCGCAATTGAATGCGGAAGCACAATGGTTCGAATAGGAAGTAGTATCTTTGGGGGAAGATAATATAAAGTTTGAATGTTGAATAACGAATTTTGAAGTTTCTCAACTTTAAGCCTTAAACTTTAAACAAAAAAATTGTACGCAATACTTGACATAGAAACCACTGGAGGACAATTCAACGAAGAAGGAATTACGGAAATTGCCATTTATAAATTTGACGGTCACGAAATCGTCGATCAATTTATCAGTTTGGTCAATCCAGAAATCCCGATTCAGCCTTTTGTAGTTAAACTCACGGGAATTAATAACGCTATGTTGCGCTCGGCTCCTAAGTTTTTTGAATTAGCCAAGCGCATCATAGAAATAACCAATGACTGTGTATTGGTGGCACATAACGCTGATTTTGATTATCGAATTTTACGCACTGAATTTCGCCGTTTGGGTTACGATTTTAATGTAAAAACACTTTGTACAGTAGAATTATCCAAAAGATTATTACCGGAACAAAAGTCACATAGTTTGGGAAAATTAGTCCGTGCATTAGGAATTCCAATGGCAGACAGACACCGAGCCAGCGGGGATGCTATGGCAACGGTAAAATTATTCAAAATGCTTTTGGACAAAGATTTAAATAAAGAAATAGTCGCAGCCCATATTAAATTTGAAATCCAAAAAGGAATCGCTCCCAAATTGATGGATATTGTTGAAAGACTGCCTTCAAAAACTGGAATTTATTATATTCATAAAGAGGATGGTAGCTTGATTTTTATTGGCAAAAGCAAGAATATCAAAAAAAGAGTCAACCAACATTTTACTGGGATTACTAAAAGCGCTAAGAAAATTCAAAATGAAGTTTGCGTAGTGACTTATGAGGAAACAGGAAGTGAACTGATTGCACAATTAAAAGAATCCCAAGAAATCAAAATCAATAGGCCCATTTATAACCGAATGTCTCCTAAAAGCAACTTTTCTTGGGCGGTTTATGCCGAAAAAGATTCCGATGGTTATCTGAATTTAAAATTGCAAAAGGCAGATGGCAGAAAAAAAGAAATAAAATCATACCTCTCTTTACAAGAGGGAAAAGATGCTTTGTACCGCATAACTTCAAATTATCAATTATGCCAAAAGCTGACTGGTTTGTATGAAACTAAAACGTATTGTTTTCAACACTCTATCAGTGAATGTGACGGTGCTTGCATTGGAAAAATCACTTCCGAAGAATATAATTTACGGGTTCAAAATTTCATCGAAAAGAATTTGTTTGACAATAAAACTTTGGCCATTTTGGACAAAGGCCGCACCATCACTGAGCGCAGCGTGATTTTGGTTGAAAATGGCGTTTATAAAGGTTATGCCTTCTATGATTTGAATTACCAAATTAACAACATCGAGATTTTAAAAAGTATTATTGTTCCGATGCAAAGCAATCGGGATACTCGAAATAATATACAAACTTATTTGAGAAAAGCCAAAGGAATTAAAATTGTAAATTTCGGATAATGGCGAAATACCTTATAACAATTGTAGGTCCAACAGCTATAGGAAAAACAGCACTAAGCATAAATTTAGCAAAATATTTTAATTGCGACATCATTTCTTGCGACAGTCGGCAATTTTTTAAGGAAATGCAAATTGGAACGGCTGTCCCCTCAACCGAAGAATTAGCTACGGCCAAACATCATTTCATACAATACAAATCGATTTTCGAGAATTACACTGTTGGCGATTTCGAAAAAGAAGCCATTGCCAAATTAGACGAATTATTTTTAATCAATGATTATGTCGTAATGGTAGGCGGTTCAGGTTTATACGTGGATGCTGTTTTGAAAGGCTTTGACGATTTTCCTGAAGTTTCAACATCGGTTCGTTCAGCAGTAACTTCTAATTATGAAAAATCAGGAATTGAATATTTGCAAACCGAATTAGAAAAACGGGATCCAAACTATTTTTCAGTTGTGGCCAAGGAAAACCCACAACGGATGATGCGTGCTTTAGAAGTTTGTATCGGTTCAGAAAAACCGTATTCCTCTTTTTTAAACCAAAAGAAAAACACAAGAAAGTTCACTCCAATTCTAATCGGATTAGAAGCCGAAAGAAGCACGATTTACGACAGAATCAACCAGCGTGTCGACATTATGATTAACAAAGGTTTATTGGCAGAAGCAAAAGAATTATTTCCAAATAAAGATTTGAATGCATTGCAAACAGTTGGCTACCGAGAATTATTCCGCTATTTTGAAGGAGAAATTTCATTGGAATTCGCCATTGAAGAAATCAAAAAAAATACGAGACGATTTGCCAAACGCCAACTCACTTGGTTCAAAAGAAATGAAGGAACAATGTGGTTTGATTATCTAGCAAATCAGAACGAAGTAACAGATTATGTAAAAGCAATAATTCATAATTCATAATTCATAATTATTTATATGCCAATCTCACCAACTTTCACGTCCGTTTTTAGCAAAGATTGGGAAATCAATTTTACGCAATGTATGCCAAACGGGTATTTGAAATATACTGATTTGTGCAACATTTTACAATTGACAGCTGCGGCACATTCTGAAATTGGGGGAATCAGTTTTTCGGATATGCAGGAATTTAATCAGGCTTGGGTTTTGAGCAGAATGCGCGTTGAAATCACGAAATTACCCAAATGGAAAGATACAGTAACGGTAAAAACCTGGATTAAAACACTCGAAAATTCCCGTTCTGTTCGTGCCTTAGAATTGTATGTGAATGGAAAAAAAATAGTGGGTTGCGAAACCTTTTGGGCCGTTTTTAATACTAAAATTAGGCGACCGGAAACATTGGCTTTGCCATTTGAACATTTTGAATTGTATCCAGAACACAAGGCAACCCAAAAAACCTTTTCTAAAATCAACCTCAATAATGAAACCGAAATGGCATTTGAGAAAACCGTCGCTCTCTCGGATTTAGACATTGTAAATCACGTAAACAATGTGAGATACTTGGAGTGGTGTTTGGATTTTGTTGATGTGGAATCGATTTTGAGTCAAAAAATCGAAAGTTTTGAAATGAATTTCTTAAAGGAATTATCTTTGAGAGACAAGGTTATCATTTATGAAAACTTGACTTCTGATTCCATAATTTTGAGTATTACTAAAGAAGAGAAAACCTGTTTCGCCTTGCAATTGAATTTAAAATAAAAAGTGGCTCCAATTTTCTTAGAGCCACTTTATTTTTATGCAGGCACTTTATTTTTTACCACTAATCTAAAACCTTCACCATGAATGTTTAAAATTTCTACATTTTTATCTGGCTTAAGGTACTTCCTTAATTTGGCAATATAAACATCCATACTTCTTGATGTAAAATAATTGTCGTCTCTCCATATTTTTGTCAAAGCTAATTCTCTTGGCATCAAATCATTTTCGTGAAGAATCAGCATTTTTAATAATTCATTCTCTTTAGGAGATAATTTTATAGGCTCTTCATTATCATACGTTAAAAATCTAAGTTTAGAATTAAGATGAAATTTACCAACTGTAAATTCAAATTGTGCGGGCTCTGCCTTTGTGGTTGAGGATTTTCTTTGAATTATGGCCTTAATTTTCATTAGTAAAACTTCGGAATCGAAAGGTTTATTCAAATAATCATCCGCTCCAGCTTTATATCCTTTCAACACATCTTCCTTCATGGATTTTGCAGTCAAAAAAATAATTGGCACTTCCTGATTTTTTTCCCTGATTTCTTTTGCCAAAGTATACCCGTCTTTATAAGGCATCATAACATCCAAAATACATAAATCATAAGTGTCTTTTTTGAATTTTTCAAAGCCTTCCATTCCGTTTTTTGCTAAAGTGACATCAAAATCATTAAGCATTAAATAGTCTTTCAACACTGCTCCAAAATTCAAGTCATCTTCTACTAAAAGTATTCTTTTATTTACATTTTCCATATCTTAATTTATTAATGGTATTTTTATTATGAAGGTACTTCCTTTTCCCTTTTCACTTTCAACAAAAATCTGACCATTATGGTCTTCTATAATTTTTTTTACATAAGCTAATCCTAATCCGTGACCTTTAACATTATGTAAATCACCCGTATGCTCTCTGTAAAATTTTTCAAAAACTCTCTTCTGGGCAACCTTACCCATACCTAATCCCTTATCTTTTATTTTTATAACTGCAAAATCTTTCACATTTTCTAAAAAAACATCAATTTCAGGAACATCTGGTGAATATTTTATGGCGTTTTCCAAAATATTTACAATAACGTTTGTGAAATGAACATCGTTTATTAAAACTGTGGTTCTAAGAGCATTAAAATGTTTGGTTATTGTTCCGCTTCTATCTTCTAAAATTAAATGTACATGTTCAATCGCATCCTCGATAACCTCCTTGATGTTAAGGGATTCTTTGTTGATGTTTAATTCTTTTTTCTCTAACTTAGAAATTCTCAACACATTCTCAACCTGGGCATGCATTCGCTTATTTTCATCTTTGATCATTTGCAGGTATTTAAATACCTTTTCCTTATCTTCTATTATTTTTGGATTTTTTATAGCATCTAAAGCCAAATTAATCGTTGCAATAGGTGTTTTAAACTCATGCGTCATATTATTAATAAAATCGGATTTTATTTCGGAAATATGACGTTGACGAATCAATTGGTTCAAAGCACTTGAATAAGCAATAATAATAATTAGTGTAAATATGATTGACAACAAAGTTATTCCGACAAGATCTGACAATAAGAATTTCTTTTTGTTAGGAAATGTAACTAATAATTGGTATTTATTATTCCCTTCATTATCGGCAAAAATAGGGATTGAATACGATGTGTTTTTATCGTATCTAAAACCTTCCGATTTTACTTTTGTGGCTAGTCCATTGCTGTAAATTCCATACTCAAATGGAGTATTGACTCCATATTCTACCAATTCATTTTTTAACAATTTATACAAGGTGTATTTTGAAACCCGCTCTTGTATTGACATTGCTGAAGCAATATCTTTAAAGAAAATTTCAAACTGTGCGTTGTCCAAAATATCAAGGTTTCCCGAATTCTCAATCTTAACATCCGGAATCAAGTTTTGTTGAATACTGGAATTGTCAATTTTCTTATTGTTATAAACCTCAGTAACTCGCTTGGAATTAAAGCTTTTGAATTTTACACTATCTAATTTTTTATCAAAGAACGTAGGAGATATATTATAATCTTCAGAAATTATACTATTTGAATATACGATTGTTTTATTGGTTCTGTGATTCTTTTGAACGTAATAAAACTCTAGTAAATCATTTTTCTGTGGAATTTTTCCGGTGCTATCTTTATACTTATTGTATTTATCATAAAAACTGTATGCTTCTTGTTTTTGAAGTTTATTGGCAACATTGCCCATAACTTGTTTTACATGAAATTTAAATTGTTCATCATTGTTTTTTAACGAGGTATTAAACCAATATACTTGAACCAAAATTATCCCTATCAAGGATAAACTCATCAGAACTAGAAGTATTCTAAAAAAGAATTTATTCATCTATACAAAATTAGTATTTTAACAATATAATTAATAATAAATTAACCAAAGATTAACAACAAAGACTAAGATTATTGAATCTTCAAAATTTTAAGAATTTTACCCACTTCTGATTTTGTAATTTCAGGGTTTAAATTTTCAATAACAAAGTCACTTTTACCAAGGCGTTGATTATCGCTCCATTGCATATTTATTCTTTTTAAAACATTTTCACGAGTAGTTTTATCCCTCTGAATTACTCTTTCAATCCTCGTTTCCAATGGTGCCGTAACCGTAATAATTTTGCCGCAATCTTTATAACTCCCGCTTTCAAATAAAATTGCAGTCTCATAAATCACAAATGGGGAATTCTTATAATTCAAAATCCAATTACCAAAGTGTTTTTTTACGGCAGGATGAATAATAGCATTGAGTTGTTTCAATTTATCAGGATTGTTAAATACAATTTCAGCTAGTTTTTGACGATTTAAAACTCCATTTTCGAAAATGGAACTACCAAATATTTTTTTAATTTCTCTAAGAATTTCTGGAGATTGCATGATTTTCCTTGCCTCATCATCGGCAATATAAATAGGAATGCCTGCCGCTATAAAATGATTAGCGACAGTGGTTTTTCCACTACCAATTCCACCAGTTAAACCTATTATTTTCGTCATATTATTTTTTGAAAAACAACTCAGGAAAAGCTTTTTGGGGATTTTGTTTGAGAAGTATAATTTTGAAAAAAGATTCCAAAAAACCTGTTCCGTAACCGTAAAATTGTTTCCAAACAGCTATCGCCGATAAATACCCAATTTTCAAGCTTTTGTTTTGGTAGGTTGAAATTAAAAAAACCAATAGAAAATAAATGAAATACAGTTGAAGTAGTAAATCATAATTAAAAATCAACAATACTAATCCAGCAAGCAATCCAATTATAAAAACCGATGGGAAGAAAAAAGTAAGTTTGGTGTACTGAGGATACCAACTATTCAAAATAGGTCTTGCTTTACCAAATTTATTGACCTGAATTGAAAATTTATCCCAATCAATTCTTCTTTTGTGATAAACGTATGCTTTTGGAAAAAGTTTAGTCTCAAAACCCAAATTCCATAAACGGAATGACAAATCGGGATCCTCACCTGGGTGAATATTCCCAAAACCATTGGAGGTTTCAAAGGCTTTTCGCGACAATCCCATATTAAAACTTCGGGGTTGAAATTTATCAATTTTTTCGGAACCACCTCTAATTCCGCCAGTTGTAATAAAAGAAGTCATCGCAAAATTAATTGCTTTTTGAATATCCGAAAAACTGCTTAAAGCTTTGTCTGGACCTCCAAAACAATCAACATAACTTTTTTTCAAAGCATTGGAAACTTCGGTCAAATATTCTTTTGGAATAATACAATCCGAATCAAAAATGATAAAATAATCTCCATTAGCCATTTTCATTCCATAGTTTCTGGAATCTCCAGGCCCAGAGTTTTCCTTGTAATAATAGGAGATTGTTAGTTTATTGTTGTATTTATGTATAACCTCTTCACACTTTACCGAAGAACCATCCTCTACAATAACAATTTCAAACTTTTCATTATAGTCTAATTTTGACAAACTCTCTAAAAGTTCGTCAACCTCATCTGGGCGATTGTAAACTGGAATGATTAAAGAAAATAACATAATCTCGGGTTAAGGTGTAACGTTTTTTACTCTATAATATTAAACAAAGATAAACTTTATCCATAAAAAAACCATCACGGTAAACATGATGGTTTTTCAAAATTTCTATGTTTTTTCAACCTATTTATTACCAAAGTATTATTAGGCAATACTGGAAACGTTTATCATTTCGTTAGCGTCTGCCAAATAATCCACTCCTTCAAATCCAAAACCAAACAGGTTAAGAAAATCTTGTTTGTACCCTTGTAAATCTCCTATTTCAGGTAAAGAATCGGTAGTGGCTTGCAACCATAATTTAGCTACTTTTTCTTGAACATCAGGTCTCATTTCCCAATCGTCAATTCGGACTCTGCCTTTTTCATCTGTCGGAATTGGTGAACCTATATACAATCTTTCTTGAAATAACCGTTGAATTTGTTCAATGCAACCTTCGTGAATTCCCTCTTCTTTCATTATCTTGTACAACAGTGATATGTATAAAGGAATAACCGGAATGGCAGAACTTGCTTGTGTTACCAATGCTTTATTCACGGAAACATACGCTTTTCCTTGTATCGCTTCCAGACTTTCAGTGATTGCAAAAGCAGTTGCTTCAAGATGATCCTTTGCACGACCAATGGTCCCTTTTCTGTAAACAGCTTCGGTCAGTGCTGGTCCAATATAAGAATAAGCTACCGTTGTAGCTCCCAGAGCAAGGAGATTATCCGCTTTCAAAGCATCAATCCACATCGCCCAATCCTCACCACCCATAACAGCAACAGTATTGGCAATATCATCAGCTTGACAAGGTTCAATACTAATTTCAGATACAGTTCCTGAATGAAAATCAACGGTTTTGTTGGTAAAAGTACTTCCTATAGGTTTCAAAACCGAACGATGCAAAACACCCGTAACCGGATGTTGTCGAACCGGAGAAGCCAAACTATAAATTACTAAATCTATTTGACCTAAATCAGCTTTAATCAAATCTATAGTTTGTTGTTTAATTTCATTTGAAAATGCATCACCATTTATACTTTTTGCATACAATCCTGCTTTGTGGGCTTCATTTTCAAAAGCTGCCGAATTATACCAACCTGGAGATGCGGTTTTACCTTCAACTGGAGGTTTCTCAAAAAAAACGCCAATAGTAGCTGCTCCGGAACCAAAAGCACTTGTAATTCTGGAAGCCATACCAAATCCGGTTGAGGCACCAATTACCAAAACTTTTTTGGCGCCTTCAATATGTCCTTTTGATTTTACGTATTCAATTTGATTTTTAACGTTTTGCTCGCATCCTTTTGGGTGAGATGTCAAACAAATAAATCCTCTCATTCTTGGCTCTATAATCATATTTGGTTATTCGTTAATTTGGTTGTTATTTTTGTTTTTTAAGTTGGCAAATATAAAGTATTTCTTTAGTTCAACAAGGCTTTTGCATGGTTTAATGCCGAATCAGAAACTACGGTTCCAGATAACATTTCTGCGATTTCAATTACTCTTTCGGCATTGGATAACAATTTCAATTCAGATTGTGTATCCTCGCCAACGGTTGATTTTGAGACTTTAAAATGGGTCTTTCCTTTAGCTGCAATTTGAGGCAAATGAGTGATAGCAAAAATTTGCATTTCACGACTCATTTCCTCCATAATTTCGCCCATTTTAATAGCGATTTCACCAGACACTCCTGAATCTATTTCATCAAAAATCAAGGTTGGTAGTTTTGAATATTGAGCTAAAATCGCCTTTACGGCGAGCATAATTCTTGACCTTTCTCCGCCTGAAGCCACTTTTTTCAACAAGCCAAAATCAGTTCCTTTATTCGCCGAAAACAAAAACTGAAGTTCATCCTTACCATTTTCGAAATAGTTTGAAGTGGAATTGACATTAATTTTAAAACGCACATTAGGCATTCCCAAAGTCTCTAAAATGGTAATTAGTTTCTGCGATAAAACCGGAATAGACTCTAATCTGTTTTTATGAATAGTAGCAGATAAATCGTCTAATGCGTTTATTTTTTGTTGGATTGAAATGGTCAAAGACGAAATTTCATCTTCCAAATTTCCGATTTCTAAAAGTGAGTTTTCTAACTTAGTTTGAATTTCCAATAATTCATCTACGGAAGCAACTTGGTGTTTTTTTTGCAAATTATAAATCAATTGCAACTTTTGGTTGATTGCATCTAATTGTTCAGGATCGTTGACCAATTTTTCAGAACACCGATTCAACTCCTCTGAAATATCATCAAATTCAATCGTTAAACTTGTAATTCTTTCCAACAAAGAAAAATATTCCGGAGAAAAAGATGATATTTTTTGTAAGGATACTTTAATTTCTTTCAAATTGTGCAACACACCTATTTGTTCTTCATTTGCTATAACCAAGGATTTATCAATAGATTCTTTTATAATTTCGACATTATTCAATTTTTCAAAATCAGCTTCAAGAGATTCTTGTTCACCAGACTTCAATTGGGCCAACAACAATTCATCCAATAAAAAGGTGTTGTATTCCTGTTCTTTGGCAAATTCAGCTTGCTTTTTAAGAAAAGTATTTAATTTGGACTTGTCCGATTTAAAGCTTTTTAAAAGCAATTGATACTCCAAAATAAACTCTTGATTTCCTGCAATGGCATCAATTATTTCGAATTGTACTTTCTCTTCCGATAGTTCTTGGGTTTGATGTTGCGAATGAATATCAATCAAAAAAAGACCCAATTCCTGTAATTCTTGGAGATTTACGGGACTATCATTGATAAAAGCCCTTGACTTACCCGAAGATAGAATTTCGCGACGAATTATAGTTTCGTCCTCGTAATCTAAATCATTGGCTTCAAAAAAAGGGAGTAGATTGTATTTCGAGATGTCAAAATGAGCTTCAATTATGCATTTCTCTTCCTTATTTTTCAGGGAAGTTAAGTCGGCTCTTTTTCCTAAAACCAAACCTAAAGCCCCTAAAATTATCGATTTACCCGCCCCGGTTTCACCCGTGATAATTGAAAAACCTCTCGAAAAATCGATTGCCAATTTTTCTATCAAAGCATAATTTTTTATCGAAAGAGAAGTTATCATTTATAAAATTTTCATGAGTAGATACGACTACGGCCTTGGAAATAAAAATCAATTAATATTTAATCGATGACCATTTGCTAGAATTCAAAGGTGAAATTCTATTTAAATTATCCACTAAATCGGTAATGGAAATAGTGGGTCCACCTGAAAAGATAGAAACTATTTCATCCGATTTGGCATCAAAAAACACGCGCGTCAAAAAAGCGTTTGGTCTAGTTGCATTAAGTTTTGAAAGATTAAGCAATGACTTTTTAATTTTTTCTTTGGATGCTTTCAAATCTTGATTCATTATATCCAAACCATTATGATAATCATACATAGTTTGCCTCACTTCACGAAATGTTGGAGATAACAAATCGTTTATCAAAAAATATCGACTTTGATTTCCATCACCTTGGCTCCAACCTTTATACCCCGACTGTTGGGCTACATTTGAAATGTTTTGGGCAGTTTCTAAATATGTATTTCCAGACTCGGCCACAAAACTATCCGCATCCATCCCCAAAATTACATAACTATAAAAAGAAATTACGGAAACTAAATTTGATTCAAAAGCTGTAGGGTTATAGTTCAAACTTTCGAATTCGGCATATTTAAAGCTAAAATCCTTATCATTAAAGTTTAAAATTGGCGAAGCATAAGACGAGTTGTGAATTGGTCTGGAAGATTGCACTTGAATAGTGGCCACAAACTGATCCGAATTATTCGATGAAATAGTGATGTACATCGAACAATTAATTTTCTCATTTTGCTTGAAATTTTGGCTGGTCCACTGAGTTCTATTTATAAATTCATTTAACGCTGTTTCTAGTGTTTTGAAAACCGACTGATTTGCATTGGGTAGTTTTTGTGCATTGACTGTTACTGTGCAATTCAACTCTTGTGCTTGGGCACAACTGAAAATCAGGACTAAAAATAAACTTAAAATGTTACGCATAATGTGCAATTACTTTGTTTAATATATCATTGGCAACCGCTTCTTTCGATTTTAATTGCATGGATTCTACCTTGAAATTTTTATCAATAAAAGTTATTTTATTGGTTGACTTTCCAAAACCGGCTCCTTCATCCTGTAAAGAATTAAGAACTATCAAATCTAGGTTTTTTTTCTGAATTTTCAGCTTTGCATTTTCAATTTCATTTTCAGTTTCCAAAGCGAAACCTATTAAAAACTGATTCTTTTTAATTTCACCAAAGGAAGCCAGAATATCTTTCGTTTTTTCGAGTTCGATAGTGAAATCATCCGCGTCTTTTTTAATTTTTTGAAGCGATACATTCTTTGGCTTATAGTCCGCTACTGCAGCTGCAGCAATCATCACGTCGACATTATCAAAATACTGATGACAGGTATCATACATTTCTTGGGCCGATACAACACGAATCACTTTCACTACGTTATTCTCTATTTTTAAATGAGAAGGTCCAGCAACTAAAATCACAGAAGCTCCAAGATTAGCGGCACTTTGCGCAATATCAAAACCCATTTTCCCGGAAGAATGATTTCCTATAAAACGTACAGGATCTATAGCTTCGTATGTTGGACCAGCTGTAATCAGTATTTTTTTTCCTTTAAGGGGTAATCTACTTTCTATATCTGCTTCTAGAAAAGATAGAATATGTTCTGGCTCAGCCATTCGTCCTTCTCCTGACAAACCACTTGCCAATTCACCACTTTCAGCAGGAATAATGGTATTTCCGTAGTGTTCCAATTTTTTAAAACTTTCCAAAGTAGAAGGATGTGCATACATATCCAAGTCCATCGCCGGGGCAAAATATACGGGGCATTTTGCCGATAAATAAGTAGCTATTAAAAGATTATCACAAGTACCGTTTGCCATTTTTGACAATGTATTTGCGGTTGCAGGCGCAACAACTATCAAATCTGCCCAAAGACCTAAATCAACATGGCTATTCCATTTTTCGTTCTCACTGTCTTGGTCATAAAAGCTAGAATAAACGGGATTTTTTGATAAGGTGGATAACGTCAGAGGCGTTATAAAATCCTTAGAAGCAGGTGTCATTATCACTTGGACATGCGCACCTGCTTTTATAAAAAGTCGAACTAATGTAGCTGTTTTATAAGCTGCAATTCCACCGGAAATACCCAGTAAAACTTTCTTTCCGCTTAAAACTGACATTGTAAATATTATTTATTTCCTTCTCTATGGTAGATTTTACCTTCTAACCATTCTTGAACCGCCAAAGCATGTGGCTTAGGTAGTTTTTCGTAAAACTTAGACACCTCAATTTGTTCCTTGTTTTCAAAAACTTCTTCAAGACTGTCATTGTAAGTAGCAAATTCTTCTAGTTTTTCAGTCAATTCCTTTTTAATTTCAGAATTGATTTGATTTGCTCTTTTAGCCATAATTGTTATAGCCTCATATACATTACCCGTTGGCTCTTCAATAACATTTTTATTGTATGTGATTGTGTTTACTGGAGCGTTTGTCTTTCTTAAATCCATTGCTTAATTTATTTAGTGAAATTTTGTAATTTTTTTTCAATTTGAACCAACATTTGGTCGGCTTTATCTCTATATTGGGTTTCGGCTTTAAATTTTACTAAATTCGAGTAAGCAATTTTAGCCACATTTAGTCGTTCTTCCATTTTTGAAGGAACACTATTTATTGCTAATTGGAAAGCTGAATCATACTTATAAAACAAGGCACTTTCCTTGAATGGAGTTCCAGGATAATCCGCTATAAAGTTGTCAAAAGCCACCAATGCCGCTTTGTAATCCATAACAGTATTGTATCCCTTTGCATTTTCATATACTTTCTTCTCAATTTTTTCATTTAATGCTTTCAGCGTTTTATTGGCTTCCGGCAAATTTGTTGAATTTGGATAGGAATCGATAAAGGCTTGTAACTTATCAATAGCTTTGAAAGTATCCGTTTGATCTAAGCTATATACCGGTGAAAGCATCGAGAAACTTTTCGCAGCTAAAAAAGCGGCTTCTTCAATTTTTTCGCTTTTTGGGTAACCCGAAACAAAACTCTCAAACTGGTATCCGGCCAAATAGTATTGTTTTGTTTTAAAATAAGACTGTGCATACATATAAAACAATTTTTCTGCTTGTGGTTTTCCTCTGTAAGACGGGGCCATTTGTTCAAAAAGTCGGATTGCTTTCGAATATTTTCCTGACTCATACAATTTAGTAGAAACATCAAATTTAACGGCAACATCTTCGGTTTTTAAAGCCTTCTGATATTCGTTACAAGAGTAAAAAAGAACTACAATAAGTAATAAATTTACTATTTTTTTACTTACCATTACTATTGATTTTTTTGTGTTTGTAACCCGAGCCTATAAAGGGGAACGGATGAAATATTCTTCGATTTCATTTTTTTTGACTTTTTTAATGATTTATCCGTTATTGCCAACTTTCATAAATCATACCGAAGCTTCGGGTGCAAATTTAGGTATTTAATTAGCTACTACAAAATATATTTTTCACGTTATAAATTAACGTTGTTTTTAGGCTAATTTGTTCATTTTATTGACAAATTGATCAATTCTGCTTGCCAATGAATCATCAACTTTTACTAATGGTAAACGAACCGTATTTTCGGCTATTCCCAATGAATGGAATACCTGCTTGATTCCTGCAGGATTGCCTTGCTCGAAAATCATGTCAATACTATCCGACAAAATATAATGTGTTTTGAAGGCATCATCCACTTTTCGGTTCAATCCCAATCGTATCATTTCGGAAAATTCTTTTGGAAAACCTTGTCCAATTACAGATATAACCCCGGATCCACCCGCTAAGACCATTGGCAAAGCAATCATATCATCACCCGAAAGCACGAGGAAATCTTTTGGTTTATTTTTCAACAACTGCATGGCCTGAACCATATCTCCTGCAGCTTCCTTTATAGCAATGATGTTTTTGAAATCATTTGCTAATCGCATAACTGTTGACGGCAACATGTTGCTCCCTGTTCTACTAGGAACATTATACAAAATAACTGGAATTGAAGATGCTTCTGAAATGGCTTTAAAATGTTGGTATATACCTTCTTGAGTTGGCTTGTTATAATAAGGACAAATTGAAAGAATTGCGGCGAATGGTGATAAATCTCTATTTTTAAGCTCCTCTACAACTTCCATCGTATTGTTTCCGCCTACTCCTAGCACCAAAGGCACTCTTCCATTGTTAGTATCAACTATGGTCTGAATCACAAATTCCTTTTCATCCTGGGACATCGTTGCGTTTTCGGCTGTCGTTCCCATCGCTACCAGATACTCAACTCCTCCATCAATAGAAAAATTTACTATTCTTATTAATGCTTCTGTATCAATTGTAAAATCTTTTCTAAAAGGAGTTGCAAGGGCTACACCTGTACCTATTAATGATTGCATAATCTGGTTTAAATTTTGTTTAATATTTTTAAATACCTGAATAATTCATGAACAAAAACTTTATATTTCTCGGCATTGGTATTTATCATTAAATGATTCAATCTCTTGTCTACGGATGAAAAACCAACTTTAAATTGCGCTTTCGAATTGTGAGTAATCATTAGTAAAATTGCCTTTTCCACATCGTAATAGCTAATCAATAAATCAAATTTCTCATTGATAAAATCATTTATTGCTGGGTTGGTAATTTCCGCTTTCCAATCAAGATGTTTAATACTAAATGTGGGTTGCGTATAAACCTCATTTTTTTTTAATTTTTCCTTGTAAACAATAACTTTAATGTTACTTTCTAAAATCCCATTGGCTATTAGTTCTTTTACCAAGGCATCCTTTTCTAAAAAATAACTTTCATCAATCAGCAATCCAATCGTCTTTATGGATGACGCTGAAGTACTAAACTTCACATTATGTAAATTATTTTTTAGGATTCTTTTTAAAAAAAAATCTTTTATAAAATTTAAAAACATACGCTAATACTAGTTTACAAAATTAATTAATTAAGTTTCACTTGAGAGGGTAAATCTAAAAAAGTATAACGGTTTTTTGAAACTTTTTGTTATATTCTTAACATTCGCGCCTATTATTTTTGGCTAGAAACATAGCAATTCCGTTTCTAAATTCTTGGAATAATGAATACTAATTGTACGAAAAACCAACAAATCAATTGGTAGAATTAATGATTTAGATTGTTTGAAAATAGAAAAAAATCAACAAAAAAGAACGAATAATCTAAAGCATTCTCTTTCTGTATTCCGAAAGTACTTGATCCATAACCCACGAAGTTCTAGCACCTGAAACCGCATTTGATTTACAAGTGTCATTACCGAGAAGTTCTTGAATTACACTTTCGATCATAGGCTGCTGAATATGTTTAGGATTCTTTATTGAAATTTCCTCCACAAATCTATCCTTATTTTCTACAATTATTGGCGAATCGTCAAAGGTCGTAAAGGAAATTTTTCCTTTATCTCCCACTATCTCACAATTATCAAATCTTTTGTAACTAGCGAAATTCCATATCCCAGTACCGTGTATTCCGTTTTCGAACAAAAAAGACATAGAAACAGCATCTTCTGCTGGATACGCATTTTGTTGGGATGAAGCATGTCCTTTTACCGACACAATCGGTCCAAACAAAAAATCTAGAAAATCCAGTGTATGGCAAGCTAAGTCCACAAAAATACCTCCACCCGATATTTCTGGACGAACAGTCCAAGGCAATTCATTAGGATTCTGATATCGAGATTCCAACGGCTGGTATAAAACACAACTTACATGCCTTGGAGTTCCAATGACTTTGTCTTTGAAAATTAGCTCGTGTATCTTTAAAAAACGAGGTAAACTGCGTCTATAATAAGCCACAAACAGGGGAACATTATTCGATTTGCAGGCGCTTATCATTTCGTTACAATCTTCAAAAGTAAGTGCCATTGGTTTTTCCACGTAAACCGGTTTTCCTGCTTTGGCACACAAAAGCGTATATTCTTTATGGGAAGAAGGCGGCGTTGCAATATAAACAGCGTCAACTTCTGGATTATTGATTAATTCATTGGCATCCGTGTACCAAAAAGGCACCTGATGTCGTTTTGCATAATCTTCCGCCAATAGTGGGTTTCGTCTCATTACAGCAATCAATTGAGAATTTTTCGCCTTTTGAAATCCTGGTCCACTCTTGATTTCTGTAACATCACCACATCCTATAATACCCCACTTAATTATCTTCATTTTTTGCTTTTAATTATTTAAATATTGCTTCTCCCCAATTATTATATTAGAAAAAAAATAAAAACGTGTCCGCACACGTAAATAAATGAAATTTAATTTAACTTCGCAAATTATTAGTGCTTTTTGGACCCCAAACTTAAAAAGAGATATCATAGGAAGACATTAAACTAAAAAGTTAATTTACTCATTTTTAAATCATTGAACTTTTATATGCCTTTTTATGTATTATTCTTTTTTACATTAATTAATTATAAAAATAATTAATGACTAATTATTTAGATATTTGATAAAAATATTAAAAAACCAATTAACAAAAATTAATTTAAACAAAAACATTTTACAATGTCAACATCTTACGAAACAAGATACGCGTCCAGTCCCCAAGCGGTTAAGCACTATGACACCTCGCAATTAAGAGCCGAATTTTTGATTGACAATCTGATGGAAGAAGGCAAAATAACCCTTACTTATTCCCATTACGATCGTTATATCGCAGGTTCTGCGGTGCCGCTAACACCACTTACCCTTGACACAATTGACCCGCTTAAATCCGGTTACTTTTTAGAGCGAAGGGAATTAGGAATAATAAATGTAGGAGGAAATGGAACTGTTATCGCCGATGGAATTTCCTATGAATTAGGTTTCAAAGATGCTTTGTATATAGGAAGCGGCAACAAAGAAATTATTTTTAAAAGTGCCGATGCTAAAAATCCAGCGAAGTTTTACTTGAATTCGGCTCCTGCACACACAAATTATCCTTCTAAAAAAGTAAGTCTTGCCGAAGCAAATAAATTGCAATTGGGCTCCATGGAAACAGCTAATCACCGTACCGTAAACCAAATGATTATTGGCGGAGTGGTGACTACTTGTCAGTTACAAATGGGAATGACCGAATTGAAAGTAGGTAGCGTTTGGAATACTATGCCAGCACATGTGCATGACCGAAGAATGGAAGTTTACTTCTATTTAGACATTCCTGAAAATCAAGCCGTGTGCCATTTTATGGGCGAAGCACAAGAAACAAGACACATTTGGATGAATAACCATCAAGCTGTTATTTCGCCGCCTTGGTCCATACACTCCGGTTCAGGAACTTCTAACTATACCTTTATTTGGGGAATGGCAGGAGAGAATTTAGACTATGGAGATATGGATGTGTGTAAAATAAATGAATTAAGATAAATTAGTAACTATTAAATAAAAAAATTATGTCGATTAACCTATTTGATTTAACAGGAAAAACAGCACTTATTACGGGGGGTGTTCATGGTTTAGGAATGGCGATGTCCAAAGGATTGGGTCATGCTGGAGCTAAAATTGTTGTAAACGATCTTTCACAGCAAGCCTTAGATAATGCAGTTGCCGAATATAAATCTGTTGGAATTGAAGCTCATGGATATGTTTTTGATGTAACCGACGAGACCGCAGTAATTGCAAGTATAAAAAAGATTGAAGCTGAAGTGGGCCCAATCGATATTTTGATAAACAACGCTGGTATCATCAAAAGAACACCAATTATTGAAATGGAAGTTGCCGATTTTGCATCTGTAATAAATGTGGATTTAATAAGTCCATTTATTGTTTCTAAAAATGTTGCCAAAGGAATGATTCAACGTGGAGGAGGTAAAATCATAAACATTTGTTCTATGATGAGCGAATTAGGAAGAGATTCTGTAAGTGCTTATGCCGCCGCAAAAGGTGGATTGAAAATGCTTACTAAAAACATGGCTACGGAATGGGCAAAGTTTAACATTCAAACTAATGGTATTGGTCCTGGTTACTTTGCAACTAGCCAAACTGCCCCAATAAGAGTAGACGGACACCCATTTAACGATTTTATAATTAGTAGAACTCCTGCTGCCAGATGGGGTGACCCTGAAGATTTACAAGGCGCCGCAATTTTTTTATCCTCTAAAGCTAGTGATTTTGTAAACGGTCATATTCTTTATGTAGATGGAGGAATTTTGGCTACGATCGGAAAACCGTCGAATGAACTATAATACATCAATTGTCATGCGCAGACATAGACTTATATTAACCATACTCGCTGCGGGTACATTTATTTCCTATTCCCAAAAAGCGGAAAGAAACAAAATAATAACCGTATCCAATTGTTTAAATGTAGAAAGGGAATTTGAAACGGTATCACTATCTAGAGAATCTCTTGCCATAAACAGCACTGATAAGTTGGAGCAATATGGTGTTAGAGAAATTGGAACAACTAATTTTTTAATAACCCAATGTGTTGATGAAGATGGTGATGGTATTTCTGATGTTTTGCTATTCCAGCCAAAAATAATGGCACATTCCAAGAAAAAAATGGAACTTGTCCGAACTTCCGATGCACCAAAAGCAAGTGAAAATTGGTGTTATTCGAGATTTGTTCCTGAAAGAATCGATGATTATGCATGGGAAAATAACAAAGTAGCTTTTAGAACCTATGGTCCTGTTGCCCAAAAAATGAAAGAAGACGGAGTCAAAGGCGGAACTTTAACAAGCGGTATTGATGCCTGGTTAAAAAGAGTGGAATATCCAATCCTAAACAAATGGTATGAAAAATATACCAATGGAACCGGAACGTACCACAAAGATACAGGTGAGGGTTTAGATAATTTTCATGTTGGTGACAGTCGTGGTATTGGTGGTGTTGCCTTAAAAGTGGATGATGTATACTATTTTTCCAAAAATTTCACTACTTGGAAAACCATTACGACAGGCCCTATTCGAACAAGTTTTATTTTGACTTATGCTGACTGGGATGCTGCTGGAAATAAAATCTCGGAAGTAAAACACATCAGTTTAGATTATGGCAACTTCCTTTCGAAATTCGAAATTTCAGTTTCAGGAACCAAAACGCTTTCAACAGGAATTACCTTGCATGAAAATGACGGAAAAACAGAAGGTAATCTTAAAGAAGGCTGGATCGATTATTGGCAACCTCTTGATGATTCTGAATTGGGAACTGGAATTGTCTTCCCAAAAAACACAGACATTAGCTTTGAAAAATACATAAACTCAAATAAAGAACTGTGTAATTTGTATGCTACCCTAAAAGTAAAGAACAACAAAGTGATTTATTATTCTGGTTTTGGGTGGAAAAAACAAGGCGCATTTACCACCAAAGAAGCTTGGGAAAAGTATCTTGGTGAGTTTGCCCAGAAAATAAACAATCCGATTACAGTTAAAATAAAATAGCAAACTGTATTAATTCTGAAAACAAAAACCCGAAGTTTCTTTAGAAACTTCGGGTTTTTTTATATTATAAATTTGTTTTTTACTCCCAATCATCCGTTCTAAAAGAAGAAGCAGGCAACATATTATTGTCAAATAAAGTACCAACAAACCAGTTGCTCCATCCATATCGAACGGCTATAGGAATTTTAACTCCTTCACTCAACACCTTAATTTGTTTGCGATTGATAATTTCTGCTTTGGCTGGATAAAATATTTTGTCTGCTCCGGCTATTTCAAAGTTGCTCAATGCCACTTCAGGCGAATACAATCCTGTTTCAGCATTATCAAAATTTACGATCAAAGCCCCTTCTTTTTCAGTCATCGTTTTATAAACGGGTCCTAAATAATCGACATCTTTCATACCATACGTTTTATGGAGTGCAGCAAAAAGCAATCTTTCTGCCACTTCTTTCTTTCTGGGAGGGTGAATAGTTGCATCTGAGCCAATATCTGCTGTCACGGCCATAGCCGAATTTGGGATAATGCTCGAAGATTTAAGTTGGGCTTCACGGAGTAATTGAGAACTGCTTTTGTCGTCATATTTATTAGGAGCAATTTGAACATAATAAAAGGGGAAATCACCGATATTCCATTTACTACGCCAGTCCTTAACCATTTCTGGCAATAACTTTTGGTAGACCTTTGGCTCATCCCGATTGGTTTCTCCCTGATACCAGAGAACCCCTTTAATGGTATAAGAAGTAATCGGATTAATCATAGCATTAAAAATAGCCGAGGGCATTCTTTTGTATCTCTCCGTTGTATCCGTCTTTCTATTATTTATTTCCAAATTAAGGCTCATCGTTTCCTTACTGATCCAGGGTTGAATCCTCGTGCCTCCCCAAGAGGTCATTATCAATCCAACAGGAACATTCAAAATTTCTTGTAATTGCCTTCCGTAAAAATAGGCAATCGCACTAAAATCTTTCGTAGTTTCAGGTGATGCTTTATCCCATTTTTTGCATTTACCTATTGTATCCAAAGCAGTGGGTGAACCATTTTCACCAATTGAAAACAATCTAATATTATTATTGTTAGAAGTTGCAACCGCCTTGTTTCCCTCAAAAGTAGGCTGTCCGGTATACCCTTTAAGCGGTTGTCGCATGTTAGATTGCCCAGAACAAACCCATACTTCCCCGAATAAAACATTCTCTAGTTTGATGTTTGATTCGGCACTTTTGAAATGGATTGTTTGTGGTTCTTTGCTTAAGCTGGTTAAAACAATAACTTCCCAACGTCCGGTTTCATTCGGCATCACCGTTAAACTTTTATCTAACCAACTAGTTTTAATGGTAATTTTTTCGGCTGGTTTTGCCCAACCCCATAATTTCACAGAGGCATTGCGTTGCAACACCATATTCGAGGAAAGGATTGCTGGTAGTTTGATTTTAGCAAAACTATCTTGGATAATAAAAAGGCACACAGTTGCAACAAGGGTAAAAAATGTTTTTTTCATATTGTTAATTTTTAGTTGAAATTCCTAAGTTTAATTTGATAAAATAGATTCCTTTTTTATTACTCTAAAATTCTTTTTCCCCAATTTCGCTCGTTGGAAGTTTATTTTTACTGGTCAATTTATTGAAATTGTAGCTAAAATTAAGTAATAAAACATTGGTTTCATAGATATAATTGGTTGTGGTATAAAAATCATTTCCCGAAGTGGTAATTCTTTGCTGGTTCGAATCCATAGAGCCAAAGTTAATATTTTGCCATTGCAACCCTAAGCTGCCTTTTCCGGCTAAAACAGTTTTCTTCACAGCCAAATTGGGGGATAAAAACCTAGAATCTTCCCCTTGTGCCGTTGGTTTTGCCGAAGTGTAATTTACATTGGCAGTAATACTCCAATTCTTATCTAAATTAAAGTTGCTGTTCGCATTCACAGAATAAACCCAATTAGAATTATTCACCATTGACGTTTCTTCTAAAACGTTTAAAGTACCACTAATTTTGTAATTGTAAATATTTCCACCAACAAACATCGATATCCATTTCACAGGTTTAAGATTGGTTCCAAATTCCAAACCAACAAGCCTCGCTTTTTCTGCATTCGTGAACAATCGATTCAGAGTGGTTTCATCATACACACTATTTACCCTTTGGATAGGATTTTTTATGTTTTGATAATACAAGGTAGTAAATAAAGTTCCTTTTTTGAAGGTATGATTCATTCCTAATTCTACCAAATCTAAGAATTGCGGCAGTAAATCAGGGTCTCCTTGCTCGAGTGTTTCAGAGTGCTCTCTTTCGGGTATTGGGTTTAATTCAGAATTATTATTGCGTTGCACTCTTTTGCTATAGCCGAATTTGGCATTCCAAGAGTTATTAAAGGTATATAATAAATTCGCTGATGGAAAAAGCTTGCTTAAATTCAAAAGATGAGGATTGTTATCCGAAGACAATACTACTTCTCGTGCAGAATACTCATACCGTAAACCGGCTACATACTGCATTATATATGCTTTACCAGAGTATTGAGAATATACTGAATTAATATGATTGTTTGTTTTTGCAGTTCCTTTAAATTTTGAATTATCCACTGTTGAGATTGGAAGAAGAATATAATCAAAGGTGCCGTCTTGTTGATCATTTCGATATTGATACCCACTCTCCCATTTGCCATTTCCTATCGGGATGGCATAATCTAATTTAAAGCGAAATCCTGAAATAGGATTCTTATATGGATTATTAACCTCTTGTAAAATATCAGATTGTGGAGACAATCCCAAGTAGTTTTTATTGATGGTATTACCGAATAAATTAGCATATTCATAAAGCAGGGAACTCGTTACTGTTGACTGGTTCGTAAAAGTGTGGGTATAATCAAAGTTGGCTAATGTAAAAGTACCTTCTTTGGTTTGCACATTCGAATTGAAATAGGTGTTTTCATTTGAAATGGCATTGAAAGTTAAATCAGAAGTAGTGTTGTTATAAACGATGTCTGCACGTCTGGCTTGGAATTTTTTACCTACAAAAAAACCAACATTAAAAACATCATTTTTAGTAGCGGTATAAATCACCGCTGCTTTACCGGAATAATTGTGTCTATCAAAACTTCTTTCTCCACGGGAAGGAAAACGGGTAATGGTATTATTGCCGAAGTTTTTGGTGAACACATTTCCTTCGCGAAAACCATTGACATCATTCCTCTGGTAGTTTGTACTGACTGCGATGTCTACTTTATTTTTTTTATAATTGATCGTAAGATCCCCTCCAAAACGTATGGGTTGTTCCAGATTATTATAATCGCCCGTACTGGGTAATCCTCCCATACTATTTGTGGCTATGGCAATACCATCCGTGTTGCCCTTGGTCGTAACAATATTTATAATACCTCCTTTTCCGTCGGGGTCATACTTGGCAGAAGGCGCTGTTATCAGTTCAATGTTTTCAATAGTATTCGCCGGCAATTGACCTAAAACAGTTGCTGCATCAGTCAAAACGGGTTTACCGTTAACCAAAACCATAAAGCCATTGGATCCTCTAACGCTAATATCTCCTTGTCCGTTAACCGTTACCGAAGGTAAATTTTTCACAACATCAATGGCTGAGCCACCTTTAGAAGTTTGAAATTGATTCGCTTTGTATTGCTGTTTGTCAATTTTATTATAGGAATTTGATTTTTTACCCAGAACCAAGACTTCTTCTAAAGATTGGGCAGTTCGTTTTAATTTAATGGTATCTAATTGAATTTGTTGGTTGTTTTGTACCACAATATTTTCTAGCAAACGAGTTTCATAGCCCACAAAATACAATTTGAGTTTGTATTTTCCCGGACTGATATTTTGAATAAAAAAAACTCCATTTTTTTTGGATAACGTACCTGTTAAAACTGAGGAATCAATCGAACTTAGTAAGGATACACTAGCATAATCGATAGGAGCTGAATTTTGATTGTCTAAAACTGTTCCTTTTATGGAACTATTCTGAGCTACAACAGCATTTGCAAAAAGAAGCATTAATACTACTTTTAAGTAGGATTTCTTATTTAACATTTTTAAGTTATTTGATTTATCCGTTTTAGACTGCAATATACACAAATGGTTTATTGCTTATATAAAAACAAACCTCGAAGCAGGACTACGAGGTTTATTTGTCATGAACCAAAGGGTTCAAATAAATACATTATTTCTTTTTGGTTTCCGTTACGCCTTCTGTTATCGAAAAATCAGCAAAACGTACCGCTTCTTCTCGCAAATCAGCCACTTTTTTCAAACTGCGGTAAATTCCCCATTTGGGACGAATGAAATTATTGTCAGGTCGAATCGTCTCTAAATCGGGGTTACTATACGAAAGCAGTTCCTTACCGTCTTTTATCCTTTTTATAACAACCGAATACGTTCCGTTAGCTCCCACTTTTATCACTTCGGTAATTTGAACCCAAGTTCCTTCGAGTTCCGAAAGGTTCATGCTGGCGACAATAGTTTCGTTATTGTGAACCACATTGAATTGATTCACCGTTCCCTTCTTAGCAGTTAAGGTAAAAATAGGCATGTCCTGCGATCCGCCCACCGCTTTTATTTGGTGCAAGTGGGTAAAATTACTGGAAGGCTGAAATCCTTTTGGCAATTTAAATTTCCATTGGTAAGTAATGATTTCGCCTAGGGTTCCCTTCAAATTATCTGGAGATCCTTCATAGGTTTTGATTTCTACCCTTTGTTTTTGATCCACATCGGCGACCGGTTCATTGTCTGTTGTGGTTGTCTTATCCGCATTAATGTAATTGATATGAGAATAGAATTCGAACACATTTTCTTTTAAATCGGCATCCCAAACTTCGGCGATGTGTCTTCCAAAAGAGGCATGATTACCTAATTTATTATGATCGGCTGCCTCCACAGCAGATTTTCCGGGTGCCAATACGCTACTGATTAATTCATAGGTTTCTCCTGGACCGTCGGCTTTTAAAACTACTTGGGAATGGGATAAAAAGGGAAGCGCAAAAAGTGTTAGTGCAAAATTAAATTTCATTAGGATGGGTTTAATTGATTTATTATTTTTTTCAAAAATAGTTTATACGATAGGAATGAGCGTGATTAACATTTTAAAATTTACATAAAAAATGCGGTATTTTTCATAGAAAAATACCGCATTTTAAGTATTATATAATTTCTGTTTATTGAATAATCAATTTTTTAGCATCTGATTTACCATCTTCCGTGATTTTCAGAATATAGTTTCCTTTAGCTAATTTAGATACATTGATCTCGGCATTATTGCTTGTTTTAGCTTCAAGCACTTTTTGTCCTAAAATACTGTATATAGCCACTTGCTTTTGGCTGTTGCTTGGAGAACTAATATATAATTTTCCGTTTGAAACTGGGTTAGGGTAAACAGTACATTGTGATTTACTTACTTGTTGTAATCCTAATACAACAGTAGAATCCCATGTAGTAGCTACTCTAATATCATCAATAACAAGCGATGGTGTAGAAGTTGAAGACGCTTGCAATAATTTAATTCTGTCAATATTTGATCTAGTAACAGAAGTTGTTGGAGTACTTTGAGTTAAAGTGGGAATAGGTTTTGATGTGGTATCTGGATTGACCCATAAATTAGCTACTTGGCTGGTAGCAGGAGCATCACCGATATTTTCGTAGCTAATAACTATTGTGTATTTTGTACCAAAAGAATAATCTAAATCGCTCCATACACACTCACCTCCATTATTTGATTTTGATAATCCAAGGTTGAAAGTACCAGTAGCAATGTTTTTTCTGAACATTACACTCGATGCATATCCCGAAGAAACGACAGATGTCAAAGGATCAGTAGTCTCGAAATAAAAACTATAAATACCTGTTGGAGTTGATTTAGTAACATCTATACCAGGGACATTCAAAACAACAACAGGATATGGCGGTAATGCTCCAGGGTTAGCCTTGATATAGTCTGCATCAGCAGAGGCTTGGAAGGCAACTTGAGCATTAACAAGCAAAGAAGCAGGAGTTGTTTTACCATCATTAGGATCTACAGCCGTAAAAGTAAAAGAAGAAAATAAATTACCAGTTGTGGTAGGGGTAAATTTTAACTCAGGGTCAATTCCAGAACCAACAAAGCCAATACCATTTCCAGTAGGACTATTAGCTTTTATTACAACATCATCTGTAACATTAGTACTTGGTGTAAGAGTCCAAGAACCAAGTCCAACACCCGTAGTTGAATTAAAATTCATTAAAATCAATTTATCATCAATAATATAATTATCAAAGTTTTCATAAAAAGGCAGTGTTTTTAATGTTGTATTACCTACAAATACTTGTGTAGCAACTCTAGTACTTTCAGTACCATTTACAGTTTGTGAAACATAATAGTTTGCATAACTCAATGGAGTTGATGATGATAAAAGAGTACCTCCAGTTAGTGCATCATACCATTTAAATGTTCCGCCAACATCACTTTTCGCAACTAAGTTGGCTACTGTTGGAGTAGGAGTACTGTTAAAAGCTTGTCTTTTTTCAACTGTTGGAGATGCTGTAAATGCTGCAGGTGTACTAAGGCTGATTTTAAAATTATCATATTGAAATTTATATGCATTATTATCTTGAACACCAGATATAAATCCAAAATTAGTCATTGTTGTTCCAGTATAAGCAGAATCAGCTGAGGATCCAGCAGATGTTAAAGTTCCAGTTGTTGGATCAACAAATGCGTCCGTAATAGCAGTTCCTGGATCTTCACGATACAACAGCTCCCAAGATTTAGAAATTGGGTTATAAACCACTTTAACACTAAGTGCTGCATAGGTTGCAGTTACAGGAATTACAGCTAAGGCTGGAGATTCAATTAAACGTGTAGCAGTGCACAATTCTTGAGCATCAACAGTTGTAGATGAATTTCCAATACCATTATGAAATTTAATTAAGCTAACACTTGGTTGAGTTCCAGTAACAGTATTTTTTTGATACACAATCGCATATCCGTCAGATCCAGTAGGAGTTGTACTTCCAAGAATACCGCTGTTAGATGCACACAATACTACCGCCATAAAATATTTACCTTCGGCGTAACTTGTAGTACCATTAGTACCTAATCTGTTAGTTTTTAAATTAACACTCCATGTAACCGATTTGTCATTTGCAGAAAGTACAGCATTTAATCCTGTAGGAGAAGTTGGTAAAACACCCGTAATTGTTGGTCTTGCATAAATAGCACTTTTACTAGCAGATGTAGTAACCATATTTAAATAGGTGTTACCACTATTTAAAACTGTAGAAATAGCTCCTGTACCCCCAGTTTGTGTATAAGTAACTGAAGGCGTAGAAGTTCCACCAGTAAAAGGCGCCGCTACGGCAGCAGCTCCAAATGTTTCTTCAAAAACTGTTTGACTATAAATTGAATTTGCGCAAAGCAAAAGTAATAACAGTCCGTAATTTAAGGATTTGTAATTGAGTAATGATTTTTTCATAATAATTTTTTGTTTGTAAAAAGATTTAATGTTTTTTGATAATAAATTACTTAGTTTTTAGTTTCGGATACGAATTTAGTAAATACCAAATTCCAAAACAAAAAATCAACAATAAATTAACACAGCAAATTTAATACCTGCTCATGAAAAAAAATACTTTATTGGGGGTAAAATAGTCCAAACCTTTACTTTTATTGAGTGTTTACAAGTAAATATGCATAGTTTCTTGCTTTTTTAAATAGTTAATGTAGTTGATTTAGATTTTATTGAAAATAAGTTCCTACGGTTTTGTTATTACTTGATGTTTGTTTTATTTAGAGACAGAAGTTCCGAGAAAACGGAACCAACGAAAAAAAAATATCATGAGTGTATTTGCTTATAAATTATAATACTTCAAGGGCACTATTGTATGTCATACAATAGAATTTCATGTGGCCGCAAAAAATACCACCGCTTCGCAGATTTAAAAAAATCTGCAAAGCAGTGGCAAAATTGTACAGCTTGTTGTTATTCAGGATCTTTATCTTTATCCAAGCTAGATTTGGCTTTATTTTGCTTGTTTACGTTACTGGCGTGTCGTCCGCTGCCACCCGCATTATCCAAAATTCCTTTTTCGGGACTCAACTCTTTTAAGGCTATTTGCAAACGGGCATAGGCCGCGTTGGCTTCCTTATTGTTTGCATAATCGGCAACTAACTTTTCTTCAAAAGGTGCATTACTCATATCAAAAAGTTCTCCTTCGCGGGTTAATTTCCACTTGGCTTCACGAACATACCACTTGTTGCCTAATTCTATAAAAATCCACTGTCTCGGATTTCCTTTTTTTCCTAGTAATTGAGGTAGGAAACTGCGCCCGTCAATCGCTTTTTTAGTAGGTAATTTAGCCCCCGCCAAATCGGCAAACGTGGGCAAGATATCACTGGAATCAATCAATACATCATTCACTTTTCCGGAAGCAATTACGCCCGGCCAGTTGGCAATCGTGGGCACTAAACTACCACATTCAAGCATTGTCCCTTTTTTGCCGGAAAGCGCTTTTCCTCCTATTGAACTTCTATTTGCATACTGACTTGCCGTACCATTATCGCCCATAAAAACGATCAGAGTATTTTCCCTTAATTTTAAATCATCCAATGTGCTTAACAATTTGCCAACTAACTTATCCATATAGGCGGTATTGTCAGCGTATAGATCACTACCGGGTGTACTGTCGGGAGTGCGTTGGATAACCGCATGCACATGTACCATAGAATAATACAAAAAGAACGGTTTGTCCTTGTTGGCAGTGATAAAATTGACCAGATGATCGTGCATTAAATCGGGCATGTACGTTTGGCTGTCCAACTTTTTGTTTTCTCCATTTTCGATATAATTTTCAGCTTTCTTTTTTTCAGTGCTCCAATAATCGCCGCTTCCCTGAAAAGTAATGTAATCATCAAAACCGAAATCCTTTGGGGTTAACCCAAACTGACTCCATTTTCCTACCATGGCGCTAGTATAACCTGCTGTTTTCAATACCGAAGGAATTAACACCTCATCCTCTGGTTTAATAAGCTCCACATTATCCTGATTTACAGCGCCTGTTCTAAAAGGATAACGGCCCGTTAAAATCATTGACCTTGATGGCCCACACAAGGGAGCTGTATAGCCGTGAGTGAATCGTATTCCGTCCTTGGCCATCTGATCGATAATGGGCGTTTTGTTGTTATCAGAACCGTAACAACTCACATCGCCTATACCCAAATCATCGGCAAGGATGAAAATAATATTGGGTTTCAAGGCATTAGTTTTTGCCTTTTTATTTTGGGCAGACACCCCAGAAACGGCGATAAAAAGAGCAAGAATAACGAGGTATTGTATTTTTTTCATGGTAGTATAATTAATTAAAAAATGTATTTATAAAGTCAATTGATTGATTTCGGAGGCGTAGATTTTTGCGTCAACAGCCTTTGCCAAAGCATCGTATTCTGGATTTGCATATTTTTTAGAGGCTATTTTCAAAATCCGAATCGTTTCCTGGTATTCCATTTTTTGGATTTGCTCATAGTCCCATTTTTTTTCGTTTTTCAAGTAGGGTAATAACCAATCCACACATTTTTTTATATTTTTTCCTTCACTTATTTGTTGTTGCCACAGATTGACCTTGCTATTTTCGGCCAATTGGGCGGCTATAAAATAACCATCCAAATTCATGCTGACATAGTTCCAGGATTTGGTGCGCGACAATTCTAGGGGCTGGCTTCCATCCGATTTTAACTGGGTTTCCATTCGGTTTTTGAAAGTTTCTATCTCAGCTGAAGCAACTTCGGGATGATCCGTAAAAAAAGCATAATCTATTACTTGAACGCTGTAATGGGTTCCGTGATTGTTGTGTTCATCGGCTTCGTCTTTTCCTATGGGACTTTCCACAAGCCACGTTAAATAATCCGAGAACCATTTCTGAAGTTCTAGATGGTCTTGTTTTGTCCAACTTTCAGAACCTTGGAGCAAGATAGCGGCATCTATAACACGAAATAATTCTCGTGTTTCTATAATTCCTATCCCCCTACCCGTGTTTTTTCCAGGAATTGCTTGTCCAAAATTAAGATGCGGATTTTGACGTGTGGCAGCGTCTAAAAACCAAGTTTGTATGAGTTTTGAAGAAAATTTTGCATATTTATCTTCTTTGGTGAAATAGTATGCCAAAGCCAATTTTTCAACATCCTCTTTCATTCTATCTATTTCTTGAGAATCACTGATGTCATAATAAGTCGGATTCCGAATACCATCTTTTTTGATATAAGGCAGTCCATCGGGCTTAGTCGGATCAGGCCACCAATAGGGTCCTGTACTCATATAATCGTGCTTATCACCGCTTGGAGGTACTTGTTTTTTGTTCATTACCGAATATAATTTGGCCTCATTAAGTACCTGATCGGCTTTCTTCAACAACGATTTTAATGCTGCTGTTTTTTCTGTGTCTTTTGCAGCGATTAAATCATAATTCTTTTGTAAAATGGCTCCCTCTAAAACAAGGGTTTTTGGGTAATTGCTTACTGTTTCTTTCCTATCTTGCGCTGAAACGCAAAAAAAGAAAAAAAAGAGTAAAAGAAAGCTTGCGTATTTTATTGTTTTCATCCTATTTTCTTGTGGAATGTTTATTGTTACTTTTTATTCAGTCTAAAAACCTCGAAATCGCTATATACATGATGGGTTCTTGTCATTCGAAAGCCAAAATACCCTGAATTATAACTCGTCCAAAGTCCTGAACCCCAAATTCCCTCTGCTATTTTATCCTCCTTTTGTGCATCGTTACTGATATCGATTGCATCCCCTTTTTTTAGTTCATATACTATTTTACCGTCAAAAATGTATTGGACAATATCATTGGCTGCCACCAACTGTATATGATGCCGTTGGTTTGGAACAATTAAAAAATCTTTATTATCGTCGCGAGTACAAAGCGCAACGTGGTTGATGAATTCTTCATTTTGTTGTCTTGGATATCTTCGCAAGCGAGTGGTGCGGTTGTTGTTTGAAACCGTTCCACCTCCAGTGCTGGCATAATACCCCTTTAATTGATCGTAGGATTTGAAATTCCCATTGTATTTCTTGCTATCGAACAGCCCTCCGGATGCATTAGGCTCAATATCTTCTGGTGTATTGGCCATCCAAAACTGGTTGATGTCACGAGGAACAATATCATTTCCCTCATCATAAGTTGATGGAGCTGTAACCCAATAACTAATCATAATGGGACCTTCCAGTTTTGACTTATTCCAAATGGTACACCCTCTTGGATCATGAACCTGCAACGAACCATTTTCAATTCGGGCATATCTTATAAGATTTAAATCGGCTTGGGAGAATTGAACGAGCCAGTTTTTCTCAAAAGTGGCTTGATTGTCCAACTTGTCTCGCTGGACAACAGACCCTATTTTGTATTGCACCGCGGCATATCCATAAAGCTTGTTTTTATTACCTAGATTTATCGCAACTGCATCCTGTGATTGACCACTTGCACAGCAAAAAAACAGGAGGACTAGTACGATTAAATTTTGTGACTTTACAAACATAATGACTTTCAGAGTTCTAAATTCATTCCCTTGATTAAAGTGTTAATCACCAGACGTTTTCCAATCTAAAGTATCTCCTTTTAATCTTCTTAAAGCTTCTGCTTCGGTTTTCTTGCCTTTATCCCCTTGATCTAGCATCCATTTTTTCAATTCAGACACCAGTTTAATTTTAACGGTAGTAAGTGATTTGTCATCTGCCAAATTATCCAATTCATACACATCTTTTTTAATATTATACAACTCAAATTCAGGTCTATTTCTAAATAATTTGGCGTGTGCTGCTTGTTTTGGATTTGTTTTGGTTGATTTTAACCAACTTTCGTAAAGTTTATTTCCAGGTTGTGAACCCGAAGATAAAAAAGGTTCGGTATAGCTTATGTTCCAGATCAATTTATAATTGTGATCTTGAATCGAACGCACTGGATAGTTATCAGATCCGTTTTTAATCCCTCGAGTGGTATGAACACCGTAAACGTAATCACGAACTTCTTTAGGCTTTCCACTTAAAGTGGCATAAAAACTTTTGCCATCAAGCGGAAGGGTTTGCTCTTTATTTCCTCTTAACTTTTCTGGATTTCCGCCAGCGGCTTCAAAAAGGGTAGGAACAACATCAATATATTGTGCCAAAATATCAGTTCTAGTGGAAGGTTTAATAACTTTTGGCCAGCGGGCAATAAATGCCGCTTTTAGTCCCATATTATAACACGTCCATTTGGCAAAAGGCATAGAACTTCCATGCTCACTGGCAAAAAGGAACATCGTATTATCCTTTTTCACAGAGTTATCTACCATTTTCATGCAATTACCAACAAGGCTATCGGCATAAGTGATTTCAGCATAATATTTAACTAGACTTTCTCTTGTTTCTTTTGTATCAACCATATAAGGTGCTATGGTAAGTTTATTAGCGTCATATTGCTTTGGATTACCCCTATTCCAAGGACCATGAGGCTGATTTGTGGCCACTACCAACAAATAAGGTTTAGACGAGTCTTTCTTAATCCATTTTTCAGCATCCAAGAGTTCAATGTCTTGTCCTTTGCCATTATCGCTATTTCTCCCACCCAAATATTCAAAGGGAAAATTTGCCATTGGCGCATAATGTTGTTTTCCAATCAGTGCCACACGGTAGCCTATTTTGGTGAAATGCTGTACAATACTGATGATGTTGTCATACACTTGGGCATGATTGGGATAACTTCCATTTTTCACCGGAAAAATCCCGGTATACAAACTCTGGCGCGTTGGCCCACACATGGCGGTAGCATTGTTCATATTGTCAAAAGTCATTCCTTCTTTGGCCAATTTAGCTAAATTTGGGGTAAGCACATCTTTGTTTCCATAGGGTTCACAATCGATTGAGGTCATGTCATCAGCAATAAAAAACAAAATATTTGGTTTTGGGCTTGGATCCTTTTCTTTACTGTGATTTTGAACTACAATTCCTTTATTGGATAATGAGGCAATTATAGGCTTTTTACCTCCCGTTTTTTCATACAAAGCGGAAATAATGTCTGTTTTAGAATTCTTTACATTTTGATTTTTGACGTTTTTGACAATCGCCTTTTTTTCAAAATTTGAAAGCTGAAACGAAGAGGCTGTGATAATTGCTATACTAGCAAATCCAAAAAGTAGTAATGATTTTTTGTACATCTTATTTATTTTATTTTTTTAACAATGGGAAACTTAATTCTATTTTAATGAGGGATTTTATATTCTATAACGATATTAAACAAGGGTATTTTTCCTAAATTTTTGACTACATGTACCATGGGTTCCGCAAATTTTACCGTATTAGCAACCTGAATTCCTGTACCCGGTTTTCCGTTCGGCGAATACCGTGGGTCTGTTAATTGTACTTCATTCAGTCGAACCACTAACCTTTGCGCATGACTGTGCAACGCTCTTATATCGCCTGGCTTTAAACGTTCTTCAAAAACTCGGAATTCAGCATCTTCATAAACAATGGTGTTTTTTAAAGGCTCAACCCATTCTGATGGTTTTGTCAATGGCGGATGATTCTTTTTTAAAGCGATTTCAAAAAAAGATCCTTCGGGCATTTGGTACGATTCATTTTCCATAAAAACGGCTATTTGACCCCGTTTTAATTTAATATTCCCTCGATTACTTTTGAAATTAATTTTTTCTAAAGCAACAATAATTCGTGTACCAAAATTTGGCGTATTGGCTGAAGCACAAGCCGCACCATCCCTCATAACGGTCATATAGGCATTGTCTAGGGCAACCGAGTCACGTTCAATTATTTTTTCAATACCTTTTGACTCCATAAAAAGAGTAGATTCACAACATTTTGCTGAAGTAATTTGCGTCGTTAGGACAAAAAAGACAAATGATAAAAAGAACTTTTTCATTGTTGTATTCTTAATTGGCTACACATCTAAAACCCAAATGCTCCATAGAAGAATCAGCTGAACTTTTCATTCTAGCAGAAACACGGTATCCGCTACAATAGGATTCATTGCATAGAAAAGAACCACCGCGCATGACTCTTTTGGCAACCAATGGTTCATCAGGATCATAACTTTTTAGAGGCCCTTTTGGATTGAGGGCAATTTTAACTTTTTGGAAAGAGTCATAATAAGTATTATTATAGTTGTCAGCACACCACTCCCAAACATTTCCAGCCATATTGTATAACCCATATCCATTTGGTTGAAATGATTTTACGGGAGCTGCTCCAAAAAAACCATCAGTAACATCATTCTTATAAGGAAAACTTCCTTGCCAATAATTACAATGTTCTTTTCCTTCGTCTACTTTTTCATTTCCCCAAGCATATACATTTTTCTCTAAACCGCCTCTTGCGGCATATTCCCATTCAGCTTCTGTAGGCAGTCGTTTTCCTGCCCATTTGCAGTATGCATTCGCATCATCCCAACTGATGTGAACCACCGGGAGATTTTCCATTCCCACGATATCACTTTCCATTCCTTTTGGATGTTTCCAATTGGCTCCATGTGTCCAACTCCACCACTGACTGTAATCTTGCAAACTCACTTCACCTTCCGTAGGCACAAACACAAGAGAGGCCGCTTTCAAGGTTTCGGCTTCCGGTTTCGGCGTGTCTGATGGTAATTGTTTTTTTAGTTCCTCCCAGTTAATATCTTTCTCCGCAGTGGTAATGTAGCCAGTTGCAGCAACAAATTGCGCAAATTGCGCATTGGTTACTTCAGTAGTATCCATATAAAAACCATTCAATTTCACGGCATGTTTTGGAAATTCATCCTGACGTGCCTGATCATTGTCACCTCCCATACTAAAAGTTCCGCCAGGAATCCAAACCATGCCTTCTGAATTTTTTACATTGGGCCTTATTTCTTCTTTGAGAACAGTGAATTTTGAACTGGGTTTCACTCCAAATCTATTGGGAATAGCTGCCGTGCAACACGTTTTTGTAGTGGTGCTGTTTTTTTTAACAACACCCTTATTAACGGTCGATTTTTGGGAAGTTGGCTTTGTTTGCGCATTTGCAATTAAGACGAGTAACAAGAAGACCCCTAAAATAGTATTTTTCATTATTAAATTAGTTTTCTTTTGTTGTTTTGTACTTACCATTTTTAATTGCAGGATTTATATATTATTATTGGAAGTTTTTTATTTTACTTGCGTTTTCAAAAAGGTAAGCATTTTAGCTTTTAAATCCTTGGCAACTCCCTTGTAAGATGCTTCGTCAGCAACATTTATCGTTTCATTTGGATCTTTGTCATAGTCATACAATTCTGTGCCTATAACTAAATTCTCATTATAAGGTTGAGTACTTCTAAAATCATTCGTTAACCAAATAGTATATCTAAATCTAGTATCTCTTAAAGAATATCCCATTACTTTGGCAGATGCATAACCTTGTCGCTCTTTTTCACCTTTTGGTCCACTTCGAGGGTATTGACTGATAGAAAAATCTTTTACTGATTTAGCTGTTTTGTTCATCAACGGCTTTAGGCTTTTTCCGTCCAATGCTTCGGGGATTTTGACTCCTGCCAAATCACATAATGTTGGAAAAATATCGACAAATTCAGTTGTAGCATTAGCAGTTGTAGCAGCAATTCCAGGAGCAGCAATGATCATTGGAGTGCGTGTTGCTTGTTCAAAATTGGTGTGCTTACACCAAATGTTGTGGTCACCCAAATGCCATCCGTGGTCACCCCAAAGAACAATTACCGTGTTTTTGGTTAATTCTAACGCATCTAATTTATCCAATAATTTACCAACCTGAGCATCAGTATAGGAAATTGCGGCATAGTAACCATGAATTAATTCTTTTTGTTTCTCTACCGGCAAAGTCACCCCAATGTCTTTTTGATCGGTAAAAGACAATAGCGGTGGTATATCTGAATATCCTCTTAGCTCACCAGAGTTATGAAAAGCAACTTCAACACTATTCTTAGGAGCTTCTTGAAAAACCGCTACAGGCATATCTTCTCTTTTGTATAAATCCCAATATTTTTTTGGAGAAACAAATGGTAAATGTGGTTTGGAGAATCCTACAGCAAAAAAGAAAGGTTTCGTATCTGATTTCAATTTTTCTAATATTTCTAATGCTCTTAATGCATTAGCGCCATCATTATAAGCATTATCAGGAACATCGGCACTTTCAACAGAGGGTTTTAATAAATTAGATACATATTCTTCTTTATCTTTATCGGTTAATCCTTTTTCATCAGCTTCTTTTTTATATTTTTTTGCCAATTCCTTTGTTGCAGGCAATTGATAGGCTCCAAGTACTGGCATTCCTGTTTCTTTTGAATAATACTGTTCTTCAGCTTTAGAATAATTATAATAGGGGACGCTCCAAGAAGGGCTATCCATTTGCTTATCAACACAACGAGAATCATAAATCTTTCCAATTCCTTGAGTAGAATATCCTTGCGAAATTAAATATTGAGGCAAACTCAAAATATCTGGGTTGATGTCGCGCATTTTAGTTTTCAAATCCCATACTTTAGTATAATCAGGACGTTTCCCTGTCATTATGCTTGCTCTTGTTGGCCCACAAACCGCTTGTTGACAGTAGTTATTCATAAAAACGGTTCCCATTTTAGCCAATCGGTCCATGTTTGGGGTTTTAACCAATTTATCACCATAACAACCCAAGATTGGTTTTAAATCATCTATGGCAATGAATAAAATATTGGGTTTGGTTTTTTGTTGCGCCACTACTGGAGCCGTAATTACCATTGCGAATGCAATAATCAATAAATAGAATGCTGGGTTACTTTTTTTCATTTGTTTTGTCGTAATTTTTTTAATGATTTTAAATACTGTCTTTTAAGAATGCTTTTAATTAAAAAGGTTTAATGGGATTCATCAAATTATTCCTATTTTCAAAAATAGAAACAATCCTCTATCTATAAATACAAAATTAGGGATTTAATTGTCCAACTGTCGTTGTACTTTTTTTTTTAAATTTAGAATACGTAAATTTATCTTTTTATGATAAGTTTCAGTGTTCTCGAATCGGATTCAGTTGCTACTTTTACGAAGTAAATACCTTTATTTAAATCTGAAATATCATAAGGGTTGTTTTGGCTAGTACTGGATTTTTTTTGAAAATCACCGTCCTTTTTTACTAGTTGCCCATTAAAATTATAAATAGCAACTTTAAGAAATTCTCCAGCATTTGAAGAATTTTCGATACTAAAAGATGTCGATGAAGGATTTGGAAAAATGGTTATGGTGTTTTTATTACCCGATATCTCGCTCGTATTTACAGAAAGCGGAACAACTAAATAAGAGGGTCCTACTTCGCTTAGTTTCAAAGGATGATTTGTAGTTACTCCTGTAGTAAATTCATCACTTCCTACGTCTTTTAAAGTAATTGTTGCTGGTCTTGATTTTCTGCCGGTATCAAATAATAGATTCGGGTCGTCATCAGTCAATGGAATGTCCAATATGGCAGGATAACTGGAACTAGCTGCATCGATTGCAGGACTGCCAGCCGACAACCCTTTATATCCATCGCTATTAGTCATCAAAAGCGGGTCTACATTAGTAATTCCTGAGGCAATCGTTATACCTAAACTTCCTTTTCGAATATTTCCAACCCATGTCGTTCCTGAATTAGCATTAGAAAAAATAGCTCCAGAACTCTTTTGAAAAATATTGTTAGCCCATGTATTACTCGTTGCTCCGACTCCACCTAAATCAATAGTACCGCAATTGTAAAAAGTATTATGAATAAAATTAATGTTATTTAAAACTACTGGATAAGTGGTGGTATCATAAATATAAGTTACTGCATCCGCAGAGCTTCCCACACCCGAATTTTCAAAATAATTATTGTAGCAAAACACATTATTGGCTTCTTTTACCCGAATTCCTCCAGCATTAATAAAAAAATTGCTGTAAGCCACATTGTTATCTCCATTTCTAAAAACTAACATCGCATCTTGCTGATTGGTAAAAGTGCAAAATCGAATGGTATTTTCCTGGCATTTGATGGATACACTTTCGCTATCACCAAGACCTGTATTATTAAAATAGCAATATTCGACTATGGCTCTAGATTTATTTGAATTTTCGGTGCTTAAACCTATTCGAATAGGTTCATTTCCGTAATCTCCACCCAATCCATAAAAATCTTTAAAAGAACAATATCTTATTTTATGATAGCCAATAACAGTTGGCGATGTCGAAATTTGAATTGTACAACCAATAGCTGCTGTAGCCGGCTTTTTTTCTATATTACAATAGGTAATTTCATTGTATTGGGTTCCTGCTTTAATTGTAATATATTTTTGAGCATAATAATCACTAAAGTTTAGCTGGGTCAATACATTATTGTTTCCATTAACTTCAATGACAGTACTTAGACCTATATCGCCAGATGTAAATTGAAATCCACTGAAAACTATAAAATTCCCATTAATATTTATATCATTAGTACCATTCAAAAAAACACCGCCTGGAGTAGCAGCCTTTATCGTGATATTGCTCTTACTAATAGTCAAAGAAGTATTTAAATATTCACCATCGGCTAGAATGATGACATCACCAGCTTTCGAATTACTGATTGCATTTTTCAATTCAGTTATGGTATTAACAGGAAATGTGGCTGCATTTGCCGTAATTGTTGTTAAAAGGTTAAAGATCAAAATATAAAAAAACAGTTCGATCTTCGGGTAAGACATATTCATTTGATTTGTTATTAATTCTAAATTTAAATATTGATCTTTTTAATATTCAAATTTAGGGATTATCTCCCGACTAGAAATACAAAATTAATGCTTGAATTGTTCAACTGCAATTAAACTTTTTTATTTAAAAGTGATTAGGCAAATTTATTTATTTATAATCAACTTCATGGTTCTCGAGGTTTTTTCTGATACTATTTTTACAAAGTAAATACCATTATTCAAATCCGAAACATCATATTGGTTGTAATGGCTAGAGCTAGATTTTTTTTGAAAATCAGCGTCCTTTTTTACCAGTTGTCCATTCAAATTATAAATAGCAACTTTAAGTAATTCTCCAACAGTTGAAGAAGTTTCGATACTAAATGAAGTTGTTGTAGGGTTTGGAAAAATATTTATGATATGTTTTTGATCCAATAGTTCAGTTGAATTTAAGGAAAGTGAAGGGCCTCCCAAATAAGATGGCCCCACTTCACTTAGTACCAAGGGATGATTCGTTGTTACTCCTGTAGTAAATTCATCACTTCCAACGTCTTTTAAAGTAATTGTTGTTGGTCTTGATTTTCTGCCGGTATCAAATAATAGATTTGGGTCATTATCAGTCGATGGAATATCCAATATGGCAGGATAACTAGGACTAGCCGCATCGATTGCAGGACTGGCGGAAGACAATCCATAATAACCTTCCCCATTTAACACTAAAAGTGGATCTATATTATTCACTCCTGAGGCAACATTTATTCCTAAATTTCCATTATATATATTACCCGCAAAGGAATTACCCGTTACCGTTTCAGAAAATATTTTCGCCTTTGTATTTTTAAAAATATTATTAGCCCAAGTATTATTGGTAAAAGTAGTAACCGCAATATTACCATTATTAGGTGTAATGAATTTCCCTAGCTGTATTGGAGTACCGCCAACAAAAGTATTGTGAATAAAATTTAGATTATTCAAGTGATCTTTGGTCGAAGTTTCGTCATATACATATTTAATAGGTGCACTTAGGCTTCCATCTCCACAGTTTTCAAAATAATTGTTATAACAATAAATATTATTGGCTTCTTTAACTCTAATTCCTCCGGCGTTTATAAAAAAGTTACCGTAAGCAACATTGTTATTTCCGTTTCTGAAACAAAAATTAGTCTGTTGATTGTTGCGCATCGTATTAAATCGAAGAACATTTTCCATACTTTTTACAGATATGGTTTCGCTATCTCCAAGACCCGTATCTTCAAAATAGCAATATTCTACAATCGTTCTTGATATAACAGTAGCATAAGAGCTGTTCCCTATTCGAATACATTCATTTCCGTAATCTCCACCCATACCAGGTAGGTGTTGAAAGGAACAATATTGTATTTTATTATTACCAATCCCGTTAGGAATAATTTGAATCAAGTCGCCAGTCCCTGCTTTAGCGATCATAATTGCGGGTTTATTCTGAAAATTACTATAAGATATTGTGTTATAAGAGCCCGTAATATAAATCATATGGTCGGCCGAATACCCATTAAAATTCAATTGTGTAAGTGTATTTGAGTTGCCACTAACCGTTATAGGACTTCCGGTCATAGTCGTATTAGAAGTAAATTGAAACCCACTGAAGGTTATATTATTTCCAGATAGAGTAATCGCATCTGTTCCATTCAAAAAAACGCCACCTGGAGAAGCTGCCTTTACAGTGATATTGCTCTTACTGATAGTCAAAGTGGTATTAAAATATTCGCCGTCGGCAAGAATGATGACATCCCCAGCTTTCGAATTATTGATTGCTGTTTTCAAAGCAGCTATGGAACTAACAGGAATTGTGGCTGCATTTGCTTGGACTGACGTTAATAGATTCATTACTAAGCTACAAAACAATACAAATAATATTGGTCTGGAAATTAATTGTATTATTTTATTATTTTTCATTTAATAGTTTATTATTTATCAAAGATATTTAAATTAAGGAGCGATTTCGCAAATTATTTCTTAATCACTTTGATAATTTCTCTCTTTCCTTCTGAAAGGACTTCAATATAATAGATAGCTTTAGGCAAATTACTCAGATCGATTTGAGGATTAATGGTATTTGGAAAATACTTTAAAACCGATTGACCTGTTGCATTATAAACTTGTATTGAAGTTACCAAATTAGTATAATTCAATGTTAGAAGTGATTCAACTGGATTTGGGTAATATTTTAAATCTAACAAATCAAAACTTTTAGTGGCTAATGTTTTATCCAAGGTGAGTTTATAAAACTGTGTTTGTCCGTAAATTAAAGTAGGATCTGGTACAATTTGATTATTATATTGAAAATAATTTCCCGCCTTAAAATAATAACGATCCGTTGTTCCGAAATAAGCACTAGTATAGGTTTGCGAATCGGAATTTCCATTAACGGTTACTGTTATTTTACCACTTTTCATAGTAATCGTATAAGTAATTAGATCCCCTAGTGACAAACCACTAGCCAATGTCACCCCATATTCTGCCTGTGTAGCATCATTATTCTCAAAACGTGCTTGAATGCTGCATTTACCAGCTTCATATCCTGTCCAGCGCAGTTTAATCATTTCAGAATTGATTTCACTTCCATGTATTTGTCCAATAATTATTTGAGGTTTGGCATAGGCCACGTTGGTTACTTTGCATTCCGCATAAAGATAATGTTCGGATGGATCAACTAACGCCCAGTTGGCTCCAGCTCCAATTTGTCTTAATTCACAACGAGGATATGTCGAGTTATTGGTTGTACCACCATTACTAGGTACTTTAAAAACGATAGAACCATCACTAGAATTCGAGTAAAAAAGATCGCTGGAATAACCTGCCACAAGATTGGTGGCAGTAATTTCTTTAAAAGTATTATCAGCCGTATTTATGGTTTGTAATTTCCAATCTTTCAAATCAAAATTTAAACCTGGCGATTTAAGAGGATCTAGATGTATGCTGTTGCTATTATTGATTAAGGAAAAATTGGCCGAATGTAGAAATGTATTTATTTGAGCATTTGAATCATTATAAATAAATGATGCTAACATCAAATGCAATACTATAACAAATGGCTTTTTCATTATTTAAACTTATAATTTATTTAGCAACAATAAATTTAATAGTTTTAGATATCGTATCATTTTTGATTTCAGCAAAATAAATCCCATCTTTTAAATCCGAAATATTATATTCCGCACTCAACTGATATTGATCTGCCTGCAATATTTTGACTTTTTGACCAATATCATTATAAATAGTAATAGACAATGGAAAATTCATAAGCACCGAGCTCTTAATTGTGATGCTGTTTTTTGCAGGGTTAGGAAAAATGATGATGTTATTTATTTCATTTTCTATAGCAACTTCTTTAACAGAAAGGGAATTCGATAACCTCTCGTTTAGTTGAGCTTTAAACAAACTCGGAATAGCAGTAATAAAAGTTCCCTGAGATTCTATTATTCCTATGGGTGCTGTAGTGGCGTCACCAACTCCTGTAATATCTGGAGAAATGCAACCAATAGCCCAATTTCTAGCATCTCCTTGAGGGTCTTGTATTGCCATTCTTGCGGCTTTACAATTCCAAAACATTATTTGCCCTCCTGACCAACCATGACCACTTCCCATATCCAATCGATTTTGGACATCCATACGTCCATCTCCAGTTAAATTATCAAATAAAATTCCTGTAGCCCAACGATGATGAGGCCCAATATCATTATTTTGAATTGTGGAAGTGCTATTATAAAAAACATTAGGTCCGCAAGTACGACTGCCATTTACATAATCATGACGCCCTCTTCTGGTGGTACAATTTTGCACTAAGTTCCGTTGTCCGTCAACATTAAAAGAATATCTTCTACCTCCATCAATTATTGATTTGGCATCAAACATTTTACAATTGTCCACAGTTATAAAGCTAGCCCCAGAATTGATATGAACTGCAGAATAGCCAAAATAATAAACTTCTAGATTTCGTGCCCAACCATTAATGATATTTTCAAAAGATACTGCTTCCCAACCATGATTTTCGTCTGTGGAAGAAGCATAAGTAGAGGAGATTCTCATATTTTCAATACCACATTTTTGAATTCTACTATCGGTAAATTTTACAAGTTCACCAGTAGCATAAACTGGATCAATAATATCCATAATGGGTGCATCTATGGTAATTACATTTCCATTTATTGCTATTATTTTTCTTTCAGAATCCATATCATAACCACTAGCTGTCCAATCTTTTGTTGTGGGGTCTTTTGGTAGAATTGAAGTTAATAAATTCATTCCCAATAAACTTATCCAAGCATCATTTGGAATCCGGTGTACAAAAACTTTGTCGCCAATTGCAAAACTATGTCCAGAAGCAACTGTAATTTGCTTTGCACCAATTGGAACATATAAATCTGTTATGTTTTTTCTTGTTGAATTTGCAGAATTATAGGCCGTTCCAGAAGCTCCAGTAAAATTAAATAGTATGTGTTGTGAAGTTTTCGTAGCAATAAAGTTGGTTCCATTTCCATCAAATCCCTCACCACGAAGAACTATCCCGCTGGCCGAAATAGTAATACTATCGCTAATATTATAAGTACCTGAAGTAAAAAGAATAGCTCCCCTAAAACCATTTGCGTTTAATGGCATTGCTGCTACTTGATTGATTGCATTTTGGACGTTGGCTAAATTATCTCCAGTAACAGGATACACAGTGAGAACTACTCCAACAGTTGGAATTGGAGCTTCGCTATTCATATAACCCACCGCACTAAAATCGGGAACAACATTCCCTTTACTGTCGGGTGTATATACAAGTTTTCCATCGGGTCCAACAGACACTAAAGTTGACGTTTGAGCATTACTATTTACTTGTAATACTACAATTGTTAGAAATACAAGTAAATAGTTTTTTTTCAATTTATAAATACAATTAATTAAGTGAAATTATTGTTTCGTCTCTTGACTCTTAAAAAAGGCAATCATTTTTGCTTTTAACGATGCAGAAGTGTTGACGTATGCTTTATCAACCACTACATTTACTTTTTCCAAAGGATCCTTTTCATAATCATACAGTTCACTTGCATATACCTTTTTAGAATCAAAAACTTGTTTACTATTAAAATCATTCATCCAAATAGTGTAACGGTATCTTGGCGTGCGAAGGGTATAACCCATCATATCTGATTTTTTATACCCAATACGTAACATCTCTGCTTTTTTCATTTTACGTGGGTATTGGCTCACTGAAAATTCTTTAACAGAAGCGGTATTTTTTAGCATCAATGGTTTTAAACTTTTTCCTTCTAAATTTTTTGGAATCGAAACACCCGCTAAATTACAAACAGTAGGAAATACATCGACAAACTCCGTAAGTGAATTTGTTTTGCCTGCTTTTATTCCAGGTCCAGCAATAATTAAGGGCGCTCTTGTGGCTTGCTCAAAATTAGTATGCTTGTGCCATAAATCATGATCTCCTAAATGCCATCCATGGTCTCCCCAAAGCACAATAATAGTATTTTCTAAAGTACCTAAAGATTCTAAAGTATTCAATAAAATACCAACCTGAGCATCCATATAAGAAACCGCCGCAAAATAGCCATGAATAAGTTCTTTTTGTTTTTCAAGTTTCAAACCTATTCGAAGGGAGTCTGCAGGTAAAGTAGCAAACTCAGGTATGTCTAAATAATTACGTAATTCTCCGGATTGATGGTAAGCAATTAGCGGGCCATTTTTAGAATGCTCTTGAAAAGAAGCAATGGGCATGTCCTCACGTTTGTATAAATCCCAATATTTTTTTGGCGCAACAAATGGAAGGTGTGGTTTAGAAAATCCAACGGCCATAAAAAAAGGCTTGTTCCCTTTAGAAAGCGCAATTATTTGGTTTTTCGCCAACAATGCATTCACACCGTCTTGATAAGCATTGTCGGGAACATCCATACACTCTATTGATGGTCCTTTGATACTTTTAGGATTTTCATCATTCGCTGCCAAATCTTTGCTTTGCTGTTTTCTCTGTTTTATTATTTCAGGAGTCATTGTAGCTTTAGTTGCTGGCAATTGATACTGACCGTTTGCAGGTGATCCTAAATCGGCAGGAAAATCTGACTCTTTCGATTTAAGATATGGAATACTCCAAGAAACAGGATCTACGCCATCTATAGCACTAGACGGATGATAGATTTTACCAATCGCTGATGTTTCATACCCTTGGCTAATCAAATATTGTGGTAAGGTAACAATATCTGGATTTACATCTCGCATTTGAGTCGTTAGATTCCATATTTTAGTAACATCAGGACGTCTACCGGTCATTAAACTAGCGCGAGTTGGTCCACAAATAGCCTGCTGACAATAATTGCTGTTAAAAACAGTAGCCATTTTTGCCAATCTATCTATGTTAGGTGATTTCACTAAAGTATTTCCATAACAACCCAAAAGTGGTTTTAAGTCATCTACCGCAATAAATAAAATATTAGGTTTGGCTGTTTGTTTTTTTTGTGCAATAATAGCATTTGAAATTACAAATAAGAGTAAAATAAAGGAATATTTGAAATATTGATTTTTCATAAAAGGCTATAAATTATTTTTTAACTTCTTTTGATTTAAAATAAGTAACTAATTTCTTATCCAAATCAGCCGCTATAGTAGCATAATTTTTATCATCAGAAACGTTTACCTTCTCTAAAGGATCTTTTACATAATCGTATAATTCTTTAGTGTATACTTTGTCTGCACTATATGCTTGATCACTAGTAAAATTTTTCAACCAAACGGTATAACGGTATTGTTCCGTTCGCATCGAATACCCCATTAGTTTCCCTTTTCCATCTTCTGGTTTAATATCCGCCTTATCCATTTTGCGTGGATATTGACTCATCGCATATTCCTTAACGGATACTTTATTGTTTTTCATTACGGGAACTAAACTTTTACCATCTAAATTAGCCGGCACGGTTCCACCTGATAATTCACAAAGCGTAGGAAATACATCCACAAATTCAGTCATCGATTTAGATTGCCCTGGCTTTATTCCAGGTCCAACAATAATAAGTGGTGCTTTTGTAGCTTGCTCATAATTCGTGTGTTTTCCCCACATATCATGATCTCCTAAGTGCCATCCGTGATCTCCCCAAAGTACAATAATTGTATTATCAAGTGTTCCTAGTTTTTCTAATGTATTCAACAAAATTCCTACCTGGGCATCTGTATAAGATACAGCAGCATAATAGGCATGTATCAATTCTTTTTGTTTATCTATTGCTAAACCAAATTTATTTTCGTCGTTTTTATCATATTTAGCAAATTCTTTTAGTCCTGAATAACTGATTAACTCACCTGGATATTGATATGGAAAATTTTTAGTGTCAGAAGCATGTTCTTGAAATTCAGCCAATGGCAAATCTGTTCGATTATATAAATCCCAGTATTTTTTTGGAGCAACAAAAGGAAGGTGTGGTTTACGAAAACCTACTGCCATAAAAAATGGTTTTTTATTTTTGGCAAGTTGTATCATTTGATTTTGAGCCAATAAGGCACTTACTCCATCATCATAAGCATTGTCAGGTAGGTCAAGACATTCAAATGCAGGTCCACGAGCTTCTGATTCATCATCACCATCATCTTTTTTGGCTTTCTTTTTGCCATTTTCACCGACTACAGCAACTTCGGTCTTTTCTTGAGCTGCTCTTAATTCAGGTGATTGATAATGCTTTTGTATAGGCACATTGCCATTAAAATAATCTGAATCTTTAGCCACTAAATATGGAATTGACCATGATTGAGGATCAACTTTTTTCTCTACACAGCTTGGATGAAAAATTTTACCAACACCAGATGTCTGATAACCTTGACTAATAAAATATTCAGGAATTGTTACTATGTTAGGGTTTATATCACGCATTTTGGTTTTTAAATCACGAACTTGAGTTAAGTCTGGTCTTAAACCTGTCAAAAGACTGGCTCTTGTTGGCCCGCAAACAGCTTGTTGGCAATAATTATTTAAAAATACGGTCCCCATTTTTGCCAGTCGGTCAATGTTGGGGGTTTTTATTAATTTATCTCCATAACATCCTAGTACTGGTTTTAAATCATCAACAGCGATGAAAAGGACATTAGGCTTTGATTTTTGTTGGGCCATTATTGGAGTTGTAGTATTTACTATTACCACTGCAATAATCAATAATTGGAATACTTGGTTAAATTTTTTCATTTGTTTGTTTACGTGATTTTTTGTTTAAATAATGTTTTGTGTCAAGTAAGACACCGTAATTTTCATAAGGTTTAATTTTAAATATGAAAATATAATTTCAATGTCCAAATTTATAAACTAGTGCCACATCAAAAATTCTAATATGGTGGTAAAATTGTCCAATATATTTCCAAATACGATTTGGCTTAATATGAAACCCTAAATTATTTAACCCATAACAACGGGTAGCGCATGGGCATATTTCGGATGATTTCAGGGGATGTGAAATTGGCATTCAGCGACTGCCAGAGTTTCAAATATTTTTCGTTGTGAAGTGCTATACCACCGAACAACAAACTCGACTGCCGCACTGGCCATTGATCCCAGTACATCACATCCTGTTGATAAGGCCACTGCGTTTTATCTTGAATATAAGGGGATAAAAATTGCAACCCTAGTGCCATATTTTTACCGTCGGGTGTAGTAAAGGCAAACATGTTTTCTTCTTTTGTAGAAAGGATTTGACAAAGATTTGCAATGGCATCCAAATTGAAAATGGAGTAGCCATAGGGTTTGGTACGTTGTAATTCTAAAGGAAAACTACCATTGACTGCCATTTGGCTAGGCAGTAGGGTGTTTTTGTAAAAGGCCCTGCAAAAATCCATCGTTGCTTTGTCGTTAATAAAATCGGCGAAGGCGGCCGCTTGCATTGTCCAGCAAACGCTGTGATTGTTGCCGTTGTCCCGCTCGGCAATGCCGTATTCGTGAGTGGTCAACCAGTGTAAATAAGAGGTAAACCAGGATTGAATGGTAGTCAGATCTGCCTTTGAAAGTGCCGAGGAGGTTTCTATTGCCTGAATCGCTTTGGTCACTTCAATCAAATGTATGGTATCGATAATCCCAATGCCACGACCAGTAGCGACTCCTTTAACGGCTTGGGCAAAAAGCAAATTGGGATTCATCTTAGTTTTTTCATCAATAAACCAAGCACGCAGATGAATCACCAATTCATCGGCATAGTTGCGATCTTTGGTCAAAATATAGGCGGAGGCTAAAGCACCTGAAATCTGACTCAATCGAATCAATGCTTCCCGATGTGCCGTGAAATTATCTGGGTTAGTCATTCCGTCTTTTCGAATGTAGGGTCCTTCAGGATTTTGTGTGTCCGGCCACCAATAATCACCTTCGGAATAGAAATCGTGGCTATTGCCTGCACTTCTTTCGCAGATAGTATTAGTAACGGTTACAGGCACCGCATTTAGATATAACACGGCATTTTTCAGCACTCGCTCCTTCTCGATTTTTTGGAGATTAAAAGATGGTTTTGTAGTGGCACAACCCAACAAAGTCATTGCTACCAATACCATTACTTTAAACCGTAATATTATACTCATATTAAATTTGTGTTTACCTAACAGGATTACCACTATATACCACGAAGGGTGTAATTCGTTTTACCAAATTACACCCAACGGTTCTTGTTTAAAAAAAGTAGGCAATGCTATTGCTGTATTTTTAAGTATTCTCCTTTAAAACTTTGGTTCAATACCGTCATTTCAATTGATCCATTAGCGGAGTCCGGAACCACTTCAATTGAAGCTTTGCCGTTTGACATTTTAATCGACTCGCTTCCTGTAGGCGTGCCCTGATTTTTCATTGTTTTCCCTCCTGATACACATTGAAAATAAACGCGTTGTTCGTAATCAAGGCAACGTAAATTGTTTTTATCCACAGCGATAGCGGTAACGAGGTAATTCCCGTTTTTCATTTTTTCTGCAGATAATTTCAAATCCTCTGCCGCTTCATTCTTGTTGAATCGGTAATTGACAGATATGGTATCGGATACGGTTTTTCCTTCTTTGGTTTCACCAACAGCTATCAAGGTGTTTTTTTCTTCGGCGAAGTTAACGTCCCAGGTTAGACCACAGGCTGGGAAACTTTTAATATCCCTTTGTTTGCTACCCAAAGACTTCCCGTTATGGTAGAATGTCACTTTAGGACAATTGCTGTATACACTAAGAACACGGGGAACATCTTTTGGACCTTGACGATCGGTCCAAGTGTGTGATTCTATATAGGTAAATGGAACCTCGCTCCAATAACTTTTAAACACATAATAGGCATCTTTAGGATTCCCGTTTCTATCCACTAGTCCTTTTTGGTTCATGTAAGGAATGTCGTCCTCAGGACGCAATGGAGTCGCGAAATCTTTGAATGCCCATTGAACATTTCCAACAAAATCGGGGTCATTTTCGGAAACATGCAGATGCCAATCGAAAAGATCCACAATATAACTCTCACTCCAATCCCCTATTTGTGCGATATTAGCCACTTTAGTTTGAACAATAGCTTCTTCCCAACCCTCTGATTTTATGGCTCCCTCTCCAGTAATTGGATTTTCACTATGACGCCCTACTTGGCTATCGCCACCAAACTCTGCATGTATAAAATGAGGGTATTTTTTCTTGTAGGTGTCTAACGCTTTTTTGTAGCTTTTATAACTTCCTGAATACCAACCAGACCATATTGAAGGAGAAAAAACATCAACGATTTTTGACCCCTCTTCATATTTTCGAAGAGTCGTTTTTCGGCTAGGATCTAATTTATGGGCTATGTCATTAATTTCGGTTAAAAAGGAATTCATTTTTTCGGTATTGTCGCCACCCGGAAAATCAGGTAACCAACCCATTTCGTTCCCCATGGACCATAAGATAATAGATGGATGATTGTAATTTTGGTTAATTATTTCAGTAAGCATATTCTTTGAATTGGTTTGCCAAACTTCATTACCAACTCCACCACGACACCATGGCAATTCGTCCCAAACCAATAAACCCAATTCGTCACAGGCTTTGTAAATCTCAGGATCTTGTGGATAATGGGCTAAACGCACAAAATTTGCACCCATATTCTTGATGGATTCCATATCAACTCTATGTTGTTCATTAGACATGGCCGCTCCTACACCTGCTTGCTCTTCGTGCCTGTGTGTACCGCGAAGCAATAGTCTTTTTCCGTTAAGATAAAAAGGACCAAAATCTTTAAACTCAAACCAACGGAATCCAACTTTGTCATCCATTTTATCATAAGTAACCCCTTTTTCAAGAAGCGAAACGCTTACGGAGTATAAATTAGGTGTTTTAGTATCCCATAATTCTGGATTTTTGATTGGATCAAATACTATCTTTGTTTCCTCTCCGGCAACCGCAACAGTCTTAGTAGCCACGACTTTCCCTTTTGGGTTTTTCAGCACCGCTTTTAAGGACAAATCACTGCCTGCTTTTATGTTTTTCACTGTCGTTAGCAAACTCAAAGAGGCGCTTTTGGCAGAAACTGCCGGTGTAGTAATTTTAAAATTATCGATATGGTTTTTTAACGTAGACTCCAACCATACGTCTCTTGTAATACCTCCATAAATAGTAAAATCGCTTTTTTGTGATGGAATTATTTCTATATTAAAACTATTGTCCACACGCACTAAAATTTCATTATCACCAGTGGTGATGAAATTTGTTATATCTATGGTAAAGCCTATATAACCTCCTATATGTCCACCAGCCTCTTTGCCATTGACATACACATTTGTGGTAACATTAGATCCTTCGAAATATAAAGAATATAATTTGTTTGTATCAATTTCAGAAAAATTAATATTCTTTTTGTACCAACTAGCGCTTCTTCTATATCCCGGATCCAGATCAGTGGCATCCTGGCTATTCCATGTGTGAGGCAAGTTTAAAGAAACCCAATTGGTGGATTTATTTACCTCATTTAAGCTTTTTGTGCTATTATCTATATAAGACCAATTGCTATTTATATTTACTTTGGTTCTTTCGGTATTCCCAATAGTTTGCGCATTAATAAAACCCAAATTGGTTAGCAAGGCGGCAAATATTATACTTTTGAATAACTGTATATTTCTCATGAAAATTAAAGTGATTTTTTTCTTAATAAGGTTTCTAAAAAATAGTAATCCGCGTAAATAATAGGCTGATCCATTTCGTCTTTCTTTGGCCAATTCCCAGTGCTGTGGTCAAATATAAAAGGACCATTTACTGATTCGCCTAAAATGTATTTTTCTGAACTTAAGGTATTGATTACTTTATTTGAATAGTTCAAATAGGCTTCATTTTTTGTGATGGTATACAATTCAATAAGTGCAGAAGCCATAACTGTAGCAGCCGAAACATCTCTAGGAGCTTTAGGAATACTAGTGTCATTAAAATCCCAATAAGGAATTCCGTCTTCAGGCATATTTTTATGGTTGATAAAGAATTGGGCAGTGGCTTCAGCACGATTCAAATAGGCTTTATCATGAGTGTAGCGGTAAGACATGGTAAAACCATATACCGCCCATGACTGCCCCCTAGCCCATGAAGAATCATCGTTAAATCCTTGATAGGTTATTTTATTTTTCACTTTTCCAGCAATGGTATCATATACCAGAACATGGTAACAACTGTCGTCTTTTCTAAAATGATTTTTTAAGGTTGTATTGGCATGCTGAATAGCAATGTTTTTATATTTGTTGTCCCCTGATATTTTCGATGCTTCGAAAAGCAATTCCAGATTCATCATGTTGTCCATAATGACCGGAAACTCCCAAATGTCTTTATTAAAATCCCAAGAGCGAATAGAACCAACTGTTTTATTGAATCGGGTACAAAGTGTTTGCGCACTTTTAACTATAATTTCTTTATATTTTTTGTTTCCTTCAACTTCTAGTCCTTTTCCGAAACTACAAAAAACTTTAAATCCCATATCATGGGTTTTGTTATTGAATTTTTCTTTTTCTATATATTTGTTCCAAAGGGCTGCTCGTTCCTTATATCTTTTATCACCAGTAAGTGTATACAATTGCCAAAGATTTCCAACAAAAAAACCACTAGTCCAGTCTTTGGAGGGTACTTTTTTAATAACCCCCGTTTTCAGGTCCATACTTCGAGGAAAACTAACAGAATCTATTGGATATTCGAGAAGAGTTTGGTATCGCTTTTCGAGAAGATTAGTCAAATTTGACTGATTGGTTTGTGCTTTAGAATGATTCAGTGACTTGCAAGCTCCGAAAAGCAAAGCCATAATAAGCAAAGTAGTTAAATATTTAAATCGGATCATATTGTTTTTTAAAAGGCAGGTAATTTATGGAGTAAGTAATTAAAGAATCTATTTTTTATTAAGTAACTTAATTAAAGTACAAAACAAGCAAACTTATAGTCATCAATAACAACACTAGGTAAACTTGAAGAACGATATTTTTAAATTTTAAAAGCTTCATAATAGATTTTATTCTAATTTAAATATATTACAAAAAGAGTCAACGTGAGTATTACAAACACAAGGAGAATCTGGAGAATACCATATATCAATTTGCTCTTTTTCATGTTGACAAATTTAAAAATGAATTATGGTACAAAAATTCAAAATAGGGTATTCAAAAATACAATACTTACCTGTTTTAAATCCAAAACGATTATTTTTATCTAACCTAATAAATCTTTGGAAAATTTATTTGCATATTGAGAAGGCGTCTCGCCGAACTTCTTTTGAAAACATTTACTAAAATACTTAGGGTTATTAAACCCTACTTTATAACTTATTTGGGAAATGTTCAACTTATTCTGTTCTAATAACTGGGCGGCACGTTTCATCCTTATTTCTTGTACAAAATCATTAGGGGTCAGATTTGTCCATGCTTTTATTTTTGTAAATAACATGGTACGGCTAACGCCAAGCTCGGAACTGAAAAAAGGAATATCAAATTGTTCATTGCCTATATTTTCCTCTACCACTTTAAAGGCTTTTTTAAGCAACTGTTCGTCTAACGATGAAACGGTAAGTTCCTCTGGAGAAAAAGCATCATCGCTTGAAAATTTTGCTTTTAATCTTTGTGTAGAATCCAATAAATTTTTAATTCTCAGTTTGAACTCTTTTAAGTTAAATGGTTTGCTAATATAATCATCGGCTCCATTTTCCAATCCTTCGATTTTATAAATTAAAGAAGATCTTGATGTTAATAATATCACGGGGATATGACTGGTTTTTATATTTTCTTTAATTTTTGCACACAGCTCCGTTCCCACCATTTCAGGCATTACAACATCACTAATTATTAAATCGGGAATATGTTCAAGCGCCTTTTTAAGTCCTTTTTTCCCGTTTTCGGCTTCAATAACATTATATTCCTTTCTGAGGAGGTTTTTCATAAAGGAACGCAAAACCTTATGGTCCTCCACTATCAAAACAGTATATTTATCTTCCTGAACAACCAAATCAGTAACATCATCAGTATCTATTGTTTCTACGATATCTAATTGAGAGATGTATTGACTCACATCATCACTGATTTTGAAATCTGAAATAATTTCTTCCGGGGCAAGATGTTTTTTACCTAGTGGAAGGGTAACGGTAAAAATAACACCTTTGTCATTTTTATTTTTAACATCGATAGTTCCTTTGTGAAGTAAAACTATGCTTTTGACAATGGAAAGCCCAATACCAGAACCCTTATTATAATTAACTTGTGCATTTTTGTGTGTGGGGATTTCGAAAAAAAGTTCGAAAATCTTGTCTATATTTTCTTGGGCTATTCCAACTCCTGAATCTTCAACTTCAATAATAATGTCGCTAGCTTCCTTTTTTATATTTACCGAAATTACACCTCCTTTTGGAGTATATCTGAAAGCATTAGATAGTAAATTAAAAAAAACACGTTCAAATTTATATCTGTCATAATACACTAAAATTTCTTCATCGGAAGTATTAAAGTTGAATGTATATCCCCCATCTTTTGCATATTCAGTAAAGGACAAATATATTTCTTTTAAGAATTTTACAATATTTCCTTCAGCTGACTCCAAAATAAATTGGTTGTTTTCAAACTTCCTGAAATCCATCAGTCGATTAATTAAACTCAATAGATGATTTGCACTATTCTCAATTACCAATAATTTCTTGTACATTTCATTACTCCCGTTATAATCCGAAAGTATCTGCTGTAATGGACCTAAAATTAGAGTTAAGGGCGTTCTAAACTCATGGGAAATATTAGTAAAAAATTGTAATTTGGCAAGGGTATTCTCTTTGTTTATTTTACTCTCCACCTGTTCTAATTCTAACTCTTGCTTAAGATTTTCCTTTGTTCTGATAATCGAAATCAAACCATATAATGCTACTCCTACTATTAGAAAGTAAAATAAAAATGCCCAACCGCTTCTCCAAGGTGCCGGTTCAATAATGATTTCTAAGGTAGTTGGGATTTTATTCCAAACTCCATCATTATTTGATCCCTTAACCTCAAAATGATAGGTGCCAGGTCTTTGTATGGTATAGGCCACTTCAGTGTTTGTGGTAGTTGTCCAATTATCATCTAATCCAACTAATCGATACACATATTTATTATTTGTAGAATTAACAAAATTGGGTATTGCAAAATTTATAGAGAAATTTGCATTATCATAATTCAAAGAGAGTGATTTGGTGTAGCTGATACTTTTTTCTAAAATTTCCTGCTCACCATCAATACCTACCGACTCATTTTTAACCTTAAAATCCGTCAAAATTACTTTAGGAGAATACCTATTTACAGCAATTTGATTAGAGTCAAAATAAGTCACACCTAAAGGTCCTCCATAATAAAATAAATGTGAATTTAATTGTAAATTAGCATTGTCGTTAAATTCATTGCTGACCAAACCATCTTTTTGATCATAAATAGTAACTAAATTTTGGGAAGGTTTGTATTTAACTATGCCGTAATTTGTACTTAGCCACAAATTATTATTAGAATCCTCTGAAATGGAGTGAATCGATGTAACTGATGAATTTCCTAAATTAATATTGACTTTGTTAAAAGTTTTACCGTTAAACAAATACATTCCTTTAGCCTTGGTACCTATCCATATTCTATTTTTTTTATCCTGAAACAAAGAGAGTATGTCGTCTCCTGAAAGTACTTTGTTGTCAAAGAAAAAATGGTTGATATGATAATTGTTATTATCAAAATCACTTAAATTTATTTGGTTGAGACCGCTTTGGGTCCCTATCCAAATACAATCCTTTTTATCAATCAGGAGCGTCCTAATCCTATCGCTAGTTAAGAAATTATCTGAATAATTATCATTACCAATAACTTGATACGTATTATTGGTAGTGTCATATCGAATTAAACCTTTACCAAATGTTCCTAACCAAATTATATCATTCTTCCTGCCTTTTTTAATTACATATACACCAGATTGCTTGAGCAGTTTTCGTAGATCCGGGGAAATATTATCAGTGATGAACCTTTTGGATTTTGTGTCATACGCAGCTAAACCTTCCGAAAGAGTACCAATCCATAAAATGCCATTATCCGAGATATACATCGATTTAATATTATTCCTAGATGATTCACTAGTGTTATTGGCATAAAGATAACTAGTGGTTTGGGTACTGCTGTTCAGAATAGTTATCCCTCCCCCTTCTGTGCCGAAATAAATATTTTTGTTTTTGTCAGAAACTATTGAACTCACGACATCAAAACTTAGGGCTTTTTTACCTGAATATTGATTCAAATTTGTAAAATTGACATTCGAGACATCCCAAATATTGATTCCATTATAATAGGTCCCAATCCAAACAGATCCTTTTTTATCCGTAAAAACAGATTTTATTTTACCTGTGCTGGTTGCTTTATCCGGATTATTATATACTTTCTGTGTCGTTCCGTTATGCTGAATTACACTAACTCCGTTATAAGCTCCAACCCACAAAACGCCTTTATGATCTATATCTATTGACCTAACATCGGCATCAATTCCGTTTTGCTTTCCATTTGCCAAAAGTGAAAGTAGCTTTTTAGTGGCAACTTGGTATTTGTAAATTCCACTCGATTTAGTACCAATCCATAAATTACCTGCGGCATCCTCTTTAATACTTTGAACGAAAATGCTTTCTCCTTTTTCTGGGTCATTATAGTGTTGAAATGAAAACACTCCATTTTTTCTTCCAATTAATCTGCACAAACCTTTGGCTGTTCCGATCCAGATTTCTCCTCTTTTGGTTTCTAAAATACTTAGAACAAAATTATTGGGTAAACTCAATCTATTTCTGCTATAATGGAAAAGAGTAGTGAATTTTTTTGTGGTTTTATTATAAATACTCAATCCTCTTGAGGTTCCAATCCAAATCTCATTTTTTATATCCTTTATTGTCCATACCGTATTGTCACATAATGAATTCCCTTTTGAAGCATGAAAATATTGCCTAAAAGCATTTTTGAGAGGATTGTAACAGTTGAGTCCATTATAAGTTCCTACCCAAATATTACCAGATTTATCGGTTTCGACAGACAGAATATCATTATTGCTTATAGATGTTGTGTCCCTTGGGTTGTTTCGGTAAACAGTGAATCTACTGCCATCATATTTGTTAAGACCGTCCCTAGTGCCAAACCACATTTGTCCAATTGCGTCCTGATGAATTGCAATTACGGAACTTTGTGACAGCCCATCAACAGTAGATAAATTATTCAAGCGATACTTATTCGTTTGGGAATAAACGCCAAACGACAGGAGCAAAAAGGAAAGAAAAAAAAATGTAGGTTTCATAGTATTACTTCATCACAGTTTTATTTGAGAGTAACTTATCTTAGATAGGGTTCAAAGATACAAAAAACGTTTTCGCTAGAGTATCCCATAAAATACAATTGATGTTACTTCAAGATCTGATGCATTCGTTTTTTGAGTTGATAATCATATAAAGAAGGAGCTACAGAAATAGGTTGATTTACAGACTCAATATAAGCATCCGGACCATATTCTATTTTGAAATTTTGGTTTCCATGCACACCAATTAATCTGGAAAAAGGTCCATCATTCATACCATTTAGAGTTATTGGTTTTGAAGTGTCGAATTTCCCCATAACATCTACTTCAATATTCCAAAAAGTGGTAAAGGCTCCATGCGAAGGCCTCCAATAATCAGCGCCCCCTGCCAAAAATAATGGATAACTATTATCGTCTTTTGGTGTAAAGTGCACTTTTACATTATCAAATAAATTTTGATGATTGGCACCCGCATGCTGGTCTAAATTGGCATTGGTAAAAATTTCACAGTTTTGGTACACATCTTTTGTTGAAAAAGTATTAAAACTTAGAGGGTGAACCGCTTTATTGTATATTTTAAGATTTTTTACCAATACATTGTGTACCCCTCCCATGGCCACGGTATAGTGTGCCATATTATTCCCATCAGTCACAATATCTTGAATAGTTACATTGGCAATTTCTTCTGTTAAAACTCCACTTTCAGCATTGTGAATCACTACATCATGAACCCAACTGTTAAAAATTCTGGTTAAAAACAGGGCGTTATATCCTTGCTCGACATGATGAGCAACTCTAGGCGTATCAGGAAAAGTAAATCGAAGGTGTTCGATACCCACTTCCGACAGATGTTTCCATTCAACCAATTGCGCTTGATAATTCGGTTTTATTTCCAATAATAATGGGGTTTTGATGGTAACCTTGTTATTGGCAATTTTTACAATCTCCACTTGTTGTCTTACGATGGGCAAAGTTGGAAATTTCCAATGGTGTGAACCTGGCTTTACCTTGGCATTATTATATAAAGTTTTGATGATTTCTGCATTTTCTCCTTCTTTATTAAACAACTGCAATTCGACAACATCTCCCACTTTTAGATCGGCAACTTCTGAAACGATAAATGTATTAGTACCTCTTTTACCAGTTAAAACTTTTGCTAATACATTTAATTTTGGGTCATATTTTTCTAAGTAAGATTTTACTCTTTCATTAGGAACTTGTGTCCAGATAAAACCTCCTGACCAAGCATATTGAGAAAAAGGCAAGTCGATGTTATTTTCTTTTTCCCTTTGGCGTTTGTCAAAAGTAGTAAGATATTCTCTCAATTCCTTTAACGATTCTGGCGCTTTTAGATACATCATAGGTCTTGGACAAAAAATTTCAGTACCATTTTCTCCTGAACCCGCACCTCTAAGAACGAAATTGCTGCGTTCAATATATAAAATATCACTCAGAATAAGTCGGCCAGTAGGCAATTGCAAAACCACGTCCCCTTTCAATAAACTTGCCGTTTTAATTGCTTTTAGCAACGCTTTTGAATCATCTAAATCGTCATTTGCAATAACTCCATAATCTGTAGCATTAATGATTTGTTCTGTCTTTTGCGGAAGTTGCACTTCTCCAAAATGATAGCCCGCATAGCTATAGTCTGGTAGGTAGTTTAGTGATGCAATTTTTTTATCCGTAATTATCTTAGGTAATTCTTGTGAAAATGAGCTAATTGAAAAAAATAAAAATAAAACAAATGCAATGTGATTCACACCCCCCGGATTGATGCTACTTTTGTTTTTATTGGATAGTTTCATGTTTTTTAGTATTTATGTTTTATTTTATAGTTGTACCATTTAGATGATTTTAAAATAAAACAACCCCGAAGCAGAACTTCGGGGCTGCACCTAATAAAAAAAAATCTAAAAAAAAAATCTAAAAAAAAATTATATAAAATTACAAATCTGTGATCGGACTGTATTTCGGTACTAATAATTTCATTACAGACCAAGCGATAAGATACGCTACCGCACAAAGAACAAACATGATAGTATAACCGGTTTGTATGTGACCCAAAGCATCATAGTAGTCAAATAAATACCCTCCTAATTTCGACACCAATACACCACCTAAACCGCCAGCCATTCCACCGATTCCAATGATGGAGCCAATCGCTTTTTTAGGAAACATATCAGAAACTGTAGTGAAAATATTAGCAGACCACGCTTGGTGGGCTGATGCTCCTACTCCAATTAAAAGTACAGGAATCCAAAAAGTAAAATGACCTAATGGTTGCGCTAACAATACCACCAAAGGAAATAAAGCAATAACAAGCATGGCTTTCATTCTTCCTTCGTAAGGATTATGTCCTTTATTGATGAAATACATTGGAAACCAACCCCCACCAATACTTCCAACCATTGTCATACTATATAATATGGCCAATGGAAGTACAATATCCGTTCCTTTCATCTCAAATTGAGCTTCAAGGTATTTTGGCAACCAGAACAAAAAGAACCACCAAATCCCATCGGTCATGAATTTTCCAAATACAAAAGCCCAGGTTTGTTTATAGCCCAATAACTTGAACCAAGCTACCTTTTCTTCTATTGGTTTTTCAGTGCTTTCAGCTACAATAATTTCATCGTCATGAATGTAATCATATTCCGCTTTTGATAATCTTTTTTGTTTGGTTGGAATTTCGTAGAATATGAACCAAAGAATAACCCAAAGAAAACCAATGACTCCCACAAGAATAAAAGCAAATTCCCAACCATAATATTCAGCTATTACAGGAACGGTTAAGGGAGCTAAAATGGCTCCAACATTCGATCCAGAATTAAAAATTCCCGTTGCTAGAGAACGCTCTTTTTTTGGGAAATATTCCGCCACAGCCTTTATAGCCGCGGGGAAGTTTCCAGATTCTCCAAAACCCAAAACAGCCCGAGACAACATAAAACCAGCAATAGAAATTGGGACTGCGCCAACTCCAATCCAAACCATAAAGGTAGAGAATGCTGTACCAACAGGCAAAGAATAAGCATGCATAATTGCCCCTAAAGACCAAACGACAATGGCAAGAACATAACCTTTTTTGGTACCTAATTTATCAATGATTCTTCCTGCAAAAAGCATAGAAATGGCATATATAAACTGAAATACTGCGGTGATATTAGCATAATCACTATTTGACCATCCAAATTCTTCCGATAAACTCGGTGCCAAAAGACTAAGCACTTGTCTATCCAAATAATTTACTGTGGTTGCGAAAAAAAGTAAACCGCAGATGGTCCAGCGGTAATTTCCAATTGATTGATTTGTTTTGTTCATGGGTTGGTTTTAAGGTTAGATTAATTTTGAATTTAAATGAATTATTTGTCCATTTATATTCGGGTTAAATTTATAGTTTATTAATATCAAAGTAGGCTTTTGCGTTTTTATAACAAATGGCTTCTACCATGTTTCCGATAAGTTTCATATCATTGGGTAATTCTCCTTTTTGAATTTCTTCTCCTAAAACATTGCACAAGATACGTCTGAAATACTCGTGTCGTGGAAAAGAAAGGAAACTTCTTGAATCCGTTACCATTCCAACAAATCGGCTCAATAAACCAAAGTTAGAAAGCACGTCTAGTTGTTTTTCCATGCCGTCTTTTTGGTCCAAAAACCACCAAGCCGCTCCATATTGCATCTTCCCTGCCACTTTTCCATCGTTAAAATTAGCAGCCATCGAAGCAAACATCTCACTGTCGCGAGGGTTCAAATTGTACACTATAGTATTGGTCAACCCATCGCATTGGCTTAATCTTCCGAAGAACTTACTCATGTTATCAGCCATATTCAAATCGCCAAGAGAATCAAATCCTTGGTCAGGTCCAATATCTTGTAGCATTTTTGCATTATTATTTCGGATGGCGCCAACATGAAATTGCTGTGCCCAAGATTTTTTCTTGTTCATCAAAGCCAATTCAAATAATACCGCTGATTTATACTTATTAATTTCCAAAACAGAAACTGATTCGCCCTTCATTGCTTTAGCAAAAATGTTGTTTACTTCACTTTCTGTATATTCTTCTCCATAGAAATTTGCATGTCCGTGATCGGAAATTCGGCAACCCATTTCATGGAAAAAATCGTGCCGTTTTTGCAGGGATTGAATTAATGTGGAAAAATCAGTAATGGGATGCCCCACCGTTTTTTCTAATTTCTGAATCCAATCTACAAACGCTTGTCCTTTTTCCATTTCCGTAGCTTTGTCAGGACGAAAGGAAGGCAAAACTTTAATTTCAAATTTGTCGTCTTGCAATTGTTTGTGGTAACGCAAATCATCTGTTGGATCATCGGTAGTTCCTACCACTGCAACATTCATTTTGCGTAACAAATTCTTAACGCTATATTCTGGTTTTTTTAATAAATCAGAACATTGGTTGTAAATGGATTCAGCAGAATCTGAATTCAACAAAGTGGTGATTCCGAAATAGTTTTTTAATTCCAAGTGAGTCCAATGGTAAAGCGGGTTCCTTAGGGTATAAGGAACCGTTTCTGCCCATTTAGCAAATTTTTCATAGTCGCTAGCCTCACCTGTAATGAATTTTTCATCCACCCCATTGGCGCGCATGGCCCTGTATTTATAATGATCCCCATCAATCCAAATCTGGGCTAAATTCTCAAACTGGCGGTCTTCGGCTATGTCTTTTGGAGACAAATGACAGTGGTAATCAAAAATAGGTTGCGCTTTTGCATAATCATGATAGAGCGTTCTTGCAGCTTCACTATGTAACAAAAAGTCATCCGTAATAAATATATTTTCAGTCATCTTTTATATTAGAATAAACTTCGTTCTATTCCCATTTCTAATCCTCTTAATTCTGCAAGTCCACGCAAACGACCAATTCCTGAATATCCTGGATTTGTTTTTTTGTTCAAATCATCCAACATTTGATGGCCGTGATCTGGGCGCATTGGAATGATTCTTTTCGTTTCTTTTTGTTTTTTAAGAATCGATTTTACCACTTCATACATATCCACATCGCCTTCTAAATGATTGGCTTCATAGAAATTTCCTTCGGCATCACGTTGGGTGCTTCTCAAATGAATAAAATTCATTTTGTCCCCATGACGATCAACAATACCTGGCAAATCATTCTCGGCAATAACGCCGTAAGAACCCGTACACATGGTAAATCCGTTTGAAGGTGAATCAATTGCGTTTAATAACTGTATCAAATCCGCTTCGGTACTTACCACCCTAGGCAAACCTAAAATTGGATAAGGAGGATCATCAGGGTGAATAGCCATTAAAACGCCTACACTTTCGGCAACAGGAATAATTTCACGCAAGAAATAATATAAATTTTCTTTCAATCTATTGGCATTAATACCATCATATCCTTGAAGTACTTTTAAGAAATCTTCTACGGTATACGATTCCTCAGCCCCAGGCAAACCGGCAATAATGTTTTGTTGCAGTTTTATTTTATCGGCATCGGTTAACTTTTCAAAAGTGGCTTTTGCTTTTACTTTTTGCGATTCTGAATAGGTAGTTTCTGCTCCAGGTCTTTTTAGAATAAACAATTCAAAAGCAGCGAATTCATTGATATCAAAACGCAAGGCTTTAGAACCGTCTGGCATTTCATAAGACAAATCCGTTCTGGACCAATCTAAAACAGGCATGAAATTATAACAAACAATATTAATCCCACAAGTCGCCAAGTTTTTTATACTTTGCTTGTAGTTTTCTATATATTTCAAATAATCACCCGATTGTTTTTTGATGTCCTCGTGCACTGGAATACTTTCTACAACAGAAAAAGTCAATCCCGCAGCTTCCACTTCATTTTTTCTTTTCATGATTTCATCCACTTCCCATACCTGTCCATTTTTAATATGGTGTAATGCAGTAACAATTCCGGTTGCACCGGCTTGTCTAGCGTCAGATAATTTTACTGGGTCATTTGGCCCGTACCATCTCCATGTTTGTTCCATAACTTTATGTATCTACTATTTTTAAGTACTATTTTTTTAAACTCCGCTAAACGCGCTAAAACCACCATCGATAGGAATAACTACACCCGTCACAAATGAGGATGCGTCATCACATAAATAAAGCGTTGTGCTGATTAAATCTTCAGGTTCTCCGAATCTACCCATAGGGGTTTGCCCAATGATGGTATTCCCTCTTGGTGTCAATTCACCATTTTCAGTGGTCAATAAAGTACGGTTTTGATCTGTCAAGAAAAATCCGGGAGCCAAGGCATTGACACGAATCCCCACTTTTGAAAAATGTACAGCCAACCATTGCGTAAAGTTAGATACCGCAGCTTTTGCACCACTGTATGCTGGTATTTTTGTCAAAGGTGTAAATGCATTCATCGAAGAAATATTCAAAATGCTGCAGCCTTTTTTGCCTATCATGTCTTTTGAAAAAACTTGTGTTGGCAATAAAGTTCCAATAAAGTTCAAATTAAAAACAAATTTTATTCCTTCGGCATCCAAATCAAAAAAAGTTTTGAAACCTTCGGTTGTATTTTGTAAGTCCTCTTCTAATAGAAACGGATTTGATGTGGTTCCCAATGGGTGGTTTCCTCCTGCGCCATTAACCAAAATATCACAGCTTCCCAATTTATCATTAACTTCTTTTTTGGCTGCTTCCAATGATTCTTTTTCTAATACATTTGCGGCAACACCAATTGCTTTACCTCCAGCTGCATTAATTTCGTTAGCAACTGCATCTGCGGCTTCTTTTTTTAAATCCAAAAGGGCTATTTGGTAGCCTTGTTTAGCCAATGCTTTAGCCAATGTACCACACAAAACCCCTCCTGCTCCTGTTATAACTACTGTTTTCATCTTTTAGTTTTTTATAGATTGGATTAAACTCAATACGATTTTTGTTTCCGATTCGATAGAAGTATAATCTTTGTCAGCCATTAATTGTTTGCTGATTAATTTGCTTCCCATTCCCACTGCCGAAACTCCTGCTTTGAACCAACCGCCGATGTTTTCTTTGGTAGTATCTACACCTCCTGTTGGCATGAACAATAATTTCGGGAAAAGATCTTTGATACCACTCAAGAAATCGGGTCCTAGCATATTACCAGGGAAAAGTTTGATGAAGTGAATCCCAGCATTTTCGGCTGCGATGATTTCGGTTGGCGTCATACAGCCTGGGCTATATAAAACTCCTTTGCTTTTTAGAAACTCCCCAACTTCTGGAACAAAACCTGGACTGATGAAAAAATCAGCACCTACTTTATAAAAGTCTTCGGCTTGTTGCAAGTTTTTGATAGTTCCAATACCCAATAATAAATCTGGCATTTCGGCATTTCTCACTTCCACCATTTTAGTGAAATTCGACAAGGCTGTTTCGCCACGGCTTGTATATTCAACGGCTTTAATTCCAGCTCTGTAAATCGCTCTTAAAACTTCTATTGTAACATTTTCGTCAGCATTAAAGTACAAAGGAAGCATTCCTTGTTGTACGATAGCATCTGATACTTTTTGAATCTTGCTCATTATTTAGATTTTAACTTTTATTACTACTTTTTTTATTTCGCCATCACCAATCATAGGTGCATGAACATCTTCAGGGAAAAATACCGCAAATTGCCCGTCCGTTAATTGAATGGACATATCGGGTACATCGCTAAAAAAACGTACGTCTTTATCAGGATTGTATTCCCCGTTTGGCGTTAGGCATTTTTCTCTTGGTTTCCACGCCATAGTTTCTAAACCTTTCACACAAAGTTGAATGTCGATATTTTTATCATGACACTCAAACTTCGCTAGACTTGATTCTGCAGTCTTTCCCATACCCGTGTTGACAATCACCTTTAAACCTTCTGGAGTTTCATAAATTCCATCGGCAAGAGTTGCTACATTATTTTGATTGATATAATCAAATGCTTTTGCAAAGGATGGATGCAAACTGAAATATTTTGACGCGTTAGCTATTGTATCTATTATCATAATTCTTATTATTATCGTGCAACTCTACCAGAAGCATCGCCTCCCATAAGTTTATTAACCTCATCTACAGTAACTAAATTGGCATCGCCTTTAATCGTGTGTTTTAAACATGATGCGGCAACTGCAAAATCCAATGCGTTTTGATCGTTATCTGGATACGTTAATAATCCGTATATTAAACCTCCCATAAATGAATCACCACCACCTACTCTATCCACGATATCTGTAATTTGATATTGACGTGTTTGTAGCATTTCTTTTCCATCGTATAAAACTCCAGCCCAAGTGTTGTGAGATGCAGAAATAGAACCTCTTAAAGTAGTAATTACTTTTTTAGCTCTTGGGAACTTTTCCATCATTTGTTGACAAACAGATAAGAACGCTTCTGCTTTCACATCATGTCCGTGAGTTTGAACGGCTGCTCCTGCTGGTTTAATACCAAAGTGCATTTCGGCATCTTCTTCATTTCCTAAAATCACATCGCAATAAGAAGTTAATTCCGTCATGATTGCCTCACGATCTCCACCGTATTTCCAAAGTTTAGCACGGTAATTCAAATCGGTTGAAATAGTAACACCTAATTTGCTAGCCACTTTAACAGCCTCTAAACAAGCATCGGCAGAACTTTGAGAAATTGCTGGAGTAATACCGGTCCAGTGAAACCACTCAACTCCTTTAAATACTTCTTCCCAATTGATCATTCCTGGTTGGATATCCGACATGGAAGAATGCGATCTATCGTAAACTACTTTGCTTCCTCTCGATACAGCTCCCGTTTCAAGAAAATAAATTCCTAAACGATCTCCACCCCAAACAATATTGTCTATACCAACTCCTCTTTTACGCATTTCCATCATAGCACATTCTCCAATATCATTTTTTGGTAAACGCGTTACAAAATCAACTGAAATTCCATAGTTAGCAAGTGAAACTGCTACATTAGATTCTCCTCCTCCATATACAACATCAAAATTGTCTGCTTGTGAAAACCTTAAAAATCCTTGTGGTGCTAATCTTAACATGATCTCACCGAATGTTACTACTCTTTTTCCCATTTTTTTTAATTGTTTTATTAGTATTTATATAATTTGTAAAATATTTAATCTTTATCTCGAAACCCTGCCACCGCCTGAACCACTCATAAGGGCTTTTATTTCATTAACCGTAGCCAAATTGATATCCCCAGAAATGGAATGTTTCAAACAAGTTGCGGCAACCGCGAATTCCAGAGCTGTTTGATGATCTTCTGGCCAAATGATTAATCCATATAGTATTCCAGCCATAAAAGCGTCACCGGCACCAATTCTGTCTATAATGTGTGAAACATTATATTGTTGAGAATGCAATAACTCCTTACCATTCCAAATGGAAGCGCTCAATCCGTTAGAAGAGGCATTGGCATGCATCCTATGGGTAGTAGCGATATTTTTTAGTTTCGGAAATGCTTTCATCCAATTGGCAAAAACCACTTCCTCAGTATCCTTTTCATTCACTTTAATTCCCAAAACCTTTTCAGAATCATCAATACCTCCCAATAATAAATCACAGTATTTTACTAAATTCGGCATGACTTCGTTGGCATTTAATCCATATTTCCAAAGCGTAGGCCTATAATTCAAATCAGCTGAAATAGTCAATCCCATGTTAGAAGCCTCCACTAATGCTTCTTTGCACAAATCAGCCAAATCCAATGAAAGCGAAGGCGTAATCCCCGACCAATGAAACCAATCCGCATCCTTGAAAATAGTCTTCCAATCGATCATTCCTTTTTTCAATAAAGAAAAAGAAGAATCTTCTCTGTCATACACCACTTTCCCGGGTCGCTCGGAAGCGCCTTGTTCGAAATAATAAATTCCAAGCCTTTTGCCTTGAATGGTTGCAATTGGATCAACACCAAAAGAACGCAACATGCTCAAGGACGATTCCCCCAATTCATTTGAAGGCACAGCTGTTATAAATTTAACAGGAAGTCCAAATTTAGAAAGTGATGCAGCAACATTTGCTTCTGCACAGCCATAATACAAATCAAAAGACGTAGCCTGAGTCAATCTTAGATGACTTGGTGGCGATAGCCTCAGCAGTATTTCTCCAAATGTTACGATCCGTTTAGACATATCAACCATTCTATTTTCGTGTCCGCACACGTGGAATGCAAATATAAAAAAAAACTTAACCCAAACTATGGAAATTAAAAAAAATTGAAAAATAGTGATTGATTTAAAAAAAAATATAAATTTACATCCTATTTAAAAAAACCGAGATATCATAACAATAAAAAAAATAGCCGAAATAGCCAATGTGTCTGTTGGTACTGTTGATAGAATAATTCATAATCGCGGACAAGTAACAGAAGAGAACATTGAAAAAGTAAACGCCATAATTAAAGAATATGGCTTTAAAAAAAATATTTTCGCTAGTAATTTAGCTTTCAACAAAAAATTTAAATTTGCCGTATTTCTTCCTCAGAATCAAGGCCTAGAATATTGGCAAGCCCCTCTTGATGGCATAGCAAAAGCCGCTGAAGAATTTAGCCGATTTGGCGTGACCATAGATTACTTTTTTTACGAGTACGACAACGTTTCATTCCGGAAAATGGCTAATAAGGTTTTAAAACTTGATTATGATGGATTGTTGTTTGCACCTATATTTTATGAGGAATCTGTTGCATTTTTATCCGAATACAAGAAAAAAAATATCCCAATTGTAATGATTGATTCCAATCTTCAGGAAATTGAAGAGGTGGCCTACATTGGACAAGATTCCTATCAAAGTGGCTACTTAGCTGGAAAACTAATCAGTTATGGGGTTAAATCCGAAAGCAACATCCTGATAGTAAAAATCACACGCGATATAGAAAGCACCTCAAAAACCACCGTTTATTTACAGAGGATACAAGGTTTCTATGCCTATTTTAAAGAGAACACCTTTCTGCCAAAATTCAATTTCACAGAAGTCAATGTAAAAGACGCTGCAAAAAATCAGCTAACCACCAAAATGTTTTTGGGCATTGACGCAGTCTTTGTGCCGAATTCAAGGGTTCATATCGTTGCTAAATTCATCAAAGAAAACAACCTGCTTGGTATTCGAGTAGTGGGTTATGATTTATTAAAACAAAATTTAGATTACCTGAATGATGGCGTCATTGATTTTTTGATTCACCAAAAACCAGAGGAGCAAGGCTACATGGGAATCAGTCATCTCTATAAAAAACTAGTTCTCAAAGAAGACGTAAAAAATATGATTTATATGCCTTTAGAGATTTTAGTGAAGGAAAATTACAGTTATAGCCAGCAAATCAAGTTGTAATACCAGCATAAAAAGTCGGTGACAATTGAATTATTTATATCACAACCAGCCCTAACAATCAAAATTTCCGTACAGAATGGCTTCGGAAATATAGAACTACCTTCAAATCCATTTTTTCCCATAAGTGGATTTAGTGGAGCAATCACAGACACATCGAAAAAATTAGCCCTATCTTCGCGCCAAATAAAGAAGTACTCCATATAAATTGTGTTTACTTCATAAACACCATTTATGTCATTTAACTCATTAGGCTTATCTGATGCTTTATTAAAAGCCATCAGCAAAAAAGGATATTCAACCCCTTCTCCAATACAAAAAAAAGCAATTCCACCCATCTTGGAAGGAAAAGATGTATTAGCATCCGCCCAAACAGGAACAGGAAAAACAGCTGGTTTCACACTACCCATTTTACAAATACTATCACAAGGAAAACACTTAAGTCACAGACCTATTCGTGCTTTGATATTAACCCCAACACGAGAATTGGCTGCTCAAATATTAGCCAATATAAAAGAATACAGTGAATTTGTAGATTTACGTTCTGCCGTAATTTTTGGTGGCGTAAACCAAAACCCACAAGTGGCTCAATTACGACAAGGCATTGATATATTAGTGGCAACACCGGGTCGATTAATCGATTTGCAAAACCAAGGTTTGGTCTCGCTGTCTAAAGTGGAGATTCTAGTTTTAGATGAAGCCGACCGTATGTTAGATATGGGATTTTTACGGGATATTGAACGCATAATGAAAGTATTGCCTCCAAAAAGGCAAAACTTATTGTTTTCGGCAACCTTTTCCAAAGATATTAAGAAATTGGCTATGGGCATTTTGCACCATCCTGTTCAGGTGGAAGCCACACCCGAAAACACGACAGTGGATGCGATTATTCAAAAAGTATATCCTTGTGCCAAAGAGAAAAAAAACAGAA